>Ga0123355_10007746_pt1 | contig 16145 bp, 11 predicted proteins | sample TergutEmb28metaG_3_FD_89872 | JGI IMG/M metagenome (GOLD analysis project Ga0123355, IMG submission 89872) | Embiratermes neotenicus P1 segment gut microbial communities from Petit-Saut dam, French Guiana - Emb289 P1 | ecosystem: Host-associated > Arthropoda: Insects > Digestive system > Gut ...
ATACGTGTTGGTTGTAGGATTGCCTCAATAGGTTTATTACCTTTTTTTGTTGAAGGGGGGGGTATTGGGTGTGAATGGGGGGGGGGGGGGGGGGGGGCGGCTGTGTGTATGTGTGCGTGCGCGTGGGGTTTTGAATGTGTTTGTGTGTGTATGTGTGCATATATGTATATACTGTGTGTGTGTGTATATATATATAACGTTTGTAAACATTGAGTGTTCTTCAAAGACCAATTTTAGATCGTGTAGTAAGAGAAAAGTTTGTCGGGAGAAAATATAAAGTAGGCTTACAAAGGTGAAAGCATCAATTTTTTACGATAAGAAATCCCATTTAATAAAAATTGGGGGTGAATAGGGAGGTATTGTGGGTATTGCGAACACATCATGATTACAAGAGACTTCTTATGCGAGAACAAAATTAGGTTAATCCTAGTACATTATAAACATTGGTTCATTTTTGTAGTGTATTAAGTTATTATGCATCTTCCTCTAAATCCCTGAATATGTACACTTCCTTACACTTAGTGCATGCATAACAAGAAGATTAACATTAAAACACTTTAATTAAAGACACTTAGTACTATGTGTAAACGCCAAAACGCATTAATATATTACTTGTATAGTATTTCAAGGGGTGTATGGGGTCTTGGTGGGGAAACCGGAGGGAAAGAGACCACTAGGGAAACCTAGGCGTAGATGGGTGGATAATATTAGGCTGGATCTCCAGGAGGTGGGATGTGTATATATGGAATGGATTGGGCTGGCCCAGGATAGAGACAGGTGGCGGACGTTTGTGAGTGCGGTAATGAACCTTCGGGTTCCATAAAATGCGGGGAATTTCTTGACTGGCTGCAAAACAGTTGGCTTCTCAAGAAGGACTCTGCACCATGGAGTAAGTAAGTAAGTGTTTCAGTTGTAAAGATATCAATGACAAGACTTGGCATCATTTGGTTGGTGGATAGTGGCTTGCAGATAAATTAGCACGTTGCTTTGTATGCACCACACAAACCTCTCTAGAACCGAATTTGTCGCTCAGTGACAAACAAATTCGGATCTACAGGGTAGATGTAGAGCATTACTTCTGTGCTGGTTCAGCTGTCCTTCACAATGGGAAGAAAACCGGCGCTATTTTCCTGAAAGAGCCGGATCTGAAACACAGTTCACGGAACATTAAAACATGCACGTTTGGCTTGAAATGTGAGATCTTAATTGTGGCCGATACAACACTTTTTACATTCCATAAATCCAGACAAACAATGAAGTTATTAAGACTTGTTTTAAAGCGAAATTGATAATTAGTTTTCAGTGGCAACTTCAGTAATACTAAGCCATAAGAATGCGCATAAATTCAAGGTGGTTCAAATATGACCGGGACTGATTTGTGTGTAAACAAGCCGCAGTCAGTCCCGGTCACATTTGAACCACCTTGTATAATGATAATAGCTATGAAATCACTTATATTCTAAGAATTTAAAATTATCGATGCAGCTCTCAGTGCAGTCAGAATTTTTTATATCACATAATTACGAATGGTATACTTACGTTTCGGGCTTCCACGTTTTCGGTAACATTGTGCCCGTGTTTGCCATAAATATGTATTTCACGAGTGTGAGTACCGACATATTCACCAAAAAGAAAATAAAAAAAAAATAAATGAAATATAAAGGAGAAATTGCAAGAATTATGGAAGACAGAAACGATAAAAAATGTATAAAAGCAATGATAGCTGTAACGACATAGGATGCCATATTTTCCATCTGACGTCTGATAGAATTTGTGGACTGCAATTGTTATAACACCCACTTAAGACAATTCTAAGGGTTTTCCGAAGTTATAGAGTTCTTTTAACTTTCTTAAGCATTAAGTTCATTTAAATTCTGTTGTTACGTCACAGAAAAGAAATGCTTTTCTTTTGACAAGATGGGTTAATAATTTTTAGGCAATTAGGAGCCATTTAAACTGCCAACCCTACGAAAAACACAAATCTACTAAGTAAAAAAGTGCACAGGTCTCCATTAAAGTCAGTGGTCCCTGAGGATGTTACTGGGCTCTGTATACTTAATAGCAGTATATTATGTTTCTCTAAATAAACTCAAGTATCATTAACCTTTTAAGAAGGGCACAATGGGGTCAGTCATCTGTCACGTTTATTTAGTAAGTCTCTTATGATAGTCTTAAAAAGTGACTCCCCTAAGTAATGCAAGCCTTGTGATTAATGAAGCAAGGTCATTTCTTTAAAGTTCACACCCGTGTCAGGTCTAATATTTTGGCCAATTTCTTCATTGGCACCATACCACCACCACCACTACTATACTACTATTACTACTACTACTACTACTACTACTACAAGCACGCCCTTCCTTAATGTTACTCCAATATATCTACAAACAGGTGGGGTATTTCCAAATATTTCTCTTAAAGACGAAACCCCTCAATGGAACACTGTTTTACAATTAATTTTCATAACAATTTTTAGTCTTCTTCAGAGGTGGCCACAGGGTTCATTATCGCTATGCCTGTGGTCAAGAGATAGAATACCAAGTTCATTATCTTTGATGTCAGTACTTTATTTATGGACAAAACATATTACTTGCGAGTGGCTGTTCTTTGTCAGTCTCTAAACTTGGCAGTCATATATACAAACATTATCTGTCATCTTACATTTCAATTAAGTGTCTTTTTATGTTCTTTTCTTTCTAAAGGGCACCTCCATCTCTTCATACAGATTGAACTGCGTGTCTTATTATTCTTCCTAACACAATGCTTCAGCAGTTACCTTATTCTATTCAAATACAATGTCCATCTTGTTTCCCTTCAAATTCTACGAATTGTGACACACACCTGGTGGTAAATTAATAAACAGAACAATTCGATGCGTCCATTTATTTCCAAAATATATTGGTTTCATAAGAAATTTCTGCCCTGTAAAATTAATATTTCCCCCTTGCCGGCAGGTAGTGTCACGTAACGAAGGAATATCATAACAATAGACGGTAGAACAATAATTTGGCTCGTTGTCTGGTATGGGTGTGAAAATTTGTCTCACACTGGCGGAGGAACATAGGCTGGAGGTGTTTGGGAATAGGGTGCTAAGGAAGCTATTTGGGCCTAAGAGGGACGAAGTAACAAGAGAGTAGAGAAGACTAGGTAGCGAGAAGCTTTGTGACCTATACTCACAATATATTATTAATGTGATCAGATTAAGAAAAATGAGATGGCCTGGGCGTATAGCGCGTATGGGAGAGCAGAGGCGTATTGAGGATTTTGATGCGGAAATATACGCTAAAGAGACCAGGTGGAAGAGCTAAGTGTAGAAGGGTTAGTAATATCAAAATAATATGAGAAGTGGGATGAGGTGCATGGACTGGATTGATTAGACTCAGAAAAGGAACAGATCGCGGGTGGCTGTAAATGCGGTTATGAGCCTCCAAGTACCGTACATTTGAGGAATTTCTTGGCTAGCTGAGGACCTGTTAGCTTCTCAGCAAGTAATTTCCTCCTTGGAATTAGTTAACAATTATATTGCTTTCATTAATTAATTATGCACTCTTCTGACCACAGGATCGAAGCCTGACATCAATTTCCTTATGATGTTTACAAGTTTAAAAAAAATCCCATTATAAACAAAAAGTATTTCCTAAGTAAACTTTCTTGAAAGTTGAAGATAATCTATAGCTTTGTTTTAATCTTCAAATATAGTTGCACCCATTCTCTTAACAGAAGAAACTATTTTACTTCGAATAAAAGGGAAAGTTTTTTATTTACAACAGTCCTAGAATGAAATTCCTCCTAACACCGAAATCTTGTACAATGACCTTCTGTTAGTTCTCTCAGAGTTTTTAACATAACTAAAGGTAAAGGTAAAGTGATTCAGTTACAGGCCCGGTGTGGCCCAGAGGGTGGGTAGAGGTATAGTTCTACTCTTCCATGACCGCGGCACTAGAACGGGGTGAGTGGTCAGCAGCAAGCCCCGGCTGCACTTTACCCCCGGGAAAGACCCGGTACCCATTTTACAGGGGCTGGGTGGGCCCCAGGCCGGTATGGACGGGCGGAAAATCTCGTCCCCACCGAAATTCGATCCCGGATCGTCCAGCCCTTAGTCAGTTGCTGTACCGACTGAGCTACCCGGCCCACATTTAACATAACTATTTATGGATAAATACATTTTCTATTAAAGACTGGCTTTCCAAAATTAGTTGTGTTTTGTGATCTGTTATATACAACCATTTCAAAATCGTGTCTAATGGTGCATAAACAGAGACCGAAATCCCTTAGTAAATAGTGATTAAAAACTCAGCATTTTCAAGACCGTTTAGGTCCGTTTACAAACTACCAGAGCGCCTACTAAAATTTCTCTCACCGTCCATCAATAAGCACGAAAACAAAAAAAAAACTTGCATTTGTTTTAATGGAATTTGACACTGGATAAGGTCACTAAAGGTTGTTAAGCGACTACAATTCGCATCCAGATTGGACAACTTTTATACAAAATTTGCACAGATGCCTACATGCAGTTGTGCGAGCAAATGGAGTACAACTTCCTAAATATATATCAGGACGACAGTAAGTTTCGAATGAAAGTTGTAGGGATTAAATGTGTAAAGTTCAGTGTTAAATATACGTGCCAAATTCTGTAATATTACGAAACCTTGCCCTATGCCGAACACACATTTTCTTCACGGGTTCTGCATGATCTTCGCAAAGAAAAACATTTGTCTCCTGCAACAGCATTAACTCTGCGGTCTGTGTAATAATGAAGGGCTGTTATCTGTGAGGCAGGAACTAAAATTTGTGTGTAATTGGTAGTTAATTTCTTCTTTAAGTTCAAAAGAATAATGATCTGCCATCCAGAGCTTTTCATTTTGTTCCCATTACATATGTCACTTTTCATTGACATACTTATGTGTGTCTCTGTGTTTTGTGCGTTCGTGCGCGTGCTTGTAAATGAATTACTAAAAGAAGGACAAAGGAATATTATTCGCTTATTCTTATAGAGGGCTAAATTCTGCTACCAAAAAGAACTTTCACTTACGCAGCAGTCAAGACAAAAAACGTTTTGCAGGCAACACATTTCACTTTTACACATTTCATGACTTTTTTCAATATATCTACATTGACAGCAACTCAAGTATACTTTCAACTGGCAGTTAGTAAATAAGTGAGAGGACCATAGTGAGGGGCCTACGTTAGATAGAGGGAAAACTGGCCGATGTTGTCACCTATGACATGCCGAAACATGTAGGAAATTTACTAACGTCTGATGTGTGTGTGTGTGTGTGTGTGTATATATATATATATATATATATAGCTGCATGTAAAGTAAGTCATATAAATTAATTTCTATAAAATGCACAGTGTACATAATATTTATGTTTTTTTTTTCGTTTATTATATTCTTCCATGTAAAGACCATATTAAGGATGTATGCAAATATATTGGAACCAATAATGTAACCTTTGTGACCAGCCTCGTGGTCTAGTGGTTAGAGCCTCTGACTACTAATCATGAGGTCCTGGGTTCGATTCCCGGTTCTACCGTGGGAATTTTCCCTGAAGGGGAGGATTCCCGCGGTGACCATGGCCTGGATAGGTTAGTAGAAATTAGGTTTAAGGGCCCTCCTGGCACTGCATCCTCCTATATCACCACTCACATCATCGGGACAACGTAACCGCGCCTCATGGGCGTCCCAAACTCAGAAGTCGGTTACACTTCTGCCATGCCCAGGAGGGAAGACGAAGTACGTAAAGGACATGTGAGGTATTGGATAAAAAAAAAATAATGTAGCCTTTGTTTATTCCGAGCAAAATTTCCGCTATTTCTCCCTGTGACGTTGAGTTAGCTTTTCTGTAGCCTTAGGTTCCCGGAATATATCTTTATCTCAATTTTACGAAATTTAAACTGCCCCTAACAATTGCGCCCCACACACACTGGCATCAACTGTCATAACATCCTGCATGTATTGAAAACGGCATCAATTTTCAAGTGGATTCAAAGATATACTACTGACACTACTGTGTACATGCACTGTGATTTCCGGTTAAGTATTTAATTCTCATCTTTAGAAAGATTAGATTTTAATTATACCGTCTATACTCATCATTAATAGTCTAAATCTTTCTGTCCCGCCTTGTCACAAGTGAAGTCGCTAATACAGTGCAGAATTGATGGCTAAACGATGACATCATCAAACACAAGGTCAGTAAATAAACCACTCAGTATTAGCAACGAATGAGGAGAACGTGAATGTCACACACCGAGTGGAATTTCGCTCCTGACAACAAACACCAGCTTAGTTAATTTTAAGACACAAGTAAATGCATTTTCCGTACAGTTTCAATGACATATAATCTACTGACACACACACACACACAAGATTGGAGTAAAAGGGATAGGTAAAACGGTAAAATGTTTCCACAGAGTTATAGCTCCACTGAGTCTTAACATCGCTTTTAGATGCAGGTTAGCAGTCAACACCACGCCCCAAACTCTTTGCCCCGGCAAATAACTATAGGACCCGTTGAATAGGAGGCTGTTTGGGACCTAAAGTGGGCCTAGATGTTTTGAAGAAGAAAAAAATTTTTCCCCTGCCGCGATTCGAGCCCAGGATCGTCCAGCCAAAACATAAGAAATTCATACTGTGAAAAAAAAAATCATCATCATTTGAAGAAATTATTCCATTTCAGTAGACAATAATAATACGCATATTTCTAATGCACTTTTCAAACAGAAGATATAATTCAAACAATTAATTAACAACTACAACACGAGTAATTATAATCTGCCTTTAAATTTATCTCATCATTGCTTGACGAGCTACAATATGTGGAAAACTCATCGGCCCATTGCATTATTTCTTTATTCTGACCGCAAAACTTACGTTAAATTCATCGATCGGAGTGCTTCCGACTGGTTGCACTATGTTACATAATGTGCCCATGCTCTACTCTTTCTTCAGCCTCACCTAGTACCTCACAGACAAAACAGTCAATAATCAACAGTTTCCTCGTCCTCACAAAAACAAGACAAGCAAAGTATGTATAACGCAACTTTGAGGCGCGTTCATACCAACATTGTTGCAGTGGAAAAACGATAAATATTACACATTCTGAAGTTGCATTTTTACACTTAGGTATCCATTTTGCAATGCGCATGTGACATACTGCAATCTGTGGCCTGCCCGGCTGTACAATATTTTCCACGTTATCTCATAAAAGGCACGATTAAAAGAAGTAATGGGACATAAAATGTTTTTTTGGTTTTCTCTATAACTTTTGTCCGAAACATTTCTCATTCTAAGAATAATAGAGTGAGATATGATCAAAAATGTATTACGGTCCCATGTAAAGTACCCGTTATTTCTGCCACATTTTAATGAAACTTTAATTTTCTCGACAGGTTTTCGAAAAATACCCAAAATGTAATTTCATGAAAATCCGTCGAGTGGGAGCCGAGCATGCGAAAAGATGGAGGACAGATGGATATGACGAAGTTAATATTCGCCTTTCGCAATTTTTCGAAAACTACTGAAAATGGGAGAATGGTAAAAATGGCAGCAACGATGATACTCAGGTCACTCATCATTCGACGAGGATAGAACGCCACAGCTTGACTCCGTTCCAACGGATTTTGATCATATTTAGTGCGGCATAAGTCACGTTCATCCTCAAAATACTGTCATGATTTCAAGCTCCTACTTGTATTTTCCGAATTGTTACGGCTGCCACACACAGACAGACAGAGAGACAGAGAGGCAGGCAGGCTGGCAGACAGGCTGCAACAAATAGACAGACAAACAGAGAGGCAGGCAGGCTGGCAGACAGGCTGCAACAAACAGACAGACAAACAGAGAGGCAGGCAGGCTGGCAGACAGGCTGCAACAAACAGACAAACAGAGAGGCAGGCAGGCTGGCAGACAGGCTGCAACAAACAGACAGACAAACAGAGAGGCAGGCAGGCTGGCAGTCAAACACAGAGAGAGCGTCTTTCATTATACAAATGCCCCATAATAACTTGGCAGAAGTAAAACAATTAATTTAATACACCGTTATTAATGAAGTACAGCACATAAATCCAGGCTGCAATTTATAACGCTTTGGAAAGAAAAGATAAAACATCTTAAACAGTAAGTCCTAGACTACATATTGACAAAAATATAAAAACATTCAATAAATAATTTAATTTTGTAATGTGATTTAGAGAACGAAACCGGAGGAGTAAAGGTAACAGTCAATGTCAGGCTTGCTACTACAAACTAGCTCATTCTGCATACGCGTGACGAATTCCGTATTTAAGCCTTGGGATATACAAAGTGTGTAGAGTGCAGAGAAGCGACAAGGTCAGCTGAAAGCACACATAAAGAATAATTTCCATACTGCTGTCTGTTGCATGTAAAACAAACATATTTGCCGTGGTGACAAGGGGAACTGTAGCTATTTCCATGCAAGAGAATTCCTGTATGTTCAAACAATATTTAATAACTAATAAACCCAAGAAATTCTTCAAGTTCTGAAACAACTGGTTATTCTTAGCTTGTTAATAGCACATTTTTATGGCGTAACTGAGATCTAACCAACGCAGATGAAGAAGTTCTGTTTATATAATATGCTGATTGAATTGATCCTATCTATAAGTTCACGCCCGTTGTCAAAAGCCCGCGAAGTAGGTTCTACATACGACAGAGTTGATAGAAACGCATGCAATTTCAACTTTCTAAGCATCGCTTCACATTGCTGACAGGCTTATCATTTCACAGGTATGAACCAAGTTAATTTCTACTAATTTCAAAGAATGCTACTTGGAGGGTGTTCTTGTTCATGAGCTTCTCAACATCTCATCGCTACACACAAAAAAAGTCGATAAAATAACGTTATTAAACTACAGAACACAACACTCTATGAAGGTCACAATAGTCCCGTATTTTTCTTATTGTAAGCCATGACTTTCCACATTCCATACATGTTTTGTTATGGCGGTGACTTTGCAGTTTACAGTAACAAGCAGCAAATCTCTTATTGACTTCAGATTTGTAATGGATAACGTTGGCTAGAGGGACCGCCAAGAACAGAAGGACGATTGTAAAATGAATGTGAAATTTGTAATAATTTAAAATTTCTATTGATCCTGAAATTTTAATGGAAGGCAATATTAAATTGTGTGTCAAGAGATGACGATTTATTCTTATGAAAAGATAAATGAAAATGCGTCTCTTACGCATGTTAACGTGGTAGTTATAGACCTTCCCTTCGTTTGGACATAAGGAAATGAGTATTAAAAACTGTAAAACTGTTGTAAAAGTATAGCGATTAGTAATTAATTTTCAGGCTGACAGACAAAATAAACAAAATATAAAACCGCTCTTTCTTAATGACGTCTTTCATTCATTTTACTTAACCGTTTCAATTGAAATTTATATGTTGGTCATGTATCAGTAATGAATTACGGAACACAGCAGAAATCAAAGCCCACTTTCTTGTAGTAGAGACCTGGGGTCTTCATCTCCATAAGCACCTTTCGACTAATTGTTCTACTATCCAGAAGATGAATTCAGTAAGCTTTTGAAAAACTTTTATATATTTCTACCGGCTTATATGGCGTTACATCTCAGAAAACAGTATTCCGCTTAATACTTCGATAAATTACTCTCGAAAATATTACTTTCAGAAAAAGGCAAACTAAGAAAGTGCATGGACGGGATTTTCCCGGCCCTTCTGCAAGAGGGACGGGATATCCTTATTCCGTATCTGGTTAGAATTTTTCGTGCCTGCCTGCTTTGTGGTGCCAGGCTAAGGTAATACCTAGGCCCGGTAGGGGTTCCTACTGTGGACCCAGGGATTTCAGACCCATCAGTCTCACATCGTTCTTATTGAAGACCTTGGAGAAGTTGGTGGATAGAATTTTAAGGGATGAAATTTTGGCGCTTCAGCCACTTAACCCCAACCAACATGCACACCAGGCTGGGAAGTCTGTGGAAACGGCCCTTCACCAGCTCGTAGTAGGGGCTGAGAAAGCTCTTGATCACCAGGAGATTGCCTTAGGTGTCTTTCTAGATATAGAGGGGACGTTTTACAACACCTCCTATGACTCCATGTGCTCAGCATTCACCAAACATGGGGTACATCAAACCATTGTACGATGGATTAGAGCCACCCTGGAGGGTCGGCTGGCTACGGCGACTTTCGGGGGTGCCTCCAGAAGTGTCGCGGTGTCCAGGGGCTGCCCGCAGGAGAGATTTAGTCACCCCTCTTATTGTGCCTTATTGCGAATGAACTGCTAGTACGGCTCAATGAGAGGAGCATTTATGCATAGGGATATGTGGAAGACGTCTGTCTTCTAGCGGTGGGAAAATTCTCAAACACGGTATCAGGGCTCATACAGTGGACCCTGCATACCGTTGAATCGTGGTGTAGCGGGCTTGGTCTGTCGGTTAATACCGACAAGATCGGTCTTGTTGCATTCACTAGAAAGAGGAAACAGGGTTTTTCGAGTCCCGTCGGTTTGGTAAGACCCTGCAACGTTCCATGTCTGTCAAGTACGTAGGAGCGATCCTGGACTCCCGTCTGACATGGAAGGAACACATGGATGTTAAAGTGAAAAGGCTAAAACTCGATATGGACCTGTAGGAGGGCCTGTGGTGTGACGTTGGGTCTGAAACCCAGGGCGGTTCATTGGCTCTATGTTGCTATCATCAGGTCGTCCCTCGCTTTTCATCCTTGGTATGGTGGCCTGGCTGTCATACGGTCAGTGCCAAGAGGAAACTAAGCAGGGTTGAAATTTGCCTGCTTAGGGATAACGGTAGCTATGCGCACTTCTCCCAACAGTGCTGCGGAAGCACTCACCTGCCTCCCCCACTGGATTTGGTTGTTCAGAGTGAGGCTAGGTCAGCTGCGCATCGACACTGAAGTCTGGGATGTTGGTCTACCTACATCCAAATAGAGAACACAGCAGTATTTTGATGCGGCTTCAACAGTCAAATCCCATATTTAATATGGGGTTCGAAGTTATGAGGCCAGCATACAACTTTGAACCCCAATATAAGGGTACCATGTTGACGAGGGAGGACTGGACTAAAGCAACTGGTGCACCTCCTGCAGTCAAAGGCTCATATGGTTTACAGATGGGTCCAAGATGAAGGAGGGGACCGGGGCTGGAGTCTATGGGCAATCGGTAGGACGAAGGCTCAGCTTCTCCCTAGGTAGACAAGCAACAGTTTTCAGGCGGAGATATATGCTATCTTAGCCTGTGCCTATGAGATACAATCTCATAATAGACCGGAGAAATACGTGAGTATCTGCTCCGACAGTCTAGCGGCCTTGAAATCCCATAAGGCCGTTAGAACGTCTCCTTTGGTTCACCAGTGTCAAAAGGCGTTGAATGATATCTCTATCCGGAATGCGGTGGGCTTTTTTGGGCCCCGGATATGCTGGAATACGAGGTAATGAAATTGCCGATGGGCTCGTGAAGGGCGGCACTGCTCTGAGGTTTCTTGGACCCGACCAGGCCCTGGGGGTCTCTAGGCGAGATTTACAAAAGAGGCTCGGTCGCTGGCTGGCCAACCGGCACGGGGCCCAATGGCGAGGTCTTGGTGATACCCAAAGGCAGGCTCGAGAGTTTATCTCGGGATGCAGTCTGGGTACCAGAGCAAAATTTATGACCTTTAATAAGATTCAATCCAAGGCTGTAACTGGCCTTCGTATCGGTCAAAACACCCTGAGGAGAGATCTCTTCCTACTAGGGCTGCTTGACAGACCCTTGTGTAGGAAGTGCGGGGTGGGAGATGAAACCTCGGCTCACATTATATGTGAGTGCGAGGCTTCGGCCTCACTCAGACATGCTTATCTGGACTCCTATTCTTGGAGTCGGAGGATATTAGGAGTTTAGGCTTGGGGTTATCTAGAACTACAGTAAGGTTGCGGGGGTCCCATAATTCGATACTGCGCACAAAAGGGCCTGTCCTAATCAAGGCCTAGGTGCATCGGGGCTGAGAGGCCCCGAACCCAAATGCAAATTTATCATCTATCCATCCATCCATCCATCCATCCATCCATCCATCAATCCATCTATCTATCTATTTATCCCCCATTTATGTAACAGGAACTTTGGCAATCCCTTTCAAAATTACAAATTTTGACAGGTTCAAAATGAGACATGTGTAATGGATTTTAAGGTCCAGACACCTAGAGTCATTCACAGGCTTATCACATGGAATTCAAAAAACTGTCAAGAGTTCTTTAAAGTTTATTTTATAAATCAATAATAAAGTTAGTTTTGTAACAAAAACTTTCAGTGCCTAAAATATATATATAGGATGGATTACCGGATTCTTCACCCTCTTACGTGCCAAACCCTTACCGCGGTTTTCGGTAGCCATCAGTTTTTATAACTCAGATTTTACACACGTTGTTACATAATAAACCGCTGTCCTCTATGTGAAGTACACATTGCAATTAAATTATCTTTCATCATTATTTCTTCTTCTTCTTCTTAGATGGCACTACGGCCCAATGCTGACCTTCATCTCCCTTTCATATTTAGACCTACTTAAACGTATTTTAATTTATATATATATATATATATTTATTAAACTTAGACCCACTGATTAACGTAAATAAACCGACAATCATTCGTCACATCACGGTAGTGTTCAACAGCGCCTTTATTGCTGAACATACTTACCGATTTATATACTAGCAAACTGTGTTACCTGAAGCGCCACTGGTAGAATCTGTAATTACCACAAGGGAGAAGTGTAAATAACACAGGCTGGCTGTCATCAACAACAGTGAACCTTACGTGTTTTTCCTTATGATCTTTCTGTGTTGCTTCTCATTTACACGGCGATCAGAAGAAAAAAATCACCCAGTTTAGTCGTGGTTTGCATTCACTTCTCTATGTAGGAGTTAAGTACAGGTTGACTTTACAAAAGGTCACAGGATCATACCGTGGCACTTAGACAATTCACTTACGCTACAGCCAGTAATGTGCACATGACCGCGCTGTGTTCAGGTAGTCGCCCAATTCTTATGACGTTCCTGCTACTGTTCCAGGGCAGTCTGTTTGAAACTTACTGTGAACAGTGTAGCACTGGAACAGCTTTCTCCCAGGACTTTGGTTTTCCCCTCGTCACTATCATTCTATCAAATCCCGCAATCACATTCAATCGCTTATCATCGGTGATAACTGACAGAGCGTCGTTAAGTAAAAGATTTATGTGAACGTGAAAATCATTTATTTTGCACACTTTAGCTATTCTGGCCACTGCATATATCTGCCCTTATGTTACTGCTATCAATTCCCTAATTTTCATTGCATCATTTGTATGTAGGTCTGAAGGCGCGTCAGTATCCACGGCTATAAAGGGCGTCTTTTGCGTTGAAGTCCTTTCGAACGGATCGTGATCCAAAAGACATATTCTGATTGAAAATGGGGATTATTTTACTTGAACACCATCCGATACGCCCTACATCTATGTGCAAGGATACATTAGACATTAACGTTTGAACTACTCTTGAATTTTTGCAGCAATAGCGTGACCACAAGCTGATTGGATTTACTTTCCATTTCTTCTTCAATCTTACGGTCTAACATGTTATGGGTAATTGTTACTGTTAGTACATCAATTTGATGAATGTAACCTCTCTCTCCTTACACAGTTACAGAGTTTGTAAGCGTTCAGTCTCATATATAAAATTCTTTATATTTCAGTGGTATTCAAACTGTCTCCCGCGGAAACCTGAAGTTTCCAGCGAGTTTTCTGGGTTATCGGCAAACACTTTTCCTTGTAATTAAATAAATAAAATTATTCTAAATTTTGTAATTTCATTTTTACTTATCTTTCCATCTTACTCATGCTCACTAAAAAACAGAATCCAGGTTTTCTTAAATATGAGGAAATATCTTTTTTTTTTAAATAAAGCTTACTTTAAAATATTTTATTTCAATTTTACATCCGAAAAAGTATATTTTACTTTGTAGGGGTTGAGGGAAAAATCGGATTTAACCAATAGGGTTTCAAAGAAAGTTAATAGTCTGAAGACTTCTGTTGCATTTATTCACTTAACCATTATAACCAAGTAATTATTACAGGTAATGTAGAAACGTAAGCAAAACTGGGCTCAATCAATATTAATCACAAATATGAGTGCCATTATTTCGTAATTATGGATTTCAGCCAAATATTGTTCCCGAAGAAGCAAACATTAAGCAGGGACATTTAATGTTTTGACCGCAAAAGTTACACGCTGATTTCTAATTCTGTATCAGTTCATTACCTCAATGCCGGCTGATGTGGAAGTTTTCCAACGCCAGCAACCGCATTAGAGTGACATCCGCCGATGCGTATTTGTTAGCTTCGAAATCCTGATCGGATGCTCTTCTTTAATCTTTCAGGCCACATATATGCTGAAAATCAGAAACATAAATAGCATCATATGCAAAATCACCGTAAAAGCAAGGCAAGGGGCAATGAAAACGGTTAACATAAATATTGATATTGTTTTAAAAAATGGAGGGGAAAACAGTCTTACACTAATAACTCCAATGTTTCTAATTTACGAGGCGTCATAAAAATAATACTGTCAACTGTAACGAATTAGGAACATAATTCTAGATAGGACTATAATACGAGAGGGTTTACTTATTTGTATGTGTATTACAAGATCATGTACACACGTAACGCCTATATCATGTTGCTGTAACTTGCACATAGCAACACAGTTGGTAGATTTGTGTTCTTAAGTGCAGATCTAAACGTGGTTCTTAATACTACTGTTAAATATTCAATATTCTTGAAGGAAGGTACTTGATTTGTGTGTATAAATTCTAACTACATTTCTCACATCCGCAAGCCACTAACTTCCGGCACCGCACTTTCAACGGCAAACTCACATACTTTCATGAGTAGTTGAAACATTTTCCCCACATCTAATCCCACAGAAGATGGCTGCCTTGAAAATCCACATACTGCATCTCGATGTCCTAGGTTACTTTTTATCGCACAAATGTTTACTTCCAAGCAAGTCAAATTAGTGCAGCTATAGTGCAGCAGAATTTTTAGTCAGTGAATCGGGTTCGAATTGATGCTGTGTTACCGGCTGTTTTGACGCTCTTCCATGTGATACAGAACTGAATTCTGCCTCTATTTAAGTAACTATGTAGTATCTTTACAAGAAACTAAAATACAATCCCTATTACTCTATCAGTTAGGCTTGAAACAATAAACAAATATATTTTTAAGCATCTCCTTTTTAAATTATCGGAGGATAAAGCAAATATTCACCTCAAATTGAGGAGCCATGCCTGTCATAAATGGCTCACCTCCAAAAACATTTCTTCTTATTCGACTGCCATATTAAATAGCATTACTAATAACACTGGATCTGGAAAGCCGAATAGATGCAATATCCTACGTTACGAAAAAAATTTCAAATTACTGCCCTGCTCTGATATCAGCTGAATCTCCTGTATCCGAGCTGTAACTGATAACGAAGGTTTCCCTTAGCAGAAGTGTCGGTGAGTGTTTGAGCCCAGTGGCTACTGGCACTACACCACATCCTCCAGTGGACCGCCACATCTACAGTCCCTTCACAGGTCTACACTTCTTTCCTCCACCAGGCTACGCAATCGTACATGTCCATGACGTTGCAGTTCTACCTGCAAAGAATAAATTCACATTCGATTATCTGGATCTTGATAAACACAGGTAAAATGTCGTTTGTGCAAAATTGGCTGCCAGATGGGTTCTGAAACTTTCATAGCAACGGAATTTGTCTTGTAAGTATATGACATGCAGCAGAATGTCCACCGTGTTGTGTTCGGGTTGCATTCTGCACATGTATCTATTGCTATTTCGGAAGTGGAAACAGTGAAATTTTAAGTTGTTAGTTACATGTTACACTTTTGGGAATATGTAGACCAGGGCTGGCTAAAATGCTGTCTTCGGGGAAAGTATTTGAGGCCCTCGGTCAACCGAACAGTTTCAGTAATACAATTTAGTATAGCATATTTTCATTTTTGTTCCGTGCAATAGTTTTATGATTGTAAATATAGTCCAACTACTTGCACTGTTTTATGTTATTAAAATATTTATTTACATAAAATAATTTAAAACATAAGACTTCGTTTAAAATTTGCTATACCTCCTACATGTTTCG
>Ga0123355_10007747_pt1 | contig 16144 bp, 5 predicted proteins | sample TergutEmb28metaG_3_FD_89872 | JGI IMG/M metagenome (GOLD analysis project Ga0123355, IMG submission 89872) | Embiratermes neotenicus P1 segment gut microbial communities from Petit-Saut dam, French Guiana - Emb289 P1 | ecosystem: Host-associated > Arthropoda: Insects > Digestive system > Gut ...
TATGGCTTATCTCTCGCCGCATTTTATATCACACAATTTTGGAAGGTTATTTCAAAAATCAAAGGGTGAATTGTACTGCAGAATAGTTTGGGTATCTTAGTCGATAGCAAGGATTATCTGTACCATAGCCACAACCACTTGACGGGAGGCGCAGTCCATGGCATCAACCAATATCAATCCAACCCGGATGGAGCTGACCCGGCTGAAAGGGCGGCTTCAAACGGCCCAGCGCGGGCATAAGCTGCTCCGTGACAAGCGGGATGAGCTCATGCGCCGGTTCTGGGAGATTGTGTACCGGAACCGGGAACTTCGGACACGTGTCGAAGCGGGGCTTACGCAGGCGAATCGCGCGATGGCGATGGCGACGGCGGTGATGAGCCCCCATATGCTGGAGCAGGCGCTGTTGTATCCGAAACAGCAGGTGAAACTGAAAACGCGGCTGGAAAATTTAGTAGGGGTCAACGTGCCGCGCTATGATGTGGAGACTACGTGCTCGGACGCAGCGGCTATCTATCCTTACGGATTTGCCCAGACCAGCGGAGAACTGGACACGGCCCTCGGTGCCCTGGCCGAGGTGTTTCAGGATATGCTGGAGCTGGCGGAGATCGAAAAGACGATGCAGCTTCTGGCCGAGGAGATCGAAAAGACCCGCCGCCGGGTCAACGCGCTGGAGCATGTGATGATTCCGGAGGTCCAGCGGAATATCAAATATATTGCCATGAAGCTGGAAGAAAATGATCGCTCCACCAAGATTCGGCTGATGAAAGTGAAAGATATGGTGTTGGAGCAGGATAGAGAGAATCGGGAATGATGATTGAGCGGGCGCACATTGTGTGCCCGCATTTTTTGTCGCAGATAAGCTGTTTTTCCAGTTTGTCGACGATAATCGACGATATTACTCCACCACTAAATGGCAGCTATTGTAGGCCTGTCTTTTTGTCGCTATGCTGCGCTAAATTTCCTTGAAATAAAGCAATTATTCCGGCGAACATTTATCTTGCCCAGCAACAAAAAATCTTCGCTCCCCAATAGCTGCCATTTAGTGGCAGAGTAATAGTTTCGTTGAAGCTACTTGTATTTCCCCCGCCTATGGCGGGGGAAATACGTACAAGCAACTATGTTAGGGCATCCTTTTGGGCGGAAATTTGCCTTGAAAACGTTGACATTTTTTTCAATTTGGTATACGCTATAAAGATAAACTCATGCAGAAAAAGGGGGCGGTCCGGAGATGGTTATGACGCAAGAATTGGTCGAACATGTGGCGGATTTGGCACAGATTCAATTGGATGATGCGCAAAAGGTGCTCATGTGCAGTGAGCTCGGTAAGATACTGGGCTATATAGATGTGCTGGCCGCAGTGGACACGGCGGGGGTAGAGCCCTTGACGCACTTGTTCCCTACGACCAACGCGACAAGGCCGGATGTTCGGACGGAATCGAGCGACAGGGCAGCCCTGTTCCAAAACGCGCCGGAGCATACAGAGGAAGCCTTTGTTGTGCCGCGGACTGTTGGCTAAGACTATTTTTGCATGGGGACAAGCATGTTTCCGCGCAAAAACTGCGTAAAACACCCCCTAGTATAGAGGAGTATAGAACTATGCGTATACACGGTACCGCGCTGGAAGCGGGAAAACAAATACGAGCGGGCGAAGCGACAGTTACGGAGACGGTTTCGGCCGTGCTGGATGCGATCGCGGCCGGGGATAGCCGGATCAACGCCTTTATCACCGTTGCGGAGCGCGAAACGCTTTTGGAGCGGGCGGCAGAGGTGCAGGCGGGTATTGACGGCGGGGCGCTCACCTCTCCCTTAGCGGGGGTGCCGATCGGGATCAAAGACAATATTTGTACGAAGGATTTGCGCACGACCTGTGCGTCCAAGATGCTCGCGGACTTCGTCCCGCCCTACAGCGCCACGGCAGTGGAGCGGCTGGAGCAGGCCGGGATGATCGTGGTAGGGAAACTTAATTTAGACGAATTTGCCATGGGGTCCACCTCTGAGACCTCCTTCTTTGGGCCTGTGAAGAACCCTTGGGACACGCACCGCGTTCCGGGTGGTTCGTCCGGTGGCTCGGCGGCGGCGATTGCGGCGGGAGAAGTGTTCGCCGCGCTCGGTTCAGATACGGGCGGCAGTATCCGCCAGCCCGCGTCCCATTGCGGGGTGACCGGTTTTAAACCGACCTATGGTGTGGTGTCGCGCTATGGCGGTATCGCCTACGCCTCGTCCTTAGACCAGATCGGGCCGATGGGCCGAGACGTGGCAGACTGTGCAGCGATCATGGATATAATCAAAGGCAAAGACCCCTTAGACGGGACCTCGCTTGATCTGCCTGAGACAAGCTGTCTGGCGGGACTGGACGGCGATATCCGCGGGAAACGGATCGGTCTGCCCCGGGAATGCTTCGCAGAAGATGTAGACGCGGATGTGAAACAGCGGGTACTGGCGGCCGCTGAGACGCTTCGCGGGCTGGGGGCAGAGGTCGAGGAAGTCGACCTGCCGTTTCTCAACGATGGGATTGCCACTTATTATGTTGTTGCTATGGCAGAAGCCAGCTCAAACCTGGCCCGATTTGACGGGGTTAAATACGGGTTCCGGGCCGAGGGGGCGCACAATATTGAATCTCTCTACCGCAAGACCCGAGGGGAGGGGTTTGGGCCCGGGGTGATTAAGCGGATTCTTCTGGGGACCTATGTCCTTTCTTCCGGACAATATGACAGGTATTATAAAAAGGCGTTACAGGTGAAAGCTGTTATCAAGCAGCGGTTTGATGCCCTGTTCCGAGACTACGACGCCATCCTCTGCCCCAATACGCCTTACACAGCGCCTCTTCTGGGAGAAGAGATGGACGATTTGAAACGCTATCTCTCAGATGTATTCACCGCGTCAGCGAACTTAGCGGGCTTGCCCGCCTTGTCTCTGCCCTGTGGTTTAGATTCGAAAGGGATGCCCGTCGGGGCGCAGATCATTGGCCAGCGGCTCTCGGACAACATGGTGCTGCATTTGGGCCACGCGTTCCAATGTGCGACGGATCACCACAAGCAGACACCGGGAGAGGGGGAGGCCGTATGAGTTGGGACATTGTAATCGGGTTGGAGATTCATGTGGAGCTTGCCACCCAAACGAAGATTTTCTGTGGTTGCAGTACGGCCTTTGGTGCCGAGCCGAATACCCAGTGCTGCCCGATTTGTATTGGGATGCCGGGCACTTTGCCTGTGCTCAACGAAAAGGTGCTGGAATATGCCGTCAAAGCGGGGCTTGCTCTGGACTGTGAGATTCAGAAGCACAATCAATTTGATCGGAAGAACTATTTCTACCCCGACCTGCCGAAGGCGTATCAGGTCTCTCAGCTCTTTTTGCCCTTCTGTAGAGACGGCAGTGTGACACTCACTCTGCCCTCCGGCGGGACAAAGACGGTGCGGATTAACGAAATACACATGGAAGAGGACGCGGGGAAGCTCATCCACTCCCCGGCGGGGGACTGTACGTATTTGGATTATAATCGCGGTTGTGTGCCGCTGATCGAGATTGTATCCCAGCCGGACATGTCATCCGCCGAGGAGGCTGTGGCCTATCTGGCCCATATCAAGTCTACGCTGGAATACTTGGAGGTATCGGACTGCCAGATGCAGGAGGGGTCCCTTCGCGCGGACGTAAATCTCTCTGTAAAGCCCGCCGGCAGTGCAACACTCGGGACACGGACGGAGATGAAAAACCTCAATTCCTTCCGGGCCATTGAGCGGGCCATCGCCTATGAGTCTGAGCGGCAGATTTCCGTTTTGGAATCCGGCGGCAGTCTACAGCAGGAGACAAGGCGTTGGGATGACAACAAGGGGAAGTCCTTTGCCATGCGCTCGAAAGAAGACGCGCAGGATTATCGCTATTTCCCTGACCCGGATATCCCGCCCCTTGTGGTGGACGACGCCTTTATCTGGCGGCTCCGTGAGAGCCTGCCGGAATTAGCCGGGGCGAAAGCGGCCCGATTTGTGACAGCGTTCGGGCTGAGCGCCCAAGACGCGGCGACGATTACTGCAAGCAAGCGGATCGCGGCGCTCTTTGAGGATACAGTGGAGCTTGCCAAGTCTGCGAAAGAGGTCTCCGGCTGGGTGTTGGGCGATATGATGTATCACATGGGCATTCAGGGGATCGAACCGGACGCGCTTGCCATACAGCCAAAGGCATTTGCCGCCTTTGCAGATGCCGTCACAGACGGGAAAGTCAACCGCACGGCGGGCAAACAAGTGTTTGCATATGTCTTCGGCGGCGGCGATGACGTGGCCGGGTATATTGAAGCGAACGGGCTGGCGCAGATCAACGACGACAGCGCGATAGAGGCCGCTGTAGATCGGATACTCGCGGCCAATGAAAAAGCCGTTCTGGAATATCGGGACGGGAAAACGAAAGCCTTTGGCTTTTTAGTCGGACAGGTCATGCGGGAGTTGCAGGGAAAAGGGAACCCCGGACAGATTAATGTGATGCTGAAACAAAAACTGGAAGAGGTATAGCGTGATTTTTCGCGCTATACCATTGAGAGGGCTATGGCCAAAGGGTATTGATTTAAATTTGTTTTCCCCCGCCTGCGGCGGGGGAAAACAAAAAGTGTTCAGTGCGCTTGCCCATAGACCCTTGAGAGGTGCTAATTACGCACCTTTCGGAGAACCGCAAATGATGCACAAAAAGTCTATTCCTTCTAATAGATGGTCTTTTTGTGCCGGAAATGTGAATGGAAGGAATGGGCTTTGATATGAATGGGTACAGAACGCACAATTGCGGAGAACTGCGGACAAGTGATATTGACCGGACGATCCGCTTGGCAGGATGGGTAGATACCATACGGGACCATGGGGGTGTCATCTTTATTGCGCTTCGAGACCACTATGGCGTCACCCAGATTGTCATCAACGATGATAGTCTGCTCAAAGGCATTGGCCGGGAGAGTGTGATCTCGGCAGAGGGGCTCCTGCGCGCACGCGCGGCGGATACGGTGGACACGAAGCTTGCGACAGGTGAGGTGGAGCTCAAAGTGGAACAGCTCACCCTGCTCGGGAAATCCCACACGCAGTTGCCCTTTGAAATCAGTGAATCCACCAAGACGCGGGAAGATGTGCGTCTCAAGTATCGGTTTTTGGACCTGCGCAACCCCGTCGTACACCAGAATATGGTGCTCCGGTCTCAGATTACGCAGTTTATCCGAAACAAAATGATAGAGCTGGGATTCTTGGAGATGCAGACCCCGATTTTGACCAGTTCCTCGCCGGAGGGGGCCAGAGACTATCTGGTACCCAGCCGGAAACATCCGGGCATGTTCTACGCCCTGCCGCAGGCGCCGCAGATTTTCAAGCAACTGCTCATGGTGTCCGGTTTTGATAAGTATTTCCAGATCGCGCCCTGTTTCCGGGATGAGGATTCCAGAGCCGACCGTTCGCCGGGCGAATTTTATCAACTGGATTTTGAAATGAGCTTCGCCACGCAAGAGGACGTGCTCAGTGTGGCGGAGACGGTGCTGTATGAGACATTTGCGGCCTTTACAGACAAAAAGGTAAGTCCCGCGCCCTTTAAACGGATTCCCTATGCGGAGGCCATGCTGAACTATGGTACAGACAAGCCGGATCTGCGCAATCCGCTTATGATTGAAGACCTCACGGCCTTCTTTTCCGGGGTGGACTTTGCACCGTTCAAGAATAAGCCCGTCCGAGGCATTGTTGCGCCGAACTGTGCGGGGTCATCCAAGGGCTTTTTCGAGAAAATGTTGACCTTTGCCACTGAAATCGGCATGAAGGGGCTCGGATATATTTCCGTTTTGGCGGGGATGGAGCTGAAAGGCCCCATCGTGAAATTCCTCTCCGAGGAACAGCGGGCAGAGTTGATTGCACAGCTAAACCTACAAGAGGATGATACATTATTCTTTATCAGTGACGCACCGAAGCTGGTAGACAAGCTGGCCGGGCAGATTCGCGCAGAACTGGGCGCGCGGCTAGACTTGATCGCAAAAGATGTATACGAGTTTTGCTACGTCACCGACTACCCCATGTTCGAGCGGAATGAGGAGAGCGGCGCAATTGCGTTCACACACAATCCGTTCTCCATGCCGCAAGGCGAACTGGAAGCGCTGGAGACCAAAGACCCACTGGACATTCTGGCCTATCAGTATGACATTGTCTGCAACGGTGTGGAGCTCTCTTCCGGCGCGGTGCGGAATCATCGGCCGGACGTGATGGTGAAGGCGTTTGAAATCGCGGGCTACTCCAAAGAGGACATTGAGCGGGAGTTCACGGCCCTGTTCCACGCATTTCATTACGGTGCGCCGCCCCATGCCGGCATGGCACCGGGACTGGATCGGATTGTCATGCTCTTGACGGATCAGGAGAGCATCCGGGAAGTCATCGCTTTCCCGATGAACGCAAACGCGCAAGACCTGCTATTGGGCGCACCCGCTCCGGTGACGGAACTGCAGCTCAGAGAGGTACATGTGAAACTGCGATAGGGGTTCCGGCAGTTCAAGCAGTAAACATCCAAAAAAAAATTTTACACCTTACGCGAAAAAGCAAAAAACTATATTGACACGAAAAGGAAAATATTATAAAATAATCTAGAATAACTGGCATAAAAATTTAAAAACTGAAAATACAAGTCGCTTTCTTTGGTTCCTAATTTAGGAATCAAAGAAGACGTATTTTCGACGTATTTGCGTTTCTACACATGGAGGAAGGGGAGAAACACTTATAAAACAAAGGAATGAACCGAACGTGTCAATCGGTAAATTTTGGCACAACATTCAAAAAACAAAAATTCTTGGAGGAAACAAAACAATGCGATCAAATTGGAAAAGAGCTCTATCCGTTCTTTTGGCAGTGATCATGGTGCTGGGTCTGGTACAACCGGCTCTGGCCACTGCGCCCGCGATTGATGCGGCAGAATTAGAAGCTATTTTAGAGCAGTTCGACGTAGAAGCTACGGCGGGAGAGGCGGCTTATGAAGCTGTATCGCCAGCTTCCGCTATCTTACCGCAAAATGCGGCTGTTGGTTTCGTATACATGTTTACGAATCCAGGCGATCCCATTTGGCCCGGATTTAACAACGGTGCAGCCAACACGCAAGTAGAGTTTGACATAACGGTGCATCAAGATGTTACACTCACCCTTCCGGCGTGGCCGGACGGCGGTAATGGTGTCTTACATACGCATCGAGATATCTACTTTGCGCAACCGACGGCCGCTGCCAACCCCAACAGGTTGCCTGTAGCTCTGCAATCGGTAAGCGTCAACGGTACACAAGTATATGGCCCCCGCACGAATCATGCGGGCCCTCCCGGGCGCTGGTTAGTGCCGTCGACAATTGGAACCGTAAATCCGGTTACAACCGTCGGAGCGAATGCAAATGCCGCCAATAACACTGCCGCTTTTGCTGCGGCAGGCATGGAATTGAGAACGTTCTATGTGACGCCTGCCGGCGCGTTTACGATTCCAACAGGCGCGGTGGTTGAAATTGTCTACAGAGTCGGCGATGGTCCGCAAGGTGTTGAACTGCCTGCACCGGCCCCCGGTGAAGGCGGCTGTATCTGTTCCCCATACGACGATCGTCCGCCCTGTATCTGGTGTGATACATACACAGATTTCCGCTGGGCCTTCCACGGCAACGACGAACATCCGTTCCCGATTGACCCGGAAGGATCGGACGCAGAACGCGCCCGTGCCAACATTGAATCCCAAAACGTAATCGGCGTCGGTTCGCTTTTCCGCGAAGTCGTCGGCGATCTCGGCACTGATATTTGGGATCAGCCTCCGTGGGTTCCTGGGGCAGGCGGTAACTTTAGCTCCCAGATTAACGCTGGCGAGGGTGTACACAACATCTTTAATGGAACGACCGCCAACAAGTGGCTCTCCGGGCCGGGTCGGCCTAGCCACGCGCCCAGCCCCGCAGAACTAGGCACTCCGCAGGCGCAGTGGTGGGTCATGGTTCCGATGACAGAGCCGACCGCGATGCTCCGGCCCGACGGTGAAGGCGGTTTTGTCGGCGGCTACTACATATCGACGGCGAACGATGCACCTACGCGTGACCCGCGTAGTTGGCGCATTATGGGCCGTGAAGTGGCCGGTACGGGTACTTGGGAAGTGTTAGATGCCCGTGTAAACAGCGTTCTCGGTGACGGAAGATTCGAGACGCACTTTTTCAGCTTTGACCAAGCCACCAGTGCGCTGTGGGCCAGCGAGGGTGTTCCGCGAGAATTCGGCGAACTTGCACTCGCCATCACCCACGTCGGCAATGCCGCCACCGGGAACGGCAGCACCACCGGCGATATGCAGATGTCGCGCTTTGGCCTTGCTGATGATGAGGTAGTGCGCGGCTTCGCCGGTACGACTGATTACCTTTTCCCGCAGGTTGCACTCGGTACAGCTTGGAACTGGAACAACTACGGCAATTCGTCCCCGCAGTTCGGGCCGAACGTGCTTACGCTTTCAGGGCGTCTGCCCAACCCCGCACAGCTTGCGGCGAGCGGCGGGACACCGACCGCAGACGGCGGCGTACACGCTTACACGAGAATTACAGTCCGCGATGGTTTGGATATCCCTGTCACAGAGGAGACAACACTCTCCTACATGATGTGGCCGCGCTCCAGAGAGCAAGGATGGGGTAGCCATGCATCTCTCCACAACTATGACTATCAGTGGACTTCGCAGCACACGATGATCGATCTGTTGCTTGAACGTCCAGACGGTACGACAGTTCTTCTGTCTGAATTATCCGCAATCTGCCGCGTGGGCTATGAGATGACCCCGCAGGCCCGTGCAGAAGCGAAAATCTACGGCACCGCGATCTGGAACAACACCATTAGCCAAATCGGCTACTGGGCAGAAGGCATGACAATCCGAGCGATCCAGGTCTACTTCCATGTTGACAGCGGCCCGCTGGGTACGTTCACGGCTACAGGCCAGCCGGCCGGCCAAGGCCATCCGATTGGGGTGAGCTTTGATGATATTCGGATTTTCAGAGACTACAGAGACCTCGCCGAGATGGAACTACCGGATTTCGTAGACATCCGGCAAGGTTCTTCCGTCGGCGGCGCGACGACCGGCGGCACGATGTCTCCCTTCGTCATGACACCGAACGGTTTTACTTACTGGTCTCCCTCCACACGTTTTGGTAATTCCACCAGACTGTGGTTGGAAGATTCTCACCTCGGTATCGTATCTGTCCGTCTCGCCAGCCGCTGGATGTCCGGCGGTAACGACATGCAGTTCATGGCGAACACCGCGTTTGCGATTCCTGCGGAACTGCAGGCCGCAGTCAACGAGCGGACTGTGATAGAGACAGCGCGTACCCTGCTGATTAACGAACGTGCGGATCTGGTCATAGATCGTCACGTAGAGATTTCAAGAATGCTCGCACGTCATGCTGACGTCACTGCGGCGGGTGTTACTGGCCTCGGTGGAACAGGAGGAGGCGAAACAAACCTGCTTACTTCCACTGACGATGTCAACCCTGGTCTTCGTTTACGGGCGCAACAGCTGGAGGCGGCAGAAATCGCGGGCGACCCAACGGCGGCACTGCAAGCTGCTTTGGATGAGCGTATAGCGGATATCCGGGCGCTTCCCAACGCGGCCGCCAACGCAGCTTTGGTAGATGAGATGATCGAAGTTGCTATTATCAACGGCATTTTTGACGCAGAGATTGCTGTACTGACAGCAGAAATCACAGATACATTGGCCGAGCGTGTGGCGCTTGAGGCGGCAAATCCCGGACTCACGGCGCTTGCCACGGGCGCAGGCAGCGCAGTTACCGGTGTAGTCAATAACGCGAGAGCCAATTTCTGCCGTGACAACGAAATCCCGCGTGCCTACTACTACTCTGTCATCTTCAATGAAGACGACAGGCAGGCACCTGGCGTCCGGATAGAAGTGACGCCGACGGAGCGTGCGGCAGTTATGCGCTTCACCTTCCCCGAAGGTGCCGAGCAGGCCAATATAGTGCTCCACAACCCAGGCGGCGGCGGAACAACGGCGCTCAATGGAGTTACTCTGGGGCACACCAGTATGACACCGCTGGAAGACGGCGGCAGAACCTGGGCATCCTTTACCTCCAACGGCGGTATCATTGGCACGGGTAACGCAGGCAATGCCACCCGTGTGAACCAGGCCAACCAAGGCGCGGGCCGTATGTGGTACTACGGTGAGTTCTGCACAGTGCCTCTGTCTTTCATCGTGCCGAACCGCGCCGTGACCGGCGGTGCCGCTGCGCAGCCGAACAACGACAGTAACGCGACGTCCCCGCAGACGATCGTCTCTTTCCCGGTCAATCCGGACGGCGAGACAGTTGTTGAACTGCGCGTGGCTTCCTCTTGGATGAGCGCGGAACAGGCCGTGAGAAACCTCGAACTGGAAGTCAGTTATGACGACTGGTGGTTTGACGAGACCTTGGAAGCTGCTTTTGACATCTGGGATAACACCTTGCGTTCCATCCAGCTCAACGACTTCACGGGCGTTAACTACTGGTTGATGCAAGACCTCTATTCCAAGATGGTTCGTAACACCACATATCCGACCATCAAGCATGAGAATACCGCTTCGGGTCCGATCACGGTGGCACGGGCTAACCCGGTATTCCAGTTTGCATCTCCCTACAGAGGCTTCACAGCTCGGCCGACCATTTTGGACGGCACATTCTCCTACAACGAGGGCTTCTGGGATACGTTCAGAAGTAAATGGGGTGCGATGACCTTGCTCTATCCCCAGCGTACCGAGGCTCTGCTTGACGGCTGGACCAGCCACTTCCTCGATAACGATACCCGCGGTAACTTCGGCATCACACGTTGGAGCCATCCCGGCGGTTCTGACCTGATGGTGCAGACCAGCTCTGACGCCATCTTGTCTGATGCAATTATGCGTGGGATAGACTTTAATCACGAAGAAGCGTTCGACTCTGTGATCAAACACTCCACCGTACCTTCCCGTGCCAACAACATGGGCGGTCGGCATGGTATGCACGAGTCCGCATTCAGAGGCTTTACCGCATGGCACACTTCACAGCCTGCCGGCGGCGGCGGCGACCTCGGCTTCTCTTGGAGTATTGAGGGCTTCATGAATGACAGCGGCGCAGCTCACGTATCCCGTATGTTGCGCGATCAAGAAGTGCCCGGTTCTGAAGAGTGGATGTATCACCATTCAAACTTCGTATTCTTCGAGAATCGTGCGAAGATGTACAGCTATCACTGGAATCCCGAGCACGTCCGCTTGCCCAATGTTGGCGGGAGACCGACAGAAGTGCCTGAGTGGATGACCGATGAGACCGGTCAATTCCTTACCACCGGCTGGTTGCGTCCCATTGGACGTGAAGCCCAACCGGCGAACACGGTTGCCCGCATCGCCGGTGCTACCGGGCCCGTGGCACCGTGGCACCCTTGGATTTGGGGTCATGGTTACTGCGAAGACAATGCATTTGTGTTTAACCTCGCAGTTCCGCAGGACGGCGTTGGCCTCGCCAACCTTCACGGCGGCCCAGAAGGTCTCGCCAGATACATGGAATTCATGATGCAGGACTACAACTCCTCGGTACACGGCGGTTACGGTGGCGTTATCCATGAGATGCCCGGTATTCGCCAGTCGAAACTAGGCCAGTGGTCCATGAATAACCAGCCCGGCTACCACGGTGCACAGATGTGGCTGTTCTCCAGCCGTCCGGCCATGGCGAGCTACTGGAACCACAGATGTATTGAACGTAACTTTAACAATGGTTCCATCGGCCATGGTTACAACGGTGAAGAAGACAACGGCGCACACTCCGGCTGGTGGCTCTTATCAGCGCTTGGTCTCTACTCTCTCGACGTGGGCAGTGGCCGGAACACGATCACTCTGCCGTTCTTCCCCGACGTTTCTATCCGTCCGGACAATGGAAGCAGAGAAATTAGATTGGTTGCGGAAGGCGTACGGACACCCGGTAACGACTTCTTTGATAATCTGCAAGTCACTGTAGGCAATGCGGCGCCTGTAACTTGGCACGCAATGGACATCGCCCCAGAGGTTCTCTTCGGTGACGATGACATCCTCATGGTGTTTAACGTGACCGACAGCGAAGAAGACTCCAACGCGTTCCTGTTGGGCCTCGACACTCCGCACAGCTGGACCCCGGCGGAAGACTCCAACACCGACGGTTTTGGACCGGACCTGCTTGCCGGAATCACCTATGACTACCAAGGTGTACAGTTTGCCAACATGACGGCAACGCTTACCCACCCCAACGAGCTGGCCGGTTCTATGCTCGGCGTAGAGGGTAGCGCGATTGATCCTCTGAAGCCCGGTCGTATCACTATCGCACGTCCGGAAGTCGGCGGTGAGCCAATTGCCGGTGACGTAACACCGCCCGCATCTCTTACGGAGACGGATATCATCGCGGCACTGGAAGATCTGCCGGAAGGCCGGAACCGTAGCGTCTTCGCGACGAACATCCCAGCCCAGCGCAATCTGGACATGGCGACCGGCGCGGATGCACTCAACGCGAACCAACATCAGCCCGGCGGCGCGCGGAATCTGTTTGACATGATGTCACAGTCCTCCCTCATCGCCCAACAGGCCGGTAGTACCATTCAGACCGACAACGTAGCGGGCAACTTACCCCGTACGTCGGGCAACATCAACAGATTTACCGCAGACGCCGAGTTTGACGGCCAGACGGCAGAAATCTACTTCTACTCTGAGGTTCCGGTGATGGTAGAATTCTATACCATCGCGGTCGGCGGTCTGCACGGGCATGATCCGACGGGCTGGCAACTTCATGGCTCTATGGATGGTACAACTTGGGATCTGCTTGACGAAATAGATCTGGATATTATCGATACGTTCCGGGAGGACTACACCAACGTCGGTCACTACCTGCCGACAACGGCGCGTCGCCCTGGCAACCTCGGTGTGACAGCTCCGATTCGTCCCGGTGGCGGCCCGAACGGCAACTCCGAGATACTGCAAACCGATACATTCCGCTGGAGACATCAGGTTCGTCCGTTTGCGATTCCGGAAGCGGATCAAGACTACTTCCATTTCTACAGACTCACCATCACAGGTACGTCTGTACCGACCAACAACCTGAGACTTGCCCAGGTTCAGTTCTTCGCTGACCGCTTTGCGTTCGTGAACTTTGATGATCTGTATGAGGCAATCAGAGCGGCTGAAGATCTCCGCGATTCACGGCGCTGGGGTCCGAGCACGGTTACATATTTCCAAGAAGTGATTAACCGGGCGCAGGCAATGTATGATGCCGGCACAGCGACAGGGCAAGAGATTGATAGCATGATCACGGATCTCCTCAACGCACGGAACCGTTTGGTCCCGATTCGTTATGCGACCGATCCGCTCCCTGCGACAGAGTTTAGCGCGTCAGAGAACCTCAGCACAGAGGTGACCGGCGGCATTCCGAACATCAACGGAACGCATCCGAACATTTCTTGGGCGCGCTTCGACTACATCGATTTCGGTGACGGCACATTCGACTTCGGTACAGAAACGGATCCGGACGTGCGCGATATCGAATTCACAAGCTTCTTTGTTAACTACGCGGGTATCGCAGTTGCTGTAGGCCAAACCAGCTATATTGAGGTTTGGATCGGCGGTAACAGCGAAGAAGAAGGCGGCACACTGGTTGCAACGGTCGGTACGCCGGCTACCAACGCGTGGGGTACTTATGTGTGGGCAACCAATTGGGTTGTAGATCCCGCTGAACTCAGAGGTCTGCAGACCGTCTATGTGAGATTCATGGATGATACCCCCACGGAGTGGGTCGGTAACTTCAGAACCTTCCAATTCGGTTGGACCACAGCGGTTGACTTCGAGTTCGACTTAAACGGCGGCACCGGTACATTACCGACGATTGATAGCGTCTTCCCGGGCACATTGCTCCCGGAACCGGCAGATCCGACGAGAGTTCCTGATATTTTCTTAGGCTGGTTCCCGGCGACGAGAACAGCAGGGGTACTGGATCCTGTGGATATCACAGGCACACCTTGGGACTTCACGGAAGACAGACTATCCTTGGCGATTGATCAAATCGGCGCAGCGAGTTTGACTCGTGACGAGTTTATCCTCGCGGCAGGCTTTGCGGCCCCGCATCCTGTCACCCTGCAGGCAAACGGCGGCATCTTTGAAGATGACGCAGCGACCAGGAGCATGATACTGCCTGTCGGACTTACCTTCGCACCTTTGTTCGAAGAAGAAAACGTTCCGACACGCGCCAACTACCGGTTCGGCGGCTGGTGGACGACCATTGCACCGGTAGAGAGTGTGACCTGTGTGGAAATACTCGCGGCCACCGTGGTAGCGACAGACAGCCCCACCACAATTCACGCGCGCTGGATACCGCTCTACACCATCTACGTGACAGTAGAGTTTGAAGGCGATACCGCGCCGACCGATCTGGCGGTAGTTTTGGAAGACGGCGCAACACCCATTCCGCTCACATTGGGCGAAGACGGTGTTTGGTATTTCGTTACCGAGACCATGCCGCTGGGGACGCTCCGTGCGACGGCGACAGGCTTCAACCTTGCAGAAGCAGTCTTGGTTGCAGGCAGCTTTGACAACCCGACACGCACAGCGAACGTAACGCTGCAGCTTGATCGGAATGTCAACCTAATGGCCTTGCAGTTAGCGATTGCGGTGGCGAACAACCACGCGGAAGACGATTACACGCCGAACAGCTGGAGCGTGTTTGAGGATGCGCTCGAGGATGCACTTGCAGTCTTGGTTGATCTGAACGCAACACAGCAAGAGGTCAATGATGCAACATGGGCACTCGCTCAGGCGCGTCAAGCGCTGACTCCGCGCGCAAACCTTACGCTGATGCAGATGGCGGAACACGAGTCGAGACCGCATCAGCAGGCGAACTACACAGCTGCAAGCTGGGGTCCGTTCGTAGCGGCGCGTGACGCCGTAAGAGCATTCCTGGCGAGCCCGGACCTGAACGCAACGCAAGCCGAAGCGGATGCCTTAGCACTCGCCTTGGTAGCGGCCCAATCAGCACTGGCGGTGGCAGTTGACCGCACGGCGCTGCAAGCTGCGGTGACTGCGGCAAACGCGCTTGTTCCTGCGAACTTCACGACTGCAAGCTGGGAAGCGTTTGTGCCAGTACGGACTGCGGCTGAAGCAGTTCTGGCGAACCCGAACGCAACGCAAGCGCAAGTGCACGCAGCGACAATCAACCTGCTCAACGCGCAGCTGGCGTTGGTGCCGGCTCCTGCGGCAGTAAACACAACGGCGCTGGCGGCAGCGATTGCGGATGCGATATCCCGCACGGCGGCGAACTACACGGGTCCAAGCTGGACGGCGATGCAAGCGGCCTTAACGGCGGCCCAAGCTGTCATGGCGAACCCGACAGCGACACAGGCGCAAGTAGACGCGGCGGCGCTTAACCTTTTCAATGCGCTGCTCGCGCTGGAAGAGGTGCAGCCGGTTGACCGCAGCATCCTGCAAGCGGTAGTAGACGCGGCGAACCCACGCGGCCCGGCGACGAACTACACGGTAGCGAGCTGGACGCCGTTTGCGGCGGCCCGTACTGCGGCTGTGGCAATGCTTGCAAACGCGACAGCAACCCAGGCGCAAGTAGACGCGGCGGCCGTTGCACTGGTCAACGGACTGGCCGGACTGGTGCCGGTAGAGCCGGATGTAGTGCCTTTCCGTGCGGCATTGATCGCGCTTATAGACGCGACGGCAGGCCTTGTGCCCGGCGATTACACGACTGAGAGCTGGACACCGTTTGCGGCGGCCCGACTTGCGGCCATAGCTGTTCTGGCGAACCCGAATGCAACGCAAGCCGAGATTGACGCGGCGACAAGCGCTCTTCTCGATGCGCGCTTGGGTCTGGTAGAAGTACCGGCCATCAACCGTGCAGTCCTGCAAGCGGTGGTGACAGCGGCGGCCTTACGCCAGGAAGCGAACTACACGCCTGAGAGCTGGACACCGTTTGCAGAAGCCCGTGCGGCGGCCATCGCGGTTCTGGCGAACCCGGATGCAACGCAAGCCGAGATTGACGCGGCGGCCATTGAGCTGGTCAATAGACTGGTGGGTCTGGATCCGGTCGACGGCGGCGGTCCGACGCGTCCGAACTTCGACGCGCTGGATGAAGCAATGGACGAAGCGGCTGACCTGATCGCAGGCCGCGACGATGCCGACGA
>Ga0123355_10007748_pt1 | contig 16144 bp, 14 predicted proteins | sample TergutEmb28metaG_3_FD_89872 | JGI IMG/M metagenome (GOLD analysis project Ga0123355, IMG submission 89872) | Embiratermes neotenicus P1 segment gut microbial communities from Petit-Saut dam, French Guiana - Emb289 P1 | ecosystem: Host-associated > Arthropoda: Insects > Digestive system > Gut ...
CAGGTTTTTATAGTCGAGGCACTTATGTAGTAACACTTGAAAATGGAGATACAAGAACCTTATCAAGAACTATCGTGCCAACGACAAACCTGCATTCGCATATCTTTAAGTTTAATACTGATGGTCATGTTTTAGAAGTTAAGGATATTGCCGCGACTAATCCGCAAAATATCAGAGTCACGCATATAGCGGCTCTTGAGAATGGCTCTTTAGCGGTGTCAGGATTTTTAAATGCTGTTGGCGCTGGTTCTACAAACATTAATGGTCTTTACAGTTTAAGTGGGCACGATGCTTTTGTTATGTTATTTGATGCTGATTTAACTCATCTTCGAACGCGGATGATTCACTCAGCAGGACAAATGCAAATGGGTAATAGCCTACAGGTCTTCGGTAATGATATCTTTATCTATTTAAACACTTCAACTGCGGGCGCAAATCTTAATTCCTTACTATTACTTAGCCCAGCAGAACAAGCCACTTGGGACACTTCAGTTTTACTTTGGGAACAGGGAGATGCGTTAGTTTTGCGCTTTAATTTTGATTTGGACACGACTTTAATTCATCACGATCGCCAATCCGCCTCTGTTAATAGAATGTTTCAAGATGATGAAGGAAACTTTACAGCTATATATAGTAATAGTCTTGGATACATAACAATTGTAAATTATGATAGTGATTTTGACGTTATTTCCGAACGCACGCTTGGTGAAGCAGGTAATTCAACATTCGCAAATGGTATCGCAAGTGTTGGTCATAGTCTTATGGTGTTTGGTAGTTCAAACTATCGATTTGATACTAGCGAAAGTATAACGGGAAACCTTGATGGCTTTATTTTCTTAATTAGTTCCTATGATTTTATAATAGGTGAATATGAACTTGAAGTAACAAGCAATCCATTTATTGAAGGCGCACCATTTATGATTAGTGATCCTATGCCGATTCTACAAGGAGGCGTTGCGACAGGCAACGGAGAGTTTGCTTGGAGCGGAACACCAACTTTACAATTTGGCACTCATAATTATGCTTGGGTATTTACTCCAGCCAATCGATTCTTAGAACCTATTGTTGGTTATATAACAATCACAACCTATCAGCCTATTACAGTTAGATTTTTTAATGGCGAAACATTAATTTCTGAAAAAACAGTCGCAACTGTTACAGATATTAATTTTCCAACAGATCCGACTCCGGCAGAAGGCTATTTGTTTGCTGGTTGGTCATTAGTAGTAACGCAAGATATTAATGGACAAATATTCACTTACACAGCAAGATTCGAATTGCTACCGCAACCTATTACTGTTAGATTTTTTAATAGCGAAACATTAATTTCTGAAAAAACAGTCGCAACTGTTACGGATATTAATTTTCCAACAGATCCGACTCCGACAGAAGGCTATCTTTTTGCTGGTTGGTCATTAGTAGTGACGCAAGGTGCAAACGGACAAATATTCACTTACACGGCAAGATTCAAACTAATGAATATTACTCATTCATATACGATTATTTTTATGAGCGAAAATAACGAAGTTCCGGACAGTCGTTTAACTAATCAGCCAAATCTTGAAAACTTAGAAAAACCAACAGTTGAGCGTGATGGCTATGAATTCTTAGGATGGTGTTTATCATCCAATGTAACTGAAAATGGAGTTACTACAGTAACTTTTACCGCAATGTGGGGCGCTACAGCACCAACATGCTTTCAATGGCTGATATTAATTTTAGTGTTATTTGTAATTTGGCTTTTATCAGTTATTTTCTTAATTATCCGCTTTAGGCAAAGAATTAAGAGGCATCCTAAACTTAGCTGAAAAATCAATAGAAAAGCGTAGATCTTGAACTGATACTTGTCAAATAGACAGCAGTAAAAATAAAAAAATTAAGGCCTGATTCTGATAATCCATCTGAGTTAGGCCTTTTAATTTTGTCTGTATTTCAAAGTAAGGTCTCAAAAAGAGCCTGAAATATTAACTTTAAATTTTGATTTTTTTATTCTTCGGCTTATCGTCAAAAGTAGATTTTCCAAATTTCTTGAATTTGCTTAGTGCTTCACACTGTGAGCATATCTGAATCCAATTGGATTTAGCTGGAATAATCTTGCCTTGTACATAATCATTTAAACATTTAAGTTTTAATTCCTTACTGAACTTTGTGTCTATTTTTTATTTGCAAGTCCAAACGGAGTAATATTTGAAACAATAAAGAGGCTAAACTGGAAATATGTATTGTAATACAAAAAGAATGCATTCAGCGCTAGTTATAAATTGCCGAATGCATTCTAAAAAGTGTTTTATCAAATTAACTGAATTTTGTGTCTACTTATGATTTTTTTATAATTGATTATTGTGATTTTCCTCTTCAGTATTTAAAAAGAATCTTGCGACAAGCGCTGCTATAGCTCCTCCAACTAAAGGTGCCAGAATAAAAATCCAAAGTTGTCTGATTGCATCTCCTAATACAAGCATTGCCGGACCAAAACTTCTAGCCGGGTTAACAGAAGTTCCTGTTAACATAATTCCCAATAAATGTACTAAAGTTAAAGTTAGACCAATAATGATTCCGGCATTTTTACCGTTATTGCTTTTTTTAGCAGTAACCGCAATTACTACTAATACAAAGACAAATGTCAGGATTCCTTCAACTAAAAAGGCGCCGCCATAATTTAAATCATTCACAAGATTTTGACCAAGATTAGTTGTTTCCATACTACTAAAGTGCAGTATCGCATGTAGTAATCCGGCACCGGCTAAAGCCCCTAATAGTTGTGCCACAACATTAATCGCACATTCCAACCAACTGATTCGTTTATTGATTGCCATTCCAAAAGTTACCGCAGGATTGATCTGACATCCGGAAATTGGCCCAATAACATAAGCCATGGCGACTATCACTAAACCGAAGGCTAATGCGGTTGCGACTACATCACCGCCTGTGAAAACAGCTACACCACAACCAAATAAAACTAAAACTAATGTCCCGATAAATTCGGCGACTGGTTTTTTTGCTTCTATACTCATTTTTAAAATTTCTCCTTATCTTAATATTTTACCATATTTTCATTATATATTTTGCGCCAAAGTTGTCTAAACATACAATTTTTGAGAGTAAATATTATTTTTAAAATTAAATATTAATTATGAGGTGTTATATTTGTGGAGAAAAAAGAAAAAATTTATTTGGGCATTTTTTCAATATTAATTCTTATTTTTATTTATATCTTAAGTCAGGCTAATATCGATAATAAAGCGGATAATGTCCATCCAGAAAAGCCTTCAGAAATTAAATCTATCAATTTTATTAATGTAGAAATTATTGGTGAAGTTAAGAGAACAGGTGTGTTTTATATACCGGAAAATTTTAAGATTAATGATTTAATTGTATTCGCCGGTGGTGTGACGGAGTTTGCTGATTTATCTTTAGTTAATTTAGACAGAAAAATAATTGCGAATGAAAAAGTGATTATTCCGTCAATTAACACATTTGATAAACCAGATGAAAATATTTGTGGTAAAAGTTCAAATAAAATTTGTGTAGTAGTAACTGGTGCTATACATTTTCCAGCGACTTATGTTATCAGAAAAGGATTGACTATTGGTGATGTTGTTTTTATGGCCGGTGGGGTGACAGAAGAAATAGATCTTTTAGCTTTAGAATCAGTAAAGGATATTGTATTAAATGAAAACATAAGTTTAGTTGTAAAAAGTAAAAATGTTGAGGAATCTAAATTAATTAATTTAAATAAAGCTACATTAGAAGAATTAATAACTTTGCCAAATGTTGGGAGAGTAACAGCGACTAATATAATTGCTTATAGATTAGAAAATGGATTATTTCAAACAATAGAGGAGATTATGAATGTCCCAGGAATCGGTAAGGCCACATTCGATCGGATTAAAAACTTTATTACCGTTTAGTGAAATCCATTTACCTGCTTTTTTCCTTATTTTATTAGTTTTATCATTAGGAAACCATCTTTATTTTGGCTTGTTATTGATATATCTTATTTTTCTTAAAAGAATTCGAAAACTAACGCGCCTCTATATTTTTTTGGCGCTTATTATTATTATCAATTTTTTGTTTTTCTTTTACCGTCCGTCTATATTAGATTTTAAAGCCAAAGATTTGGAAATTGTTATTATTGAAAAAAGAACTAGTTACTATATTGGTAAATATCAACATGAAAAATTTATTCTTTATAGCCGAAATAATTATCAAGCTGGAGATATCATTTTGATTACAGGCAACTTTCAAAAGCCAAAAACAACAAATCTTACATATATGTTTAATTATCGGGAATATCTTAGATTTCGAAAAATAAGAAAAACAATTACACCACAGAAAGAAGAATATATCGGACAAAGGATTGTTTTAGCTTCATTTCGAGAGTATTTAGTTAAAAAGATTGACAATCGATATCAAAATAAAAGTGCCGCTTATATTAAGATTTTATTATTAGCAGAAGTTAATGATTTTGATATTGATTTACGAAATAATATTGCTTTTTTAGGCATTGGTCATCTTTTAAGTATATCAGGATTACATATAAACCTGTTTATATTAATGCTTACTTTTTTATTAAATAAAATAGGATTTAAAGAGAAAAACATTTCAAAAATTTTATTAATAATATTGCCGGTGTATAGCCTGATTACGCTCTTTATCCCTTCTGTTATGCGCGTAGTTTTATGTTATAGTTTTAAAAAACTATTTAATAGATATAATCTTGCATATACAAGTTTAGATATACTGGCTTTTAGTTTTATTTTATTGCTTTTAATTAATCCATTTTATTTATTTTCGTTTGGTTTTCAGCTATCTTATTTAGTAAGTTTTAGTTTTATTCTTTTTTCTGATTACTTATCACAAACAAAAAACATTTTTATATTAACTTTTAAAATGACTGTAATTGCTATATTGACAACGTTTCCGTTAATAATTAATATTAGTAATCAATTTAATCTTTTTTCGCTTGTCGCAAATGTTTTTATCGTTATTTTTTTTAGCTATCTTTTTTTGCCCGCCACATTTATTGTAACTGCATTTAATTCTTTAGAATTTTTTTATCTTTTTTTAATTGATGTTTTTGAGTTGTTGATTGATTACTTTATCTTAATTGACTTTTTAGTTATCCAAATGGCTAGTTTCAGTATCTTATTTGTTATTTTTTATTATTTCCAACTTTATCGACTTTTTAAGGCTTTTGAATTAAAGAAAAAAATTTCTATTAATGTTATACTAATTGCTTTTCTTTTTTTCATTAATATTTTCAAACCAAATCTTTATATGAACTCTGAAGTTGGTTTTTTTGATGTTGGCCAAGGAGATTCAGCCTATATTAGACTCAAAAATGATAGTTGTAATATTTTAATTGATTTCTATGGTTTTGATTATCAATACTTAGCTAAAAAAGGTATAAGAAGAATTGATTATTTAATTCTGTCACATGGCCATAGCGATCATTTAAGTGACTTTAATCAATTAAATAAATATTTTAAAATAGAAAATGTACTTGTTAGTGCTTTTGATCAATCTGATACAACTAGAATGTTATTATTTGAAAGTGAAAAACGAAATATTAAATCCACAAAAGTAGAAAGTGGAAATATATTCAGATGTGGTGGTACTGACTTTTATATTTTGGCACCTTTTAAGCAATCTGCTAATCTAAATAATAATTCTATTGTAATACAGTTTAAAGTTTTCAATAAGACATTTCTTTTTACTGGCGACATTGAACACGAGGTGGAAAACTGGTTAGTTAATACTTATGGAGAAATCCTTAAATCAGATATTTTAAAGGTTAGTCATCACGGTTCAATAACTTCTTCGAGTCAAGCTTTTTTAGATTATGTTAAACCTGACAAAGCAATTATTTCGGTTGCGGAAAATAATCGCTATAACTTGCCAAATCCTGAGATTTTAGAAAGGTTGAACAACAATAACGCACAAATTTTTTTAACTTCAAAGGATAATGCTATTATCATCAGGAAAGCAAAAGAACGTAAAAGAATTAGCTATTTACTTTAAAGAGGTATTTTGATATAATATTTTCTAAAGAAACGAGAATTGACTTTTTATGGAAAACTTTTATCTTATATATGGTCCTGATTCAGGATTAATCAAAGAAAATTGTCAGAAAATAATCTCTCTTTTAAAGGTAGAAGAAATCAATGTTATTGAGTATGACTATGAAACAACTACATTTGAAACGATAATGCAGGAACTTATTACAATTCCTTTTTTTGCGGATAAAAAAGTCATCATTATTAAAAATGCAGCTTTTTTAGAAAAAAGCGCAAACGTTGATATTAGTTCCTTACTTAATTATATGGCTAACCCTTTAAAAGAAAATTATTTACTTATAACATATAAAGGACTGCTCGATCAGAAAATCCAAAATGTCAAAGAACTAAAAAAATATTCGCAACTAGTTTTTGTAGAAGGGTTAGACAAAAAAAAGTTAGCGGAAATGATAAAAGCACAAGCTAAAGATAAGGATTATTTAATTGATAATGAGGCAATTGAAGAGCTTATTTTACGCAAAGATGGCGATTATGGCGGAATTATTTTCGAACTGGAAAAGTTGTATATGTATTGTCTTAAAGAGAAAAAGATATCCAAAGCTGCCATCATTAATTTAGTGCCTAAAAACCCGGAAGATAAAGTTTACGAATTAACGAATGTGATTTTAAAAAATGATGTCAGAAGTAGTATAGATATTTATCAAGATCTTTTGGCTCTCGGTGAAGATCCTTCTCGCTTATTTACTAATATAGCTAATAAGTTTAGAGAAATTTTTTTAATTAAGCAAATGCTTGAATGTAAAAAGACAAAAGAAGAAATTGCTCAGTATTTTAATGTTTCTTCGGGAAGAGCTTATTATATGATTAAAAGCGCAACTGAAACAAGTTATTCTAATCTTGGTAATTGTATTGATCGGCTTGTGGAGCTTGATAAGAATATCAAGACAGGCAAAAGCGATAAAAAATTAGGCTTGGAATTATTTATTCTCAATCGGAAAGGATTTTAAATTATGTTTAGGAAATATAAAAAACTTTTAGTTATAGATTTTGAAACAACAGGACTTGATTACCGAAAAGATAAAATTATCGAAGTTGGTGCCTTATCTTTAAATTATAAAGAAGATTTAAAAAGATTTATACCGGAAACAGAGTATGGAGAATTAATAAGCATAAGTTTTCCATTACCTGAGATTATCATTAATTTAACTGGCATCACTGATCAGATGTTGAAAGAAAAAGGGCGACCAGAACAGGAAATGTATCAGTTCTTTAAAGAAAATCTAACAGAGGATACTTTACTTATTGCTTATAATCTCCAGTTTGATTTATCTTTTCTGATTACAATGATGGCATCATATGATAAGGACTTTGTTTTTTCAAGTGATATTTTAGATATTATGGCAGTTTATAAAGATCGTTATATTTATCCGCATAAACTGGAAAGTGCCATTCAGACATTTTCTATCGGAATACCTAATAGTCATAGAGCTTTAGATGATGTTAAAGCTACCCTGGAAGTAATGCGTTCACTAGCTAAAGAAAAAAGTAATTTAGAACTTTATGTCAATAAAATCGGTTATAATAAAAAATACGGCGTTTCTGGTTTAAAACTGCCGTATGTTAAATATATTGCGCAAGCCGGAAATTATCGGGAAATAGAAAAAATAGCATAAAAAAAGCACATCGAAAGCGATGTGTTTTATTTTTGGGCGAAAGTAGTATTAACTAAAGTTGCCAGAGAAGATTTATGACGGGCAACGTAATTTTTATGTACTAAACCTTTTGCTTGTGCTTTATCTAGTTTTTTAAACGCAAAGCTTAATGCTTCATTTGCTTTTGGATCGCTTTTTGCACATAATACCGTAACATTTTTCATTGCAGTTCTAAGCGAAGATTTAAAAGATGCATTGCGTTGACGCTTCTTTTCATTTTGTAGGTTTCTTTTCGTTTGTTGTTTAATATTTGCCATGTTTTCACCTCCATCTGGTAAATAGCATAAACATTATAGCAAACTTCCACAAGTTATGCAACAAATTTCTGATATTTTGCCAAAATAAGTCCACAATAAAACAAAAGAGAGGCTGCCAATGAAAAGAAAAAAACTTTTATCTGATCTTTTAATTGATGTTGCGGATTCCGCAAATTTTGAAACAACGTCGTCAAACAATGGAGAAATAGAAATACTGAAAGTGATTCTAGATGAAAATAAAGCCAAAAAATATCATAGAAAGCCGGGGCTTTATTATACAATAAGCACAAAGATATTTAAAGAAGGATTAGAAAAACGATACGAAGATCTGACTCAGACTTTATCAGATATTTTACATGATTGTGCTGATTATTATGAAAAAAAGAAAATTACTTCTAAAGCTTTAATCGTCGGTTTAGGTAATGCAGATGTTCCTTCAGATAGTCTTGGACCTAATACTGTCAAAAAAATTAATGTGACAAATCATCTGATAGAAATGAAACTAATAGAGAAACTAAATAGAGTTATTACGGTTATTCCGGGTGTAATGGGACAAACCGGTCTTGAAACAACAGAAATTGTCAGAAGTTTAGCTGAAAGCTTTAAACCTAGTTTAATAATTGTAATTGATTCATTAGCTAGTCGCAGTATTAGTCGTCTTAATTCAACAATTCAGATTACAACCTCCGGAATTAGTCCGGGAAGTGGGATTGCTGGCAATAAGAAAGAAATTTCATATGAGACAACAGGCGTTCCAGTTATTGCTTTAGGCATTCCTTTAGTTGTAGATTACTTCAATATTATTAACGAATTATTTGAAGATAAAGAAGCTAAAAAGAAAGCTATAGAAAATATGTCCGATGATCCGCATATGTTTGTTTCCAGTAAGGATATTCAAAATCTGATTATAGATATGAGTAGTTGTCTGGCAAAAGCAATTAATCATTTTTTAAATCCATCATCCGACAATTTATTTTAACGCTATAGAGTATAATCTTAACTGGGAGGAGTTTTATGAAAAAAAATCTTGGAAAATATTTAGTGATTATCCTGATTTTTATTGTTGGAATTAGTCTCGGTAGTTTAACTAGCAGTTCTGATGGAAATAACGATCCAGAGATTGAAGTAAGACCGCCTTCGGATGAAGAATGGATTATTATCGAAGAAATTGAAGGAAATCTATTTACGCGAATCGCTCAGGGAACAGAAAGATCAATAAATAGAGTGTTTGCACATTTGTTCAGAATTTTGCATAATCTGATTAGTTTTGTATTTGGGATGTAGTAAAGTCGTCTAATTATGGGCGGCTTTGTTTTTTTATTTAGATCCGACAAAAAAGGTGTAATTTCTTGATATTATGGTATAATATTTAGGGGTTAGGAAAGGATGAATTTATGACACTTCCGAACAAACTTACGCTTTTAAGAATATTGATGATACCCGTGATGATAATTTTATATTATATTCCGGTTTTACACGAATATTTTCTGTTTGACAGACTGCCATTAGCTTTTGTTTTAGCCGGTTCTGTCTTTGTGCTAGCTTCATTAACAGATTTTCTCGATGGTTATCTGGCAAGAAAACTAAACCTGATAACTACCTTTGGAAAATTCGCTGATCCTTTAGCAGATAAAATATTAGTAATGGCAGCTTTATTAATTCTCGCTGATGCACAAATCGTTTCATCATGGATAATAATCGCTATTCTTGCCAGAGAGTTTATCGTATCAGGAATCAGATTAGTTGTTCTTGAAAGAAAAGATGAAAATAAGAAAGTTATCGCCGCTAATAAACTGGGAAAGTATAAGACAGTAGTAACAATGATCGCAATAATCTTCTTGTTCTTTACCGTGAATCTTGATACTGGAGATGGAGTTCAGGTTCTTAAGATTACAGGAGATATTCTTATCTATCTATCTTTAGTTTTAACAGTTATTTCCGGTATCGAATATTTTTGGCAAAACAAAGAGGCAATTTTAGAGAGTATTTAAAGTAAAAAAGAATTTAAAAGATAAACATTTTATGGGGGTATAATTTTTGGATAAAAGAGAAACAGCTTTAAATGATGCAATAAAGCAAATTGAAAAACAATATGGCAGTGGCGCTGTCATGAAACTAGGCGATAAAGCCAATACAAAAATAGAAGCAATTCCAAGTGGTTCAATTGCTTTAGATAATGCATTAGGGATTGGCGGTTATCCTAAAGGCCGAATAGTAGAAATCTATGGACCGGAGAGTTCGGGTAAAACAACAATTGCTTTACATGCAATAGCAGAGGTTCAGAAAAAAGGCGGCTATGCAGCATTTATCGATGCTGAGCACGCTCTTGATCCTATTTATGCTAAGAATTTAGGTGTAGATACCGAAAACTTGATTTTATCGCAGCCAGACAATGGAGAACAGGCTTTAGAGATTGCGGAAGCTTTAATCAGAAGTGGAGCGGTTGATATTATTGTTATTGACTCGGTAGCTGCTTTAGTTCCGGAAGCGGAAATTAATGGTGAAATGGGAGACTCGCATATTGGTTTGCTTGCTCGTTTGATGAGTCAGGCTATGCGTAAACTTTCCGGATTTATTAATAAAAGTCAATGTGTCGCAATTTTCATTAACCAAATCAGAGAAAAAGTCGGTGTCATGTTTGGTAATCCAGAGACTACAACAGGCGGAAGAGCTTTAAAATTCTACTCTTCTGTACGTCTTGAAGTACGCAGAAGTGAACAAATCAAAAATGGTACAGAAGTTGTTGGTAATAAAACCATTCTGAAAGTTGTAAAAAACAAAGTGGCACCACCGTTTAGAACTTGTGATGTTGACATTATTTATGGTGAAGGGATATCTAAGGCTGGAGAGATTTTAGATATGGCAGTTCAGTTGGAAATAGTTAATAAAAGTGGTCCTTGGTTTAGTTATAGTGGTGAAAAGTTAGGTCAAGGTCGCGATAATGTGCGCGAACACTTAAAGAAAAATGAAACATTATTTCAAGAACTTGAAACTAAGATTCGCGAAAAGATGCAAGGAAAATAATATTATTTAATAACAAAAAACCGAATTTTATAAGATTTTTTTCTTAAAAAGTTTGGTTTTTATTTTTAATATGGCTTGACATAAATTACATTATGTTTTATAATTAAGGCACTAAGTTAAGGCACTAAGTTAAGGCACTAAGTTAAGGCACTAAGTTAAGGAGTTAAAGTTATGTCAATTCCAGTAAATATAAAAGATTTGATTGAAATGCGGGTAGTAGAAAGTTCTCGTATTGAATATAAAGAGAGATGGAATCCTGAATCAGTAATGCGAACTATTTGTGCATTTGCTAATGACATTGAAAATGTTGGGGGCGGATATGTTATCTTAGGTGTGAAGTGCGCAGACGGTATTCCAACTATTACTAGCAATGGAATTAGGAAAGAAGATATTGATGAGATTAATCGTGATTTATTTAATAAATGTAATTTAATTGATCCTCGATATGTGCCTGTAACTCAAGCGGTAGAATATATTGGTGTAACAATATTTGTTATATGGGCATATGCAGGTGAAAATAGGCCATACAAAAGTCCAGAAAAATTTCCTAACGATAAAAATGAAAAAACATTATTTCCTAAAATTTGTTGGATTAGACGATTAGGTAGCACAATTAAAGCTAATAGACAAGATGAACAAATATTATTGGGCTTAGGCGGTGTTATACCTTTTGATGATAGATTAAATAGAGAGGCTACTTTGGGAGATTTAAATCCCGCACTTATAACTAGTTTTCTTTATAGGGTTGATAGCGGATTATATTCAATGGCTGAGAATATGCAATTAAGCGAATTAGCACAAAGCATGCAAATTAGTGGAGGAGCCAATGAAATAATAAAACCAAAGAATGTTGGATTACTATTTTTTAATGCATCTCCGGATAAATTTTTCAGATATTCTCAAATTGAAGTTATTGATAAACCTGACCCAACAGGCGAAGGTATGATTGAAAAGATTTTTAAGGGTCCTCTTGATCGGCAGTTAGAGGATTCATTAACATTCATTAAGAATTACATTATTAAAGAAAAAGTCCGTAAATTACCTGACAGTCCAGAAGCAAAAAGAGTGTTTAATTATCCTATCAGAGCAGTCGAAGAAGCTCTTGCAAATGCAGTATATCATAAAGCCTATGATAATCCAGAACCTATAACAGTAACAATTACTCCTGAAAAAATGGAGATTACAAGCCTTCCTGGTCCTGACCGCTCAATTAATGATGAAGATATAAAAAATCTAAAAATGATTTCCAAGCAATATCGCAATCGTAGGATAGGTAATTTTTTAAAAGAATTAAAATTAATTGAAGGACGTAATACAGGAATTCCTACTATCATACGCTCAGTAAAAAACAATGATTCGCCATTGCCTATTTTTGAAACTGACGCAGAAAGAAGATATTTTACCATCATTTTTCCAATAAACATAGAATTTTTGAGTAATGCAAAGGAACAAAAAGAGTCGAAAAAGACTGGATATAGACGCACTCAGAACGAGATAAAAGAATTAATTTTAAAAGTATTAGAAGAGGGTGAAATTTCTACACAAAATTTGATTAAAGTACTCGGTTATTCTGTAATGACAAGAACACTAAGAACTGCTATTACTGAACTAATTAACAATAAAAAAATAGGTTATACGAATCCTAATCAACCCAACAGTAGTAATCAAAAACTGAAAAAATTGTAGTAAAAAAGAAATTTTTCATTCTAAATAAAAAAGCCTCCAATTTGGAGACTAATTTTATACCTTAACGAAGACTTCTTTGTAACTGTCTTGCACTAATTCTATAAAAGTGAGTATGTGTTGTTCTTGGTGAAGCAGCCGTAGGAGCAGTTTCAAAAGTAATTCTGATATAAACTGTTGGCCGATTAATTATGATTAAAGGCAATGGTCTAAGCGGCATGTCATGATTAACAGTAATAGTAGGCGAAACAGTGTTAAATTGCTTAGTAGCGTCCCAAGCCGGACTATTATTTAAGTGTTGCTGGCTGGATGTTGATCTACAGCTTTGCCAATTACATTCGCCTTCAATCTGAAGCCTGGCGCTACCATTAACAAAGTATTCAAATTCTACATCACGAAAACTAATAGAAAAGTTAACTGTCCATTGACCTGGCACAAAAGTGTCATCATCTACTTGTGATCTATAATCAGTTGTGATTTGAATATCAAAGGTATTAGAGCGCCGAAAACTTCTGAATTGACTAGCATGCACTGCATTATTAGGGGTTCCAAAGTTAATTGACGGGCGATTAGATACATATTGATGAATATAGATTGTTGGTATAACAACTAGTGGTAAAATTATAAAGAATAGAATTAGGAAAAGAATTTTTTTATTTATGTTGAAAATTTTTCTAAAAAAATTATTTTCATTTTTCTTTTTTTGCTTATTTTTCATTATTATCAATGCTCCTTAATTATTTGTTACGCAAACTATTTAAGAAAATTCTTTATTATTATATACTAAATTAATCTTTTAATCAATAGTTATTGACTTTTTTTGAAAGATAATGTATAATTGTAAAAGATAAATATTTGCCAGAAGCACCTGTTTGACAGTTAAAAATCTGGCAGTAAAATAAAAAAAGAGGTGAATGAAATAGACACGATTATTACCGTTATCATCTCTGCATTAGCGCTTATTGCCGGCATTGGTGCCGGATATTTCTTAAGAGTCAAGCTTTCTGAAAAAAGTTTTAAAGCAACCCGCGAAAAGTCAGAGCAGATAATTCAAAATGCTAAGTCGGAAGCGGAAAAATTAAAAAAAGAAGCGATTTCAGAAGGAAAGCGAGAAGTTGCAGATTTCAAAAGAGATGTTGAATCAGATCTTAAAGAGCGTAAGCAAACAGTTGTTGAGCATGAAAATAAAATTGCTCAGCGCGAAGAAGCTTTAGACCGCAGAATATTAAATGCAGATAAAAAAGAAGAGGTTTTATTGTCTAAAGAACAAAAACTGGAAGACCGTAAAATTGAACTGGATAATTTAATTAAAAATGCTGAAGAACTTAATTTAAAGCATGAAAACAAATTAATTGAAATTGCCTCACTTAGTCAGGAAGAAGCTAAAGAAATTATTATGTCTGATATCCGTGAAAAACTAAGTGTTGAAATTGCACTTTATATTAAAGAAGAAGAAGAAAAAGCTAAAGCAGAAATTCATAACCGAGCAAAAAATTTATTAGCATTGGCACTTCAGAAATATGCCAGTGAAACAACAACAGAAAGAACAATAAGTGTTGTTGATTTACCTTCAGATGAAATGAAGGGAAGAATTATTGGTCGTGAAGGAAGAAATATAAGAACTATTGAAGCTTTGACCGGTGTTGACTTAATTATTGATGACACCCCTGAAGCGGTAGTTTTATCTGGTTTTGATCCAATCCGTAGAGAGATTGCTAAAAAAACGCTACAAAGTCTAGTTAATGATGGAAGAATACATCCGGGAAGAATTGAAGAATTAGTAGAAAGAAGTCGTCAAGAAGTTGAAATGTTTATCCGTGAATCAGGGGAAGAAGCAGTATTCAAAACCGGAATCGGTAAACTACATCCTGATTTAATTAAACTTCTTGGAAAACTTAATTATCGGACGAGTTTCGGACAAAATGTTTTAAATCATTCGATTGAAACGGCATTTTTAGCTGGAAAGTTAGCTGCTGAAATCGGTGAAAATGAAATTATGGCCAGACGTGCAGGTTTACTACATGATATCGGTAAAGCTGTTGACCATGAAATTGAAGGTAGCCATGTAGAAATTGGTGTTGAATTGTGTACGAAATACCGAGAAAACAAAATTGTTATTGATGCGATTGCTTCTCATCATGGAGATGCCGAGGCGGAAACGATTATTGGTGTTTTAGTGGCTGCTGCAGATGCATTAAGTGCCGCGAGACCTGGCGCAAGAAGTGAACAATTAGAAAACTATATTAAGCGTATTGAGCAATTAGAAGATATTTCTAATAAGGTTCGCGGCGTTGATAAATCGTTTGCGATTCAGGCCGGAAGAGAAATTCGGGTATTAGTTAAACCAGAAGAAGTTGATGATCTTTCAACTTTCAGAATTGCCCGTGAAATAAAAGAGGAAATTGAAAATAAACTCAGTTATCCGGGAACAATAAAAGTCACCGTTATTCGTGAGACGCGGGCGACTGATGTAGCAAAATAACAAAAGCGCCTAAGCGCTTTTTTCTTTAAGGAAGTGATATTATTAAGATCTTATTTATTGGTGATATCTTCGGCGAGCCTGGAAGAGAATTTCTTAAACTGCAATTGCCTGAATTGAAAAACAAATATAAATATCAGTTATTATTTGTTAATGGTGAAAATGCAGCACATGGTCGGGGAATTACTCAAAAAATCTATAAAGAATTTATGGATTTAGGTGTAAATGCAATTACAACCGGAAATCATGTATTTTGTAATCACGATGTATTTAATTTTATTGATAATAGTAATCTTATCAGACCACTTAATTATCCGGATTGCCACGGCAAAGGTTTCTTGAAAATTAATTTTAATGGTAAAACTATAACTATAATTAATCTTTTAGGCCGTGTTTATATGAATTTAGTAATTGATTGTCCTTTTCAGGCTATTGATAAATTTCTTGAAAATGACAAAAGTGATTATTATTTTGTCGATTTTCATTCTGAAGCGACAAGTGAAAAAATTGCGATGGGCTATTTTTTAGACGGACGAGTAGACGCTTTAGTCGGTACTCATACGCATGTGCAGACTAATGATGAAAGAATCTTACCAAATGATACTTGTTATATAACGGATGTTGGCATGACAGGTCCTTTAAATGGCGTAATTGGTGTCGAAAAAGAAATCATTGTTAGTCGATTTTTGAAAGGATTTAGTACTGAATCATTTAAAGTAGCACAGGGAAGAAGGCAATTGAATGGCATTTTTCTCGATTTATCCGACAAGAAACGACCAAAAATCGAAAAAATCAAGATTTACGAATAAATGAAGCTTTGTCTGAATAAATATTAATAAACCAGTATTTAGGAGGACATATGGAGACATTAAAAGTATCATCAAAATCGAAACCAAATTCCGTAGCGGGAGCACTAGCAAACTGCTTTAAGGAAAAAAATATCGTTGAAATCCAAGCGATTGGAGCAGG
>Ga0123355_10007749_pt1 | contig 16143 bp, 6 predicted proteins | sample TergutEmb28metaG_3_FD_89872 | JGI IMG/M metagenome (GOLD analysis project Ga0123355, IMG submission 89872) | Embiratermes neotenicus P1 segment gut microbial communities from Petit-Saut dam, French Guiana - Emb289 P1 | ecosystem: Host-associated > Arthropoda: Insects > Digestive system > Gut ...
GATTAGGAGTGAGAGGGGGGGGGGGGGGGGGGGGGGGGGGGGGGGGGGTAGAGAGAGTGAGAAGTTTGTAAAGAAGTCCTAATAATGAGACTCACTGACAGTACACGTTCTTTAGTTTTGAGGGCGATAAAAATATATGTCAATATAGACAACTTTTTGACATTGTGAAGAAAATGATCAGGTGCGTTCCAAAATAACAGGAATGGCTATTACATGAACTAAGGAAAGGAAGTACTGTGAAGGTGTAGTAGTCTTGTTGGCTAGAGGTAGAATGGGAACAATCTGTTGGTCGTAAATCGCAGTTAAGGAGACAATTGGCATTAATTGTTTTTCTTTTAACATCGACTTTTAATTACATTGATTCTTACTTTTTCTGTCTTTCTTTAATTCTTTCTTTATGTTTTGTTTTTGTCCTGGCTGTTTTCTTATATTGATCTGTTGTTGTTTTACCTTGCACTTCTACTGTTTTTGTAACTGGTCATTAGGCTGTTCAGTAAACACGTAAAGAAACAAATAAATTAATTAAAGAATTAATTTAATGAATTATTAATTTTACGAATTAGTACGAAATTATTATATTTTTGACTAGGACCATAGGATACAGAACAGCAAAAACTCAAATATATTACAGAATGCTTTCATGTGTTGTGGAATTGGCACGAATAATCACAACATTTAAGTGATGTAAGACCGTACGACAAAGGACGCATCCCTGCTAAAATTAAAAAGAAACATAGCTACATATATTTAGAACTTTGGCTTGAAATGAAAAAGTAATTTTAAATTTTAATAGCCACTGATATTCGTATTGGAGTCTACATGCAAAAAATTTTTCCTTTCCTTTGTTTCTTCAACTTTAAGCCAAGGAACTTCCAATTGTACAGTACAAATTATCAGTTTCCAACATAAAAGACACGTCAGGGTATGAAATCCAAACTACACGAACTCTCAGGTATATTAATACGATTTTAGCCCTCAACTTTGCCACAAGAATTAACTGTATTCTGTTGGAGAAAACAGCAAAGTAGACGGGTTTTGATGACCAATATATATTTATTTTTATTTAAACCGTGATGGCCCTCAAACAGGTTCTCACGTTTGGTGAGTTGCATTTAAACAGTAACATACACTGTTGCGGCAAAGAATGTTTTTTAAATTTTAAACACTAAAGTGTTTACTAAATTTATTTAGTAATTTTAGGTTAATATAGTATCTTAAGGACGCAGTCCTCTGTGATTTGACGTCACTTAATTTCGTAGATATAAACTAAAGTTTTGGAGGAAACTGAAACCTCCACTCTCACTCCTGCACCCTGGAGGCGAAGTCAAAATATTCCTTAGCAGTGCTGACACCTAGGTAAACAATTATACTTACTTACTCCATGGTGCAGAGTCCTTCTTGAGAAGCTAACTGGTTTGCAGCTAGTCAAGAAATTCCCCGCATTTCACGGAACCCGAAAGTTCATTACCGCACTCACAAACGTCCACCACCCGTCTCTATCCTGGGCCAGCCAAATCCAGTCCATATACCCACATCCTACCTCCTGGAAATCCATCCTAATATTATCCACCCATCTACGCCTAGGTCTCCACAGTGGTCTCCTTCCCTCCGGTTTCCCCACCGAGACCCTACACAACCCCCTCTCCTCACCCATACGAGCCACATGCCCAGCTCATCTCATTTTTCTCGATTTTATCACCCGCACAATATTGGGTGAGGAGTACAAATCATTTAGCTCCTCGTTATGCAATCTCCTCCATTCCCCCGTTACCTCTTACCTTCTAGGTCCAAATATTCTCCTCAACACCATATTCACAAACACCCTCAGCTTCCCTTCCTTCCGCAATGTCAATGGCCAAGTTTCACACCCATACAAAACAACAGGCTAAATTATAGTTATATATATCTTGATCTTTAAAATTTTAGATAGCAACCTGGAAGACAAAATATTCTGCACCGAATGATAGCAAGCATTTCCTGACCTCAACCTGAGGTAAACAATTATACAGCATGAAATTCCAGAAGACCGTAAATTCAAAAATCGCCACTATGAAAATTCAAATTTCACAATATATTTGTTCCGTCAGTTCAATTCCTTTTTTTACATTATTATATTACGTTTCATTGCATTACCTATTTTTCTTGTGGTTTACACTTTAAGTACACTTTTACCCCGCCTTAGCCATTCATTTTTAACCCCTCAAAGCCTGGTACGCACCTAAGTCACATATGTTAAAGAAATGTGTACATACTTTACAAAAACACTCTCTATCAAGGGAAGCAATCTTTCGATATTCACTGTGAGAGTAATAAGTCATTGACACTACAGGCAATACGCAGAGCTTTCTGAAAGTTAGGTTCGTACCTATGTAAGAAGAGACAGGAAGCCTAGGTGACTCTTATTTGCTGCCATAACGCCCGAAATCTATCAAAGTTTCTCTTAAGAAATTTTCAAAACAATGGCACGAATATTCAGTAAAACAGTAATTCCATAGTGTCTCTCCTAGGCTACGAAGTAGGCTTTAACAGAAATTCAGGTGGAAGGGTTATGTGTGGAAGTCATAAATGACTGAAGAAATGCAGCAGCGTGACAAACATCTAAGCTACTGGGTGGAGGATATTTGGTGATTACAATTCAGTGATCGGAAACACTTCTCTGATAGACACAATACTATAATAAGGACATGTACTTACGAGCAGAAATTAGGAAATTGAAGTTCCTTGCACAGAACTCATCATTACTTACAACTGTCTTATTTCTGCGAAGAGCTTCTTAAGTTGCTACATATCGTTTAGACGTATGCAACAGATTTATGCTACGCTATACTACACAGCCTGATACGACACAAATCCCACCATCTACCTGGACGAGATCCCTTTGGATCACGTAGAAACCAGTCAGATGTTTGTGTGCGTAGTCAGCACATAACATAAAAAACTACGAAATTATACTTGGGTCTATTTTATAATTTTAATATCAAAACTCTATAATTTTAAACTTATCAATTTTTATACAGTTTAGAAACTTAATATTTTAAACATTTTAGTACGAGCAATGCAATACTTATGCTAATGTGTTGAGCTTTTATTCTTTGTTCTGTAGCTCTCTGAAGATGGTACATCGGTGCCGAAAGAAACAGCAGTTTTAATAATTGTTATGAATTGTATTTTATTAAATGAAAATGTTTGGTGAATGTAGTGATGGTAAGAACATGCACGGTAGGGATAATATAAAAATATACAAACTCTTGTTCTCCCATTTACTACTTCGTTTACCACAAGAGAACTACTCTTAAGCTTTCTTAAACAAAAGAGTCTATGAATCTTTTCTCCGCATGAAAATTATTACGTTCAAAAGAGCTTCTTGCTTTTAGGGTTTTTTATGTTCTTTACTTCAGGACCTAAGAATAAGTGTCGCTGGAGTCACACCAACTCCAAGGATTCGCGCGTTCGCCATGTTGCGTTTACTAGTTGTAGGAAATTAATGTACACGGAGATGGGGGTGGGGACATTCAATGTCATGAAAATCATCGCTTAGTAAGGTGACGTAAATACACAAGCGAGCGTGCAAGCACGTACGCATTCAAACACACACACACACACACACACACACACACACACACACACACACACAGAGCACAGCGCAGTGATCTTGTAAGCGTACTTATTTCCTTGTAAGGAAGGACCTTAAGCTAAATACCGGTATCTAGCTGATAGAATAGTTATTATATTATACATATTCATTGTTACAACCCATCTGCTGTTATAATTGTAATGTCACATGTGGTTGCATAGAGTGAGATCACTTCTCCTTCGTAATGCGTTAGACAGGCAGAAGAGATCAGTTTGCACATAATTTATTATCCATGTCGAGACAGTTGACGACTTGTTTGCGCTAGCAACCTGTTAGCGGCAATAACGATTGTCTGTGTAGTTTCACAGAATTATGAAGTCACTTTCGCTCTGTGGTGCAGGTTTCTTGAGACGCATATTATCGCTCGGACGTCAAAAGATCTCGATGTCTCAATAAATATCTTAACGACAATTACCGATAAAGAAATATTTCGCTTTCTGGGAGGAATAATTCGCAACTTAGAGAATTAACCTCTTTTTGCTGGATGTGATTTTGCTTTTCTTTAGTCGCCCTTGGTTTTGACGAATATTTGTCTTTCCGTTTCATTGCAAGTGAAAATTTGTGACATTTCTTTAAACGAGATGCTTTTTCATTGTAGCGAGAAGTTCTTTATATGCGAACCTCTGCGTGACAACCCATCCTCAGTGTAGTGGCGTTTCAAACCTGACAGAAGTGTGTTAATATTGATAAGTGTTGTGAATATTGCAACCCGAAATAGATATACTTTCAGTCTGTAATTTTGTGACTTATTTACGAATTTTGTGCCAAGTGTATTAGATTGAGACAACTGTTTTTTCCGTAACGCTGGCACCTCTCTTCACGTCTTCACATTTCAGAACGTCATAATATTAACACTCAACACCGTGAGAATCTCAGATCTCATTAGACAAAGGGATGATTTCAATTTGTGATTGATATTTTCTGAGAAACGTAGTGATTAGTAGCGTCTTTCATTTTATGATGCGGTATGTGGTAATGATTACACTTTCTTATTCTGTGATGATTGTTATTGATACTGCGCGTTAACGTTTGTGATTGAGCGTGTTGCAGTTGTTTTATGCATAGTTTGAGATAATGGTTGTTTGAGAGTTTGTAATAATAGTTTTGATTGGCAGTGTGCAATAATGGTTGTGATTCATAGTTCGTGATAATGAGATGTGACATAATTCCATATATTGTTGCGGCTTTTGTGTTGGTGAACCAGAAACCCATCAGCTATTTGTCACGATGACTGATTCCCCTCCCCTTCAGGCCATTACCTCAAGAATGCACATAAGCTCTAATGCTGTCCTGTAATTAGTTAGTCACTATGTGTAAATTTCGTGATTGACGGGCCATTTTCTAAGTAACTGCTTAATAGCAATAACTTTTCGAAATATAAGTATCGTTTTTATTTCATATGAACGTTACTTTTGAACGTAAGTGTATGAGCCAGTAAGTTTTGTAAGACTTCTGTATGGCTACGTCATGATTGGTACCATCAAGAGGGAGTGGAAATAAAGCTACGTACAAGAAGACCGGATGAAAAACAACCAGAGAAAACATGTGAAGAAAAAGACATTATTAATTCTGTACTTCTTACCACGCTGTGGGAGAGAGACAACGGTGAAGATACCCGAGTACTTGACCTCGACGCTGTATGAAGTTGAGTGATGGTTCGTAGGCAGTGGTCAAATTAACCTCAACGAAAACTTGCAGTAACAAATCACGGAGGGCGGGTGGACTTCAGTGTCAGCTTGGACAACACTAACACCGTCCAAAGCCGAACACCGATCTCCCAGCAAGTAGTCAGACATTTTAACTCTTTACAGAACCTCGCTTACCGTATGTATAACCTTATTTACCATCCAGAAACATTCTTCGTCCACCAATAATTTTGCGCCCATAATCTGTTTCTCACATAATTCTGTGGTTTAATTGCACTCCAGTGCAGCATGCACTTGCTATTCCTTCTACTGGCGATCTGTTTTCTCCAAGACAGGTATTTAAATTGTAATTATATTTTGCAACATGAAGCCTCAATGGGTTAATTATGAACCGTGTCGAAGATTTATTTGGGCAATGTTAATATAAGATAAACGGGGTTGTATTTGTAACTTCCTCCAACTAGTTGCCTCTTTTCTTCAGGAACAGAGCTAGTTCTATAAGTGGCTTCAAGAAGCATGTCTCTTGAGGCTTACCCTTCCTATTTCACTTTATCGCCCTTTAGTCTCGCGTTTACTGTTCTGTGGTTTCGCTAAGATCCTGCTGCATGCCCATAAACTGAGACTGTGGCGAAATGAAGCCTGAACCTAGCACTTGTAGCTGCCGTCTGTCGTACTTGACAAAACACTCTCCATACTGGTTGAAGTGTGTGTTTACAAATGCGCGGTTCAGGTAGCAGAAGTTGCTTAGTATCGCATTAGATGTAACGTGATCATTATAGGCAAGCACGCAAAACTAGTTTCACGATGTAGAAACTGGACCCGTAACTGGGGAGGTATGTAAAATAAACACCTTCATGTTGAGCAAAGGGATCACTTTAAGGTTTCAGGCTTCGTTCTTGGCCGGCCATCGCGACCCTTGAAGATGGGTTCGATACGCCCGTGACGAACCAACCAGCGCCGCGCAGCAACCTAGAAGAGCGAAGAATTTTGTTTTTAATGTACGTAAGGATTGTTTACGAGGTGGTCGTATGTAAGTCTTGCAATCTTCTGGTAAGGCCAAAGTAAATTTGTCCTTGTGCTCCATCCAGCATCCTTCCAGACCTTCACTTCTCGCCCGATTGAGACATAGTTTTGGAACTCCGGGTGCAGGTGACTTTTTGATGTTTAGAGGATGTATACATTATTTAGATTGGGATTTGGCTTCGATAGGTTTGTACTAAGGTAAAGCACGAACTTCTGTCACAATTATCTCAAGAAATTTTAGTTAAAAATTGTGGTCGCTTCTCGTGGTCTTGCAGTTCAGTTGCGGTGGTAGTTTTATGTCTTGGAGGTACTCACTACTGTACAATATGATTGGATTTACAAACAGGTCTTTTCTTACACGATACTAGGTCACTGAAGGCTTTTCGTGCAGTGAATGCGTGTCTGTCCGCTAGGGTGACAATGCTTGGTAATTTGGAATTTCATTTTAAAGCTAGCACGTGGAAGTTCTTTCTTCTCTTAAAGTCGCACACTTCAAAGCTGTGTAATAATATTAAGTTATTAACGTTGCAATGTATAAATATTGCATCTGACTTGTCCTTACACCACTTCGGTTACAAGTTGTGTTTCACAATTGCAGTTTTACTGATAACATAGAATTTGAATGCTTAATCTATGTGCATTCTACAATTATCGACTACGGACTGCCGGACAACTTGCTGTACGATGTTAATGCTCTCGAAACAGAAGTGAATTCACCTGGACAGTACAATATCTGGGCACCGATGGTTTCTTGCGAACTTCGAAAATCAGTAATTCGAATTTCATTTTGAAGTTACCTCCAAATTTAAAAACAAAGACGTCTTCCGTCTGGACAGACAAATCAGCCTCTTGGGTTATGCATAGCGCGTGAGCTAGTCTGTTCAAATTCGATTCGCTTTAGGTGACATAATTTGGCGATAAACAAGCCAGTTTATTGCGCTCATTATCCTGTCTGCCAGTCATTTCTGAAGCTAGAGGATAATGTAATCTTACTGAAAATATTTGCTGACAGTCTTACGTCATCTTAACTAATGAAACTGAGAAAAGGCGTGTTCTGGGAAGGAAATCTATTTACAGCCCGTCTTCATTGAAAGGTGCAGTAAGAGCCAGATTGTCTATTTTTCCTCACACATTAAGGAACTCTGTTCAGAAATCGATTCCAGGTGAAACTGTCACAGGAGATGCAACATGAGCACATAAGTGGAATGGAAGTGCAGTTGCATGCGTCCTTGATCCCGTCAGTAGATGGACCAGCTTGACGTCCTGGCTGCTTTACTCACTCGTACCCATCGGCTAGGTACGTGCCTCGGCCGGGATAGTTCCTTTACATCTGCTGGCAACAGAAATACAGAATCTTCTGTTGTTCAGCGAATAACATTCACTGTATCTACTCAGCTAACGCGGCGTTAGCTTGGTATATGAAAATCACAAGCCCGTGATCGAGAGCCAATCACATGCACGTCAATTCCTAACACAAGCTCCATTTCATCTCTCAATGTTGTGCTCGACTTGGTACATGCAGCATCCTTACCTTAGTGATGTGTTCAGCTGAGACAATAATTGAGAGTATTTTCATTTCTATCCCACTTGGTTTAAGCGACGGTTTTGGAGACGGTCAGAAATAACTCAAAATATATTTGGATTGTAATTTAAGCTAGGTGTATGGAAATGCGATGAGATGCATTACATGAATAAAAGCCAGTACATTAACCCTTTACTTGCTAAAGTGGAGAATATGGTGTGCTCCTCATATTGCTAAGAAAGGGGAGATGAAATTTAAAACTCAGCAATTCAAGGGTTAAACCTGTTCTTTTATTACCTATGCTATTATGAATTACATTTATTGACATATCAGAATGTTATTCTCACTTGCAACTATGAGAAAAATTTAAAGCGGACAAGTACTTGTATTAGCTGATACATTTAAATAGTGGCTATTTGTAAGGAGAAAACGTACGCTGAGAATGTATCGGAACGCGAGGACGGTGTGGAAGCTAAGTGAGAGAAAGCAATGTGAAAAAAGCATGGATTACATACTAAGAAGTGTGTACTTGCAGGAAATTCGGGACTTCATGCAGGTTGAAGTGTAATATTTACTATTTTTTGGGTTAATTCACCTTCAAGTATAAGCTGTAATCTCCATGAAGTTGGAAACAGGATCTCAAAAACTTCGCTAATACGGATTACATATCACGAACCCGAAAGAGGGTACACATGCAGGAACTTTTAATGTGGGTAATGTTAAACTGTCGCACGTGGAACATGTTCGCACTGAACGAGCCATGATAGGTGTTGGTACACGCTTTGTAACGGAATCCCTAATTCGCCCTTTAAGCTGACCACCAGATATTGTTGGAATGTGTCGGATTGTGTGCACGAAAATGGTGAGTTAAGCGAGTTGTCACGCTGTTCTGCGTGTAATGTATTGCAGTACAAGTGGAAGGGGTACAGCTGCCGCACGTAATGTACTCTTCTCTCTCTCTGCTCTTCCAAATCCCCAGAATGAGGGGGAGAGAATGAGAATCATCGGCGCCCGGCACCACATGTGTTTGTGTGTGGACACATTAGCTGTGTTCCGCCAAGACTCCGTAATACGATAGGTCGAGCATATGCACCATTTATCATGACAGTAAAAAGGACAAAAGCGATCCTTTATGGTGAACTACATAGCTTGTGTTTGTTGTATCGTATGGATACCAGACTGCAAAAAGGTTGCGTGTTTTGGGGTTTTGGGTGTTAGGAGTAAGGGACGGGTGAAGGGTCAGTCTGTATTAATGTTCAGGTAATTGGCTCACAAACTTGGCTTGAAGATCTAATATACTGCTTGCTTGCCTGCCTGTCTGAGTGAGTGACCTGACCAACCGCCTCATTGATCAGAAATCCTGTTGTATACCCGGTCTAATTGGCCGCTTGACAATTTTTCATCTTGTTAAACGCTTGGCTTATTTTTTGACTTGACTGACAGCCAGGGTGTCCTGAAGAGACGACCGACTTTTTAAGTGGCTAATTACACAGCTGAATGATCTTGCTAAATGCCTGAGTGACTGTTTCCCGGACTGCCTGCCTCTCCTGAAGACGTGACTGACTAATTGCTGTTGTTAAACGCCTGCCTGCCTGCCTGCCTGCCTAAATGACTGTTGCGTCTCACCGCCAGACCGATTCATTGGCCTTGCTCTATGCTAATTGATTGATGTAGCCGATCTCCAAATGACCCGAAAATGTAATTGAATGACTGAATGACTTGTCTGGCCGCCAGGCTGGTTGTACTATCTGGCTGAGCGTCTGAATGATCGGCTCGAAATCACTGGGCACCACAGTGATTCATAGTTTATCTGGATGAACCCCTCTACGTGACTGTATTATACATACGACTCTTAGCTTGATTGAGCTGAATATAAATACCGTGATCTATTTTTCTAAATACAGGACGACTCCGTATTATCCGTTCCTTGTGCTGTTCATGATATTTTAGATAATAAAGACATTTCCTAAATGATAGGCCTATGTAAGAGAAAATTTTACTGCTCTCTTTTTAAATCCTCCTACTAGGTTCTGTCGTGGACGAACAAATTATTTACGTTTTAGGCATTATAAAGTAATTTTTAACATTATTCTTGTTACGTGGGTTTATTAATAAACAAACCGTTTTTAAGGTGCACTCCAACGACTGGAACATCCTTCCTTAGTGCTTTCCTTTCTTTTGTATTTGCTTCATTAACCACAATGGTGGTTAACCGTAAATCTAATTTTCATTTACGTTCAGGTCTTCAAGGAGATTATCTGAAAGACCTAGACGTAAATGGAAAGACGATATTTAAATTGGTTTTAAAGAATAGAATATAAGGCTAGGAGCAGGATTTATGTGGCTCTGAATAAGGACAGGGGCTGCCTGTTGTGAAAACGATAATGAAATATAAAATTTTGGGAAGTTTATGACTGCCTGAGCAACTGTTAACTTTTAAAGGAGGATTCAAATCCACGGAGTCAATTAGATTCAAATAAATTATTGCAAAGCGAAACTCAATATAACTTGCACACAGCACAGTCTCACGAATTAGTTTTCCCCGTACTATATTAACATCTTGACCTATCTACTCTTCATTCTATATATAGACACCGAGTAAGTTATTTATGAAATTTATAAACTTCTATTAGGACTTGAAGTAAGTTACAAGACTGTTTTGCGGTCCAAACGGACCAAAATTAAATTTGCTTTACAATTTCTATCGTAGTTCCTAATATAAAATGTTACTGAAAACCTTTCAGTAATCCTCGGAATTACTGACAAAATTACAAAACTCCCTCCTCATTATGCTTTCAGTTTGTGCAATTTGTATAAGAAACTCGTAGAACTTGGACTAATTCTATTAACTTCAAGTAAAATCATAATAGAAAATGTATATTTTTATCCGTGTGGATGTGCGTCTAACTGGTGAACAAGCTTGATGTTGTTCTTGAAAAACGTACTTAGGAAATGAGTTTGCTGTATGAAAGGTTACTCACACAGATAATAAAGCATGTTACACCTACCCATCGCAATAAGTATTAAGGTGAATAAATCGGAAGCTATCAGGGAATTCGAGGTTTCCATGTAGGTGATGTACCATCCAATCGGAGGAACGTGTTGCCTCCACTTCAGGGTAAACTCTTCTACCCTGAATACTGATGCAGCACATTTTTCTGAAATACTGGGTTCGACCTACTAACTACACAGCATGTCCTCCCAAATGACTCTTTTGAAATCCGAAGATTGATGCAAAATGAATGGATGAATTTATATTGAATTTTAGATGAAATATTTCCCATTTTGAAGTTACCGATGGGATGATATTGGTTTAAATTGCAGGATGACCTTCAAATAATCCTGAAGAGTTCAAAGAACTTTCTGTGTATTCCTTTGTAGTGAGATATGCCCATTGGCTGGGTACTGTGTTGACATTGCTTCGGTAACATGAAACGGAATTCCACTTTCAGTTGCGTAGATTCACAGTGCAAGGAATGCATTGTGAGCCAGTCAGTTAATTGGTGTAACAGTTCACGTCTTCCGCTCAGTTGCTCTCCGTTTCGGTTTCGTACCGTTTCATACAAAGCGCCACGTGAAGATTAGACGCAACTGCTCTTGTTTCGAACTCAGTTTTGTGCCCCACTATACCTACTCATCAATACAAGGAAGTAACGCAAAGTGAAATGACTCAAAATTTGTGACCATAGTCCTCAGACTTTCGACCCATATTTGCTGACAGAGGTTGGCTTGTAAGAAGACATCCTCTTGTGTGACAAGCAAACGGTTCTGTGCCATAAACATGTCGTAGTGTTTCCCACAGACCATTTGTGCAGTCTCGCAGGTTAAATTTAACAAAACTTTATGTTTTTTAATTCGGTTTAATGTGTTGTGTGTGAAAAAAAGATTGTTTCATGCAACACAATATTTACTGAAATAAAATAAATATGTAAAAGTTATTTGTTTTGGCTTTTCTCTAAACTACTATAGGTCAGAATATACTTTTAGTTCCTCTCTATTTGGCCTGTAATTTACTGTAATTAAATATCTCTATAATTAATTCATCCATCCCGTAGTCTGTCTTACAAGTCCATTGTCTCTTCCAAGGCGAGTTCCCCGCAGATTGCGATCTAGCGCTTTCTCTTTCAATATCCAGTATCCTCTCTTTTCCTTAAGGTCATTCAGTAGCTGCTTAAGTCTTCTTCTTCGCCTTCCTTTCATTTACAACCTTCCCTCTTCCATGCCTTCAATAAAGTGTTTTAAAAGTCAGTTACTACGCAAAATATGGCCAAACCAGTTAACCTACAAACTTTTTATTGTATGCAGGACATTCCACTCCTCCTTGACTCAATGCAATACTTTTTAATTCCCCGCACGATGGGTCCTGCTGATCTTCTCCATCTTTCTCCAGCACCACATTTTAAAACTTTCCACGTACGTGTGATCTACTTTCAGAAGTGTCCCTCCAAGTTTCTGCCCCACACAGAGCAATGACCCAAATCTGGTACTTTCGATTTCTTCCTTAAAGTTAAGTCCAATTTGCTGTTGAAAGGTTATTATTTCTAATTTTGCCATAGAAAGCCTGAATTTAATTTCACGTGCATATATTGCGTAACTAATTATCACGCTAACCAAATAATAGAAATATTCCCCATTCGCCTGTTAGTGCCCCATAATAAAAATATTAAATTACAATAAATGATTTTTGTTAGAGAAATCGTACATCCTTAAAAATTTTGGTGTGATAATACATAAACAACCAACTGCATTTTAATTTATATATTTGAAATATGAAGCAAAATTAGTTGTCAGTCTTCCTAATTCAATACGAAATTGTTGTAATTCTTAACCTGTATATTTGTTCTCATGATGGCTAAAGACAAGTCGAAATATGTACCCATTGTATATTTAGCGTGTTTCAGTCAGTACGTTTTAAAAAAAAAAAAATCTTAGATTTATATTTTCAATAATTTTCCATTTGTTGTGTTTACTGTATAAGTCATCCAGAATGACGGCGTACATCAGTTTGTATTGAGTCCAACATGTTGCCTACTTACGAACACGAATGTCGAAATGTCTTTGTTTCTGTAGTTTTTGTTTCCTTTTCCATTAATGTACATTTCATTAATTCATTCAATTTATAAACATATCCGACCGCGGTGGCACAGTAGTTAAGGTGCTGTGCTACAAATCGGAAGGTCGCTAGTTCGATCCCAGCTGGCATCATTGGAATTTTTCATTGACATAAAATCCTTCCGATCGCACTATGACTCTTGGGTCGATTCTGCCTCTAACAGAAATGAGTACCAGTAACATTTCTTGAGGGTAAAGGCGGCCGGTGCATAAGGCTGACAACCTTACCACCATCCTGTGCCGTTATCATGAAATCTGGGAACCTTGACTTCCTGGAATCCTCTGGGCCACTACAGGCCCGTAACGGAACTTTTTATAAGCACATCCATCTTTAAACAAAATTTGTGGAAAATCATCATCTTTAAGATTCTAATCCACATTATCGATTGGTGTCGATTGGTTAACATGTACGGACCTTTTTGAACATTTTGCTGCCTCCGTTTTCAGGCTTCAAGAAACGGCGTTTGGAGCAAATTTCTGTCTCCAGTTTCAGGGTTTTTTTAAATCTGAAAGCTATCGTGTCTCCATCTGAACGTCGATAAATATTTACAAATTTGCACGGCGTCATATCCCAAGTACGTGACTGTTCTTAAACACGACGTTGAGACCCAAATCATCTCCTACAGTACTTTAATTTTCATTGGAACTTAAAAATAGGGTGCTGAACCCAATTTATATACCTGGAATTGTTCTGTCCGTATTCGGTTCAGGATAGCTCAGTCGGTATAGTGACTGTCTACAGGCTGGATGATCCGGGGATGGAACCTGGTCGGGACGAGATATTCTGCATCCGTCCAGACCGGCTCAACTTCCCATATAATGGGTACAAGGTTCTTTCCCAGAGGTAGAGCGATCGGGGAGTGGCGTTGACAACACACCCCTATCTAGCACCGAGGTTAACAAAAGAGTAGAGGTATACTTCTACTCCACATCTGACCTCCGTGGCCTCTTCTACGCTGAACCTTTTCCTTTACCTTTCCTTCTTCATCGGAGTCATCCATGTTCCCTATTTCCTTTGAGATAATGATACCAATATTTTAGTCTATTGAATTGCGCTATATTTGTGTTATTTCCGCCTCATTGGATAGTTCAGTGCAGCTAGTAAAATTCAGAAGAATGTCCCTACAAACAGGTGTTAGGTCTATTTGTTCGATCTCGGTAGCATAATATACAATTTATTATCACTTTTCTGAATTTTTAGTATCAGCGTGTTGTTTTTGTCGCTATTTTTTCGGTACTTTGACAGCTGTACGGCCACAAAAAATTCCTAACATGCCGACCGTTAAACACATGCACCAATTGGTTCAAATATTTTGTGTAAAATCTCTGCGCCACTGGTCTTTGTTTACAGTGAACAGTAATGTTTCGGACATACACAATACAAGCTAACATACGCAACTAACAACCAGAATGTGTTTTTCAAACAATAGAAATGGTGTAATTCTGAATGTCGACAAATTGCTGAATGATGATTGTCTATAACGAGAAGGCTTCACATGCACTTTAGAGGTAAAATATACATTGGAACAGTAGCCACTGCTTGTTACCTTGTTTTCATAGAATTGTACATCGTTGCTATGTCACTGAACGTCGTTCCATATTAGTGAACACCTCTAATTTGTGTTCATAAGTTTCACGGTTTGATTAACTTTGTTTTTGTTTTTGTCACTTCCTCAAAACAAAGGCTGGATGAGAATGTTAAATCGAATCAACAGTCTTCAATTAAAATTTATATTGTACATTCTTCATGCAATAAGTTAAATATATTTATTAATTAAATATATTTTTAATAACACATATTTATTAATAGTATTACGTCACTGTACCTTCTACATATTTCGGGGAGCAGGCGGTGACGCTGTTGGTTGTGGCACTGCGCCAAAGCCGGAAGGTCGTGGGTTCGCTTCCGGGACAATGTAATTGAAATTTTTCATTGACATGCGCTTTCTGGCCTTACTATAACCCTGACGTCGACTCATTCTGTAATAGAAATGAATACCAGGAATATTTCTTGAGGGGTAAAGGTGGCCGATGTGTATGGGTAATAACCTCACTCCCTTCATATGCATATTATCTCGAAATCGGGGAGCCTCAACGTGCTGGAACCCTCAGGGTCTGTCCAGGCCTGTCATAGGGATTGCAAAATTGCAGGGGTCATCTTCAGAGAGAACACTGACATAATGAATGTATATTTTTTTTATAAAACCATAGATATGAATGTATACAATAAAATTAAAATTATAGTACCGGCAGTTGAAACATAGTTATAACAGAAATGTAATTCAGTACTACAAGTAGTACATTTTTATACAAGTGAAAATGTTTGTCTTAATTTTTGCAAACAAACACCTACTATACCGATACGGACAACTTCTTTTGCGTTGTATTATGTTCGTGTATGGCTTAATGATCTCTAATCGCTGGTGGGTCACTGTGCACTTTTTATGCTTCATATACAGCCTTTTCACCCAACACTATATAGCTTAATGAGTTAATAAGCATTATGCTTGCAGGTATAGGGTGTTTTTATCCCTCTGCTTGACCGATAAGCGCCTCTCCAACGTTCCGCCCGACGTTTTGCAACCGTTGCATGTACGTAGTGTGTCGGACCGGTGCTCATCATTCAAGTACCAAAAAAATATATATGGATTGGAGGTAAAGCTCCGCTCATTCTTAACCTAATTCTTAGGTGGAAGCAAGCTTTCTACTTTACGCCTTTCCGCTTTGCTCCTGGTAACAGAGTCCCCGGTATTCACTGAATACAAGGCTGGGTGTGCCGCAGAGCTCCTTCCGGAAATCGAATAAAGAAATGTACCAATCTTCTTCAAAACCACTGTTCGGAGAACGTTTTGTAGGCTATACAAGACAAAAAATAACTTCCGTCGACAAAAACCTTATCTGATAATTTTCTACTGGCGCAAAGTTAAAGAATACAACTAGAAAATTATGTAGAGTATTATACAGGATCATCGAAAAAGATGGACGGGAATTGAAACCGCTATAACCTAAAAGGTACTAGTCGGATTTACAAGTTTGACATCTTAAAATGTTCAGAAAAGTTTAAAGATTTGGACTTATCTTAATACATTTCAATATGTGCACCGTTTGTAGCTCTGGAGACGTCCAAACGAAATTCTATCTCCTGCCACGTTTTCTGAATCATGTCTCGTGTTACAGTTTCAATGGCTGATGTGATCCTTTCTTGC
>Ga0123355_10007750_pt1 | contig 16143 bp, 6 predicted proteins | sample TergutEmb28metaG_3_FD_89872 | JGI IMG/M metagenome (GOLD analysis project Ga0123355, IMG submission 89872) | Embiratermes neotenicus P1 segment gut microbial communities from Petit-Saut dam, French Guiana - Emb289 P1 | ecosystem: Host-associated > Arthropoda: Insects > Digestive system > Gut ...
GGAAAAAACGGAGAGTATATACCATGTTTAAAATTTTCAGTACCTATATTTGTTGAATAAATATATAAAATGCAACATTTAGAGGTTAGCGGTGCGGTACGACCACTATAGTCGACGTTAGGCATCAAAAGGTTAATGTACGGAATAAGGAAATCGTCAACAAAGTAATTTACGAGATGTTGGTTGACAATGATATTTAGGAAATCAGTGCAAGGTATTCTGAGAATCAGTGATAGGATTTTTGAAATACGTGGTGTCAACCTCTCCAGGTTGCATGGCTCAACACATCTTTCAAGTGGCACTATTCTACTGGGTGAACCACGTAGTGTTGCAACCATTTTATTTGCATTCACATTGTCGTGGATGGCCTGTTAAAATAACTTTGCACATCTGTATGCATGTACCAAGACAACCATGTGTTGGATTTTCACAGAATTTTGTTTTACAGAATTTTATAAAAAATTGTCTTAACTATCAGAATCTTTATTTAGACAAGATGACTGTAATAAGAATTTTGCACTAAAATGTGCGTGCAATTCTGTATTCATGTCTAATGTAACTTGATAACATGCACACATTTGCTGTGTAGGTTGGGCAAGAGACTTTCTTGGAGCTGTCTCAAATGTATCACCAGTTTTGTCCAGCTGAATGTGTATTGCAGTGGAAATTGTTTATTGTAGAGATGAATGAAGCATATGTTCAGTATGTTTTTTTAAAGACTTGGCCAATTCCAAAATAACTAAATGACAAGGACACTTCTGTTATGTACATTTCTCAATTCATATATGGAAGAAGCATCAGTGGCCTTCAAAATATAGCCATGCTTCCATTAAAAAAAAAAACTCTCTTAATTGGATGTAGACTGCATTGAAATCATTGTTCTGTTTGTTGAATTTAATGCTATAGTACAGTAGGACTTAAGAGGCACATGTAAAGAAGTTATATAACCATATAATTTTTTAAGGTGTAATAACAGTGAATATCAAGTTCGTAATATTGATAGTCTATTTGTTCAGTGTATATTTTGACCAGTCGTATGTTGGAACAGGCCTTAGTATCAGCAAGTAGTAAATACTTGTGAATTGTATGTTTTTTTTTACTATAAAGGTGGAGTATCCCTTTTCACCTTAGCTATATTTCCTTTTTATTAGTAATGTGTAGAGTATGGATGTACATAACTCTTCCTGAATTTATCTCTGTTTTTGTTTAAAGTTTTTTTCTAAGTTTCTGTAGTACAAGCATGGTGCGCAAGTCTTCTGTTCTCAATTTGGGTCCACACATTTTAAGTGTGCTTTGTAGCTGCTGTCATGATGGTACAGCCGTTAAAGCAGAGTAGGATCACATTCCTTTGTTTTCCTTTGAGTACTGAACATGGTTTTTACCCTTGGCTGTAGGTGTGGTGGCATTGTAGACTCATGTGGTATTAGTATGCAAGGAACTGCTGATCTTTCGAGCCTTCCATCCGCTACTAATGCTGAGGACTCTCTATGTATGATGTGATACACAACAGAGTGAGATGGAGAAGAATCTTGTGGGCATGCTGACAAATGATACTAAGATGGTGTAGGCACAAAACGAATATCTTCTGTTCATTTGCACAAAAGTTAATGGCATAGGTACAGGGAATTCTTGTGTATATTTCCTAGTGAGTTACGAATTTAACAAGGAGATGCACATGATGGGGGGGCAGGTGGCATCTCCCATGGCACTGTAAACATAGTCTTTCAACAGTTATGTGTAGTAAGGGCCCTTCTGTGCACAAAAGTCACCTTTGTTGTTATTTTTCCTACTGCTATACTTGTGTATGTCATTAAACTTAACATACCTCCAACCTTTATAGACAGGGCAAATTATTTTTACCCTGTTATCCATCATAATTATTGGATTATTAAGCTAAGATATTATGTAACTGTCAGAAGTGTAGTTTGCAGCTGTTAGTATTGGTATTGATACTGCGAGTTCCTAAATAGACATTATTGAGAGTATTTTACATACTGTGTAAATGTGTGTGTGTGTTTGTGTGTGCATGTATGTGCATGTAAGCATTAGCATCCACAGCATTTGTATGGCATCCTGCATATACCCTCAGTTCCACAAAGCTGTTTTAGTGTTAGCTCTACCTAGACCAGAGTGAGTGATACTGTATATCTAAGAATTGTAAATGAAACCAAATTTGTGGCCAATTTTGATCTCTTTTCAAACGGACTATGGGAAATAAGAGCGTTGAGATGTGACATTTTGTAATGTATTAAATGGGTACCTCCTTTGCAGAGGAACATGCTGTCTCCATCCGTAAATTTGAAAGAATATGGATGAGGCAGCAGATGCCTTCAAAACATTGATACTTGTTTACCAGAATACACTGTGTCATATCACAGAAGACCATAATCTAAAGGCCATTTGCAAGTTGTCATGATCCTCGGCATGTTGCTGTAGGGCTTATAACAACTGTTGTGTATAGTAATAATTTGCTAGTGAAGTGGTGATGTCCTGTTCTAGGTAGTACCCCAGCTTTACTGAAATGACCCTACTCTCTCCCACTAACTAGCTGTATGTTTGTTTGGTCCGCAGACTGAAGCGAGCTCAGTGTCGCCATACTACCCCCTCTATACCGACCAGACATCACCACAGCATGGATACCATGGACAAGCCTCTGCCCAATGATGACCCTACTGTCACCCTTACCATTAGGCTTATCATGCAAGGCAAGGTATGTACGGAACACACATCCTGGGCCATGTGAACCTCATACACTTTGAACAGGAAATGGGACATTGTCTGAAATTGTCCAAGCAGTTTCTAAGATCATTTTCAGAATGTACCTCAGATGTAGAGTGCTTAATAGTTGTATGTTGTATTGACCCATATATTTCTCCTTACTGTTGGAGTTGCTGATGTATTTTTGTTGCTGTTGGCTTATATAGGTTCACAAGTAGTCATGCAGTACTGTTGAATTTTACTATTCAGTGCAGTTTGGCTTGTAGACTTTGAAACTGATGGTACAGTGCGTGGAATTTGTAACAGTGCATGGATGTGAGCAGCTGCCATAATTAAATTTAAGTACTAGTAAAGTGTGGATTTAAGTAGCTTGGTCAGGTGGCAGTTTGGACCGTCTGTTATTATTTTGAGTATGATCTTTTCGGTGGTAATGGCACATTCCAAGTACCCATCATTCCAAGAAGACTGTGTTTTTGCAGACAATCATAACATCGTGTAATTTAATTAGCTTCTGATCGGACTGTCACGTCACACTACTGCATTTATGAGAACACTACTCTTCGTGATAGAGCTAGAGTGGGATTTATTTCAAAGTTGTAGCATGCATCATTCAGAAGTAACTCCTTGTGCAGTGAGATCATGTCTTGTGGTCTCAGCAGTTTGTGTTTTAAAAAAAGGTGGCTGATAACAAAGGACAGTATGTGGTTAATTTCACTTCATATTTGGCAAAGTTTCTGCAGAAACTTCAAAGGTAATTTAAAATGTGTTTTTAAAGAGAAAATAGTGAGTTGAACCCAAATATATGATTATTTTACAAGTGGAGAACTGGAGTGAGATCAGTTAAAAAGTGCTGAGCATTAAGGGCATCTATCCACCAGCAGAACAGATGAGAATGTTGCATGAATCAAGGAGCTTCTTCATGAAACAGAGATGTCAGTGAAGGATGCTGTTCTTCTGGGACATGAAATAATGAGGCCTGGAGGATATTTGCCAATGTTTTTGCAGGAACATGTTGCCACACCTTCAACTCCACCTCCAACCGTCCATGTACCCATGTTTGGCAGGAGCAAGTTCCTCATGACATTTTCAGAAAATCAGTAAAAGACTGCATGCTGCACATCCCAGAATACAGTATTCTTCATAGCTACCACCTTGAGGACCTAAAAACTAACATGGATGTGTCACTGCCCATAAATTGTGTAATGGGGTTGAAATTCATCCCAGACTGTTGTGACAAGATTTTACATGCAGTGAATTTCTACAGAGTTGGTTTCTGCATCACAGCATTGCCTTCCTTGTCACTCTGCTTTGTCTGCATTTGAATGTCTGACAGATGTGGCGTAACATCTATCATCTATAATTCCCAGGTCTAACACCACATTATGTTTCTTTTCCTGTGTCTCAAGTTGCCACAGAAGGTGTGGGCATTGAATGACACCGTGATGACTGAATAACAGTTTAGAAATTTTTCTTTTTGAGTTCTGAATATAGTACCCTGCTGATTTTTACAGAAGTTGCATGTTTACTGGATTCTCGTCAGCTCGCAAGGGAACTACGTGAGAAGGGAAGGGTGTGCCATAGAGGGTATATGTGGTTATTACAGAGGAAAATACACATTCTGGAAATTACTTGATCACAGCATATCTTACCATGAAAACTGCTTGAGATTAACCATTATTAAAAATCAATTGTTAAAGTACTGTTGTCATTTGCTAGATCTGAACCCATGTGATTTTTACCTGGGGATAATGTTAAAAAGAGTGTATTGCAGTAATCATTGCACTACAGGTAATTAAAAAAAAATGCACCATAGTTTTAGTTGGAGAATTTTGCCTCTGTAATGTACAACCTGTATATGATCCATGTCTGTGATCTGAAGGAAATCATTTCCAGCACCTGTGTTAAATGTAGCAAATACAGAACCCGTTATTATCTACAAGAAAGCTGTGTGCCAGAATATGATGTTACAGTGTATTTCTTGCTCTTAAGTCTGTAATTGATCCCCTTCAAAGTCACAAACAACAGGACTTTCTTGCAGTTGCAGGCCCTTGAAAACCTCTATGTTCAGTTTTGTTTAGTGCTTTTGCTTGGTTTATCAAATTGCTGACATAAAATTGAGCTACATATAAATTCAGATAAGGTAATGCAGTTGAACATTTCTGGCTTTGATTTTTCAAAATATGCAGAACCAGAACATTGTAAAAATGCTGCTGTTCCCCTAGGCTGCCTGAAATTTGACCATTTTGGGGAGAACTTTTTTACGTTACCATAATGTTTCACAAGGCGTTCAGTTCTTGCATTTCAGAGTGTCAGTTATAAACTCATTCAGATGCTTATGGGATGCAGTAAAGTACAGGGAATAGTTTTTGTCATTGTACTGAGCACTGTAGAGTGAATGGCATCATTGGTCACTATGCAGCAACAATATTGTCTGCCCTACAACATGCAGTGAAGCCAAAGAAAGTGCACTGTATATTGAGTGAAACTTAAAACGTTTATTTAACCAGACATGTTATAGCTCATGTTGGAAGAAGGGGGTTTTGTCAAAAGCACTGTCAGGAGTGAAGTATAATATGATTTTCCATGCATTTGAGATTCTTTTCTTTTGGGATATGATGCGACATGCCCTGCAAGTGGGAGCAGTAAATTCCTCTGAAATGTCTGTACTTAGCCCACATGTATCCCTTCCCAGAAGACTACCATTGAATGTATTTGTGTTTATTACCTGGCATTGTTAATTTTTTCTTTATGTACCAGACTACATGATGTCACATTCCAGTAGACATTCGTATTTCTATCTGCTTTCTCGATGCCATATTTTCTTTCTTTTAATGGGTGTGTTGCATATTTTTTAGTTGCATTAGTAAAGTATACATGGAATTGTTTCATTCACGTACCCTCTCCAAGGCCCTGTAGCCTAATTAAGGACATTGTATATGCATTGCAGTCCACTTTCACTTCAGTTGCGTAGATACAGTGTAATGTAAATTTGCATTCCTCTGCTGGATACCAGTGTGACCCCAGAATTGTAAGGTTTCGTGGTTGACAGGTTTCTCTAATCTTATTAAAGAAGCCATTACAGAGATTTCTGCAGACATTTTAATTCCCATCATCTAATCAGTAATCAGGAAGGTATAGGACTGATTATGAAAGTTCAGGTTTTCTGGAATATGATGCCATATTGATTGGTAAATAGTTTGACATTTCAGAGGACCTTCTCCGAGACATTGGTAAATATTTAGCAAGTAACATGGCATTATATCCCAGAAGACTGAACTCATTCATCAACATCACTGTGAGAATCTAAAATTTGCATGGTTGACTGTGTTTTGGGAATTCTGTAGATATATTGATTACTTGGTGGCTTAGTTGTTCTTTGAAGAGGGAGCAGGACGAAGAACATAATAAGCATGGGGGAAATTGTGTATTGAGGAGATGAACAGTATTTGTAACACACATGGGAACAATGGAAATTCCATGCAACATTTTTAAGGGTGATAATTTTAGAAGGATTTTCTAAAAGATATGGACAGGATTGAGCTGGCTATGAGTAGACTTTACTGACATGCTCTTGTAAATGAAGAAAAGAACATTCTCCTTCCTTAAAACAAGGAATTTTTTCTTCAGTTTAAGACATAACGAACTGCTGAAGGAAAACTTTGTGTAATGGTGTCAGTGGGTGGCCTGGTCTATTGCTTACCTCTAAGATGAGCACCAACCAGTGCTGAAACCCAAAATGTGTATAAATGTATGAATCAGTTATGTTTGAATTTAAGTTGATATGGATTTTGGTCATTTAGAACCACAAGGGGTTTTGGGCCTGTGTGGACAAATAGGAACAATGCACAGAAAGTTATGAGAAAACAGGCCTTTTCAGAGAAATTACACATGAGTGTCAATGTCAGTAGGGTGTTTGTGGTTTAATGGAATAACTTGTGGATTGAAATTTTTCCATTTACTGTATCCATGCTGTCCACTTCAGAGTAGTTCCCTTGTAACTTGGTGCAGAGTTTGGTGATACTGCCATTACAGGAGGCCCTTACAATGTAAGGGCATCCTGTAAGACAAGGGAACTCTAGAACTTCAGCACTGTAGAACTAGAAAATCAAGTTCTTCTTAATTTGTAGAATATCTGGATTTTTGACTATTTGTTATTTCTCAAACTTTTTAATGTTTTAATTGTATTGAAAATGCAAACAATTATTTGTGTTTTTTAAGGTATTCATAGTTATGTTACATATCATTATGCGAGTCAAAAATAAAAAGAGTAGGTGACAATCAGAATGTCTTGGAAAACTTCATTGTAGAAATTCTGAATAACATAAAACTCTGTGAAGAATACATTTAAAGAACATCTCATGTAGAATTCCGTAATTTAAAAAAACTCATAGCAGAGAAGTGTGGAGAAGGAGTTTACATTATAATTGTGACTAAATGTTCTCTTTTTTTCATCTTTTGTTGCTGCTGTGTCCTGTTTTTTATATAAGATAAATGGGATATGTCCTCTTTTTTGTGATGGATGTGTGGTAGCCAAGACACATGTATGGTTTATGTGTATCTTGCATGTCGAACAAAATGTGCATCTTGCACTTGTTCTTGAATCATTGTGTTGTCATCAAATATACCCCCTCCAGTGCCAACTTGTGTTATTAAAAAAAAAACATAGTGATTGTGGGTGTCTGAAGATCCTGACACTCATTATCACAGTATTGCCTTCAGTCATGAGGATGCATCCAAGGTATGAATTTTGTGGCGGTCTGCATGTCACATACTGGGTTCTTGTCAGAACACTTTTGACATAGTCCAAATATGTACCAGATAGTGATGCCTCTATTCATGAGTATATTCCTTGAGTCACACCATACTTTCATCTTTTGTACTTATGGATATAGTTTTAAATACTCAGCATTTTTAACTGTTGTCCTGCAATTTTCATCTTGGGGACCAATCATATTTTTAGTTGTGCACATTGTTTTCTTTCCCAAGGCAATATCTGAAATTTTGTAAGGTTCCTGTAGCATTCTTTCCTAGTTGGCAGCCAAGCTTGATGCACACACAGAGTTACCTCCACCTAGCAGAGGATTTTTGCTATACCAACAGTAGTGCCATATCGCAGACTGCTGGGAATGTAATTTATCACACCACACAGGAGAAAGTTTTCAGTAAGGAAGTTCCCTGTAAGAACAGGACACTTGTGATAAACAGTCCCCTGTACTGTCACTAATATGCGCTGTTTTGTGATTTTCCTGACTGCACTGGCCTTGAATGGAGTAATTTCTAGACACTTTAGAAAAATTGTGAAAAATGGCTGTTAGCTTCATCATGTCTATTCATCCATCCACATGGATAAAATTGGTTCCCACTGGACACATTTTCATGCAATTTGATATTTATTTTTTTAAAATATGTAAAAAAAAACTATTTTGATTAAAATCTGACACGAATAATGGGTAATGAAGACCTGTGTACTTTTATAATAGTATCGCACTGAATTCTTCTTTGAACGAGAAATGTTTCAGACAAAAGATGTAGGGAAAATAAAAACACATACTTTGTGTTCAATAACCTTATTCCCAAAATTGTGTTGTTTTTGAGGTAATGTGGAAAAATATGGTACAGCCAGATAGGCCACAGATGACATAATATGCCACATGTGCTTTGCATGCTGGATAACTAAGGCTACAGACCCACCCTCAGAATACGTAATACTTCTTACTTTTATACGGCAGTAATGGTTATGGAAATGTGCCGCAGTGTTATATGTACATTGCCTGTCTTATTTTATATTCACTGTTGCTGTTGGATTAGACAGGGCTACATATTATCTCCTCTCCACTTTCATTGTTTCTGCATGACACAGTTTGTATAATCTTGCATATGTAACCTGTCCACGTGCATACTACACTCGCTGTGGTCGCACAGATGGAGGCAGCATGTTCTTTTGGAACATCGGTTCACCTACGTAACGACATGGTTTCACAGTCCACAAGACTGCAGTCTGAGTACTGTCCTGTTTGGTGTTGCTAGCCTCCATCTTTTCCCCTTCATTTGACTTGCACCACTCAACCAGTATAAGGATTCTGTTGGCAGTGTCCCATCAGTCTTGGCTAGCAACCATGATCTTAAGTGTTGGTAATAGGACAACAGAAATGTGTCTGAAGTACATTGAGATTTTTCTTTCAGGTATTTCTGAGCATCATTGGTATTTTATCATTCTCGCATTAGGTACTTCACATTTATCAGGGTATCTTATTCATCCTGTTGACAGATCTGCAAGGGAAAGTACTTGGGATGGAGTGGAATATATACATTGGAATTAGTTGGACATTTAAAAGCATTGCTTCATATTTGAAATTTAGAAGTATGATGCCCCCCCCCCCCCTTCCATCCATCATTCAGTCATTGAATCCTTACTTTGTTTTACACCATTCAAGTGTACTGACACTGATTTCCACTGCATTACATCCAGATTTTACAGCATTTGTAGTAATATTAGCTGTACTTTGTGAAATTAGGCATTTTTGGAGTTTGTGAAATATGTTCTCATGCCATGGGACATTGTTATGTGTCGGGGAATCTTGCTTTGTAGATGCAGGTTTTTTTTTTTGGGGGGGGGGGTGGTTGTATTATACTGACTGGTATCTTAGAATTAGTCTGTGGAGGCATTTCTGTTGCAGTACTATGTCTAGGTGTCATATTTGTAGTTAATGAAACTTTATTTGTTCATTTATGGTGTTCTTGCATCCTTAAATACACAGCGAAGCTGTACATTGTGTCCTCTTTGACTGACAGTTTTTATGTGTCACTCTGCATCCAGTTCATGCTACTGGCTATTGCACTGTTAACTAATTGCTTGTGCATGCTGTCATAGAATACAGTGAGTGTTGGTATTTATAAATAGGCTCATTTGGGCTGTAGCCAGATATATTTGCAGTTGCCATCATATGAAAGGTTATGTCATGTTATGTAGTGTTGTGGGCAGGCTGAAGAGAGCTTGGTATTTTATTTCCATTAAAGGGCTGTATATTGCCAATTTAGTCTCCTAATACATATTTTGAAAGTAACAGTTTTTCTGATACCTTGAAACTATAACTTACTGATCTTTTGAGGCATGTGAAACATTTCAGTTGTTCCTTATTTTATGTTAACGATTTACTGTCTTTTGTGTGTTTTCTTTGTGAGTGTCCTTATGAATAGGAAAAGTGGAGATAATGTGGGTGTTGGTAACCATAGAAATTGTGGGTGTTAATTTTTTAATATCTCTGATTTTTATATTTGAACCCCTGATGAGGATATTACTTTCAGTTTATTGGTAGAGATAATCATTTTAATGTCATATGGTTTATTTTGGCCAAATTTGGCAGTATATGTAATAAGATTGTGGTCTTCAGTATTTGTCACTGTGTGCAGGACAGGGTCTAATTTAAAACAACAGCCAGCTTTTATTCTACCTAGAGCAGCACTAAATATAACTCGGCTAGGGTCAGGTCAATCTGGTAAATACTCTGCCAACACATTCCTGAAAACAAAAGAACAAAATGTTCAGCACTCCCATGTATTGTTCTGGGGTGATGGCTGCCACTCTGATAGCAGTTGCTTGCTTTGTGTTCGATGCATGGTTTCTTGCTTCAGACATGTTGTCCCAGGCAACCAGCTGCTGTTGTCTGAAATTAATTTGGATATCTCACAAACCACCGGGTATTCACTGTCATCTGAATAGATCTACTTCGTTTTTACAATGAAGAATATACTCATGCAATTTTACATGAATGTTTATTAAATCAGTACACAAAGTTTGATAATAGTCTAAACACAACTAGTTCACTGAATAACACAATGGGATGTCTCATGCCAAAAGAATATTTATTATTTATTAGTTTGCATTAACAACATGACCCTTGAATAAAGTGCAGCTCATGCAGAAGGCAGTGTTGATGGGTTTTTGTAGTAGGGTTTGTTGGTGGAACATTACAAACTACCTTGTGAGATAAGAGAATTGCAGTAAATCTCTGGCTTGGAATTGCATAATAATGTAATATATTGAAGATTTTCTAATTTTTTCCTCATGCTCACAGTTTTGAATCTGGATGGTTCCCAACAAATCCCAGATTTTTCTGTTTGCAGTTGAGACTGTCATTAGTTTCCATTCATACATTCATTCACAGAGGATGAGATGTGCCTCATCATTTTAGCATGTTGTAAGGGGCTTAATCTCATGTCCTCCTCCTGGGCTGCTGGAAAAATGTATTCACATACTTTTGATGAACATGAATTGCATTAAATATAATTCTTTTCATCATGGTGTTCACTGGGTTACGCATGCTACAAGAACTTACGTGTGTGTCATTATTTCTGAATTATGAGTTGGTACTGGTAGTTTTCTTAAACTTTTTGCAAGCTTTTTGGCTTCATTACTTACCTGCCATAAGAACACATGGCATTCTTTGTCATCTAGCACGTAAATGAAGGAGCAATTTAGGTTCTGCTCTTTGTTTGATAACAGAATGTGTGACATAAGGAGGCATTTTGGTCTCTGCAGTGTCAATTTCAGGACATGAACTATGTGAAAGTGGTTTCTTTCACACTGAAGTTATTGATGTTAAACATTATATTCACTGCTAAAATATGCGCATCTTCTGCTGTTGTTATGCATTAAGTAGGTTTTTGTTTTAATTTATTTGTTTGTTTTCTTGCAGGAAGTTGGCAGTATCATTGGCAAAAAGGGTGAAATTGTGAAGAGATTTCGTGAAGAGGTATGGTACAATGTACTTATTTGTATTAGTTTTAGAATCTTAATTCGCAAAATGACAAGACTCCTTCCAAGAACATTGTTGCAGCACACTTTCAGTACTAATGGGACTACCACTGACTGAGAAGGAGGCGCATCTATTTAAACCTTTTGATGTGGTTGTAATTTTGTTGTTCAGCAGTAGGCTCTGTGTTGCCATTGTCAGAATATTCAGTATTCACACGCCATGATTTATTTGTAAAACATCATACTTACACATTATTTAGCTTTTCTGGTTAGTATTTTAAGCAGGTTTGTGACCACATCCATGGTAGCTTAGTTGTAACGGTAACTTCCGCTAATTCTTGATTCATATGGAGGACAGAGAAATCTAACACTTTACATTTTGAAGCTTTTCATTGAAAAACAATGAGTCCCCATGTACATTGAAAGTAACGCCACTGAATGTGCACAGCTATAGCAGGCTTGTAATCAGTATTTTTACCGTCAAGTAAAAAAATTACATTCGAAGGTTTGAGAATTGCCTAGTTCTTACGGCATCTGTTCATGAACTCGAAGTAAGGGAGACTACATAAAATATAATCATGTTACCAATTACATGCCCTTGTTTGCAGTAACATTTTATTTTGTTCATTGTGTCCCGATGGACTTTTGTGAAGTGTTCAGCAGTGTAAAGAAAGCAAGGAGACCCCCACACAGGTGATTGTCAACTGTGAACAGATAGGAAATGAATTGATCACAGTCTTGAATTGACATGTCTAATTTTATAGCTGTGCCTCTTTCACAATCATGCTGGCAGTTTGGATTGTACCTGATCATTGACTGCTGAGCCTTCCAGATTTTATTATAGTTGGATCACTGTTGACTCTCAAACACATATGCATTTTGTATTGTGTGTGTTGTGAACACTGAATTATGAAACTAAATTCAAAGAGTATTGATTGAATGGAACCTCTTTGGACATTTAGTCAACCTTCACATTGCATAGTGCCTACATATCCTCATTAATCTACCATTGCATTTTAGTCTGTATTGCCCGCTTATTCTTTAAACTGACATATAATCTGGCAATTTTTTTCATATTTTGAGTGTAATTTTTACAGTATGTCTAGTTCTGTCTGAGAGAAAAGTTCATGCTTTGAATGTGCTTCATACACATATATGAACTTTTGTGTTCATCACTGAACTTGCAGTGTGTGAGTAGTTTCTTTTATCCTTGTAGGCATTGATTTATGTGCACGTGTGCATACACACGCTCTCTCTCTCTCTCTCTCTCTCTCTCTCTCTCTCACACACACACACACACACACACACACACACACACACTATTAAGGTATGAATGTGGTATGCCTTCTGTACCTCAGCATTATCTGTTTGAGTGGATTATTAGGCCAGTGGAGTTTTCATGTCTCACCTACTCGTTGTGTTGGAAGACTAGATAAGCCAGATGTGTGCAACATGTGAGTTTCATGGTCTTAGCATCTTTTGTATTATCATCACCAACCTTGCACCGTGTATCAGAGGGTTAGGTCACTGCATAACAGAGCTGAATCCACTAATTTTTTTATAGATCTACATCTTTGTAGTGCAGTCCCCAGATTTGGAAATATTTACTCTTGACAGTTTTTATAGTGTATACTTTTATGGACACTCAACTTCATTTTGATTTCATACTGCAAGACTTTAGAAAGTTTTTTTGTCTTATGTTTTTTTGCAATAGTCATTGTTTGAATCAAATACCGATTGTGAATAATGAACAAGGCTTGGCAGTGAGATGTGGGTATTTGACCTTCCATCTGTATTGTATACTAGCAGAAGTACTTGTTCTATGCCCAGATTTTTCATAACATGACATGTATGGAAATGGTGAAATTGTGTGTGCTGTTTATTTTGAATGTATTATGAATTCATATTTTTTACCAAAACAGAACTTTCCAGATGTGCTCCCCTTCACTAAGGTCTTCTTTAAAATAAACTGTACTCTTATAATGTACTTGTTTATTTATTACAATGTTCCACGGTTGAGCCCATTTTTCGACATGGTAATGCTTCTTATCTCAGTAGTTGGTTGTCATATATGTTATACAGTTTCTTTAAACAAACAGTTTACTCTCTGTGGCACTGGGATTGTGCTGATAATGTGGTGTCACACATTGTGCAAAGCACTTTTCGCACTGTTACCACACACTACTCTGTTGTTTTGGTATATGTAAATAGAAAGTATGAGTGTGGTGTAATGAATGTGGTGTGTATGTTTGTGTGTTTACAGCATAGTAGCCTTCACAGAGTTAAAAACGTTATCAATATGTAAGCTGTGCTATTCATTGTTTTTTCATATATTGAACAGCAAATTGTGTATATATGTTTTTATTGTATACTCCGACTTTGTGTTGGCAGTCAGAGAAACAGTTCCCTGATTATGGCATTGGGACAATTACATTTTCATGCAATTTTAAACATTGTAAAGATTAGAAAAAAATTAAAGCATGGTTATTAATTAAGAAAACTAGGGATGAAGAAACTCTAATGCAGTGTACTTGCAGATTGCTTATAACCCTTTAACCTTTGGAGTGGGTATTTAAATTTTAGTGTTTGCTTTATGGAAGATGTGACTATTATTTGGACAGAAAGAGACAAAATTATGGATTGAACTGAACAGCATTTTGTAGAAAATAAAAAAAGAGTAGAGATTGTGTAGTGTATCTTAAATTACAATATCATTGTTGTCTAAATATATAAAATGAGTTTCTGGGGTTTTTTCCTGTGTGCGGCTTAGTGTAATATGCACATAGGATAAAGTTTAAACCATGGTATTTATTATATGTTCTGTCTGTTTCAGCGTCAAAGAATGCATTTCAGCCACAGTGTGTAATTATGCATTTTGTATGATCTGTAATATAAACAGAAGTTGTTTACCTAAACACCATTCAGAGACTGATCTTTGTAATGGAGACAAAATTTATTTTCCAGGAGTCTGGAACTGAAGATATTAACACTTAGCTTCCTAGACTTTCTATGTATATATAGGATGCAAGCAGGGTTACAGCCCAAGAAGGCAACAAGGACTCTTTACTGCATTTTTTGAGACATGCTGCACAATTTCTGTTCCTTTTCCCACAAAATGCCTGGTACAAGGGGGGACCCAAAAATAACCGGAATTTAAATGTGGCATGCCAAGTAGAAGTAGTTGTGTGATGCGCCACTGGGTGTCATGAGTCAACACAATACTCTAGCAGTCTGCTGTATGGCATCAATCTAGGCTGACTGTTATTGTTGTTTTGGATTTTTTTTTTTCTAAGTGCCTGCTAGGAAGTTTAGTGATTTTTATGATGGCTGATGATAAAGAACAAACAGTGTGTGAGAAGTTTTGTTTTCTGTTAGGGAAATCAGCTGCTGAAACTGTTCTAATGCTGCAAGAAGCTTTTAAGGAAGACGTTTTAAGTAAGACTCAAGTGTACGAGTGGTATTCACATTTCAAAGGGGGTGAAATGTTGTTTGAGGACCAGCCAAGATCTGGCCGACCTTCAATCTGCTGAAATGATGAAAATATTGATAAAGTTTGCAACACAATCAATGCAGATTGTCATCTGACCATTGATGAGATTTCTGAGATAACTGGTTTGCCCTGGAGTTCATGTCAGCGAATGTCAACGGAAGATTTGAATATGAAATGTGTTTCTGCAAAATTCATTCCTCGGTTGTTGACAGAGGATAAAAAAAAACAAACGTTTGAATGTTTGTTATGATTTAAGGGAACAAGTTGGAAATGACCCACAGATTCTTTCTAACGTTGTGACCGGAGATGAGACTTGGTACTACGGTTACAACCCGGAAAAAAACAAGCATGGAGCCAATGGAAAACTCCTAATTCACCAAAAGCAAAGAAGGCCTGACAGGTTCGATCAAATATTAAAATCATGTTGGTTAGTTTTTTTGATGCTAATGGAATTGTGCACAAGGAATTTGTTCCTCCTGGACAAACTGTGAATCAACAATTTTATTTGAAGTTGTTGAAAAGATTACATAATAGTGTACAGAATAAAATGACCAGAAATGTGGAGCGGCAGTGATTGGTTCCTTCACCACGACAATGCCCATGCCCACATGGCCTTGAGTGTGCAGCAGTTTTTGTCAAAAAACAACATGACCATTATCCCTCATCCTCCCTATTCACCCAACCTTGTGCCATGCGACTTTTTCCTGTTCCCTCGTATGAAGGCCCAGATGAAAGGGAAACATTTTGCTGATGTCAGCGAAGTGAATAAGAAAATGCTGGAAGTCTTGAACAACAAGAGCATTGAAGAGTTCCAGAAATGTTTTCAGCAGTGGGAAAAACTGTGGTACAAGTGTATCAAATCAAAAGGAGAGTACTTTTTAAGGAGACTAGAGTTGTAATAGTATAAAACCTAATAAACCATTTAAAAAGAAATAATTCCTGTTGTTTTTGGGTCCCCCCTCATATGTCATAATGTTTTTGATTCATATAATATTCATGTTTCACATAAAGGGCAAGTTTATACTTTACTGTCCAGCCCCAGTGGTTGAAGGTTATATAAAATGTCATTTTATCAGATGTTCATAGTGCAGAAAGGGTACATTTCCATGCACGCGCGCACGCACGCGCGCGCGCACACACACACACACACACACACACACACACACACACACACACACAC
>Ga0123355_10007751_pt1 | contig 16143 bp, 12 predicted proteins | sample TergutEmb28metaG_3_FD_89872 | JGI IMG/M metagenome (GOLD analysis project Ga0123355, IMG submission 89872) | Embiratermes neotenicus P1 segment gut microbial communities from Petit-Saut dam, French Guiana - Emb289 P1 | ecosystem: Host-associated > Arthropoda: Insects > Digestive system > Gut ...
GAAACCAGATTCGGTCTTCCAGCGAAACGGACGAGTCCATTTATATCGGCGGGGGTGTCAGTTCAGTCGAGTACTGGCTTTCTTGGAGTGCGGGTCGGCGGAGAACGATTGTAGTAACACTGGGTGGACTGTTCCGAGTCAAGCTGAAAACTGCTGGCTACCCACTCCATTCGCCTCTTTCCCCTTCACTTCTCCTCCCATGCGTCACCGTGTGCGGTCAGATTCCGTTTCCACTCTACATCAACAGGTTTCTGTTGCTGGTGCTTTTGGGGGGTGCATAAATCTACAGAAGCACCAAGCACTGAAAATATATCACACACCTATCACTTGAAATTAAATTCTGCGCATACAATCACCTTTTTCCACACAGGGTGACATTTTGTGCAGCAAAACTTTGTTTCTTCCTTACATAATTTAGGTAATTATGCGCCAATTTTCAGCTACGAATCGATATGATGATGATGATGATGATGATGATGCAGTTAGTAGTCACAACGTGTTTCAGCATGTCATTAGAGCGATGGAGGAAAACCAAGAGAGGCCTTGACCAGGATGGAGATTCAAGCGCGAGTCGTACTGATTACGAATTAAGGTATGACACCTGCAACATCGCGAATTTCGGTGTATGCTAAGTGCATGAGTGGCCTACATAGGTGACAGAGTACCTTTATTCAACACAAAGATATCTGATAAAAAATGAAGATGCTTACCTATATTTGATAGCCAGGGAAGCAAGTTTATTGTAGCTTCTGAAATGTCTCAGGCTATTTACATAACTTTCATCTTAACTGACACTAGTATATAGCAAAGCTGAAATTGCACGTAAGAGATTATCATAGCGTCCATAGCATCTACAACGGGGTTTGTGGTGGCTGAATGTGAAAGGCGAAACATCTCTTATTTCCATGCAAAGACTACAATTTGAAAACCTTCATTAACATATTAATTGTTATTTTAGTACGAAAATGTTTGTTAAAGGACGAGTCTTTGAATTAATCGATCAAATTTGTACGGTAACTATTTAAGTATGCAATAGCCAAGGCCAGTGCTGTTTTTAGCCTATTTATAATCTCTTTTGTGATAAAAGCTGATTGAGCACTCACGAGAAATACTGAAATATATTAAGCGTGTTAATCTAGACTTCAGTGTGATAAAATTCAGCGCGCGCAGAGACTGGCACTTGGCCATCAGGAAGCAGACTAGACAGCATCCAGCAAAATATCGGGAATACAAGCAGCGTCAAATAAGCACACTAATTTTATTCGGGGTTTTCGTGAAATGTAATGTATTTCACAATCTGTTTTATCCTATGATCTACAGGGTAAATTGCGTTAAGGACGCTGTGAAAGTTCTAGATAATTAATTGAGCAGCATAATTAGGAGAAAAAAGAAAGCTATGAAACTGGATACAATCTACGGGTATAACCAAAGCAGAATGAGGATAAGACTATGCCACACGGAAACGCGACTACAAATGGAAACATTACCATCCCACAAATTGTGGAGGAATTAATATGAAGGATTGGTAGAATGACAATTGTGAAGGAAGAATAAAGTTCTCGGAGAAAGAATTGTTCCTTCTTCAACCCGTCTATCGCAGATTCCATATAGATTGCACTGGCATCAAAATTAGGGCCCCGTGGATGAAGAATAGAACTGCAGCACTTCTTTATTCCACGAAACAGAGACCGTCTTGATAAGCTACCCTCTTCTCGACTACTCAAGAAATTTATTGCATTTTATGGAACCCGAAGTTTCATTACCGCATTTACAAGTGCCCGCTACCTGTCCCTATCCTGAGCCAGATCAATCCAGTCCATGCCCCCACATCCCACTTCCTGAAGATACATCTTAATATTATATTCCCATCTACGCCTGGGTCTTCCAAGTGGTCTCTTTCCCTCAGGTTTCCCCCACCAAAACCTGTATGCATCTCTCCTCTCTCCCATACCTGCTACATGCCCCGACCATCTCATTCTTCTCGGTTTGATCATCCGAAAAATATTTGGTGAGGAGTAGAGACCATTAAGCTGCTCATTATATAGTTCTCTCCACTCCCTGGTACCTCGTCCCTCCTGGGCCCAAAGATCCTCCTCAGCACCCTATTCTCGAACACCCTCAGCCTACGTTCCTCCCTCAACGTGAGCGACAATGTTTCACACCCATACAAAACAACAGGCAAAATTATATTTCTGTATATCTTAATCTTCATATTTTTGGATAGCCAACTGGAAGCTAAAAGATTCTGCACAAAATAATAGCAAGCATTGCCTGACTTCCATTTGCTCTTAATTTCTTTCCGAATAGAATTTTGAATGGATAGGGTTGTTCACAAATATTTGAACTCTTCCACACTTTCAAAGGAACTACTATCAACTTTTATATTGCGACTTCTTCCTGCATTCTAACATCGAGACCTGACCATGTGCTTAGTTTTATCAGCATTTAATTCTAGGCCTGTCTGCTTACCAGCAACTACTAACGCTTCTGTGTTTCTTTTTTATAGTCCGTACCCTTCCACCCAGTATATTAACACCATCAGCACAAACCAGCAGTTGATTTGAACTATTTAATTTCGAGCTATTCTGGTTAACCTGTACCATCCTAATGGCATATTTTAGAGAAAATTTGAGAAGCTTTAGCGGTAAAGCGTCCCTTTGTTTCAAACCTTTCTTCATGGGAAACATGTCAGACAAATGTTTGTCTACATGGAAGAACTCCAGCATGGTCAACGAAACTCAATCCAGATCCCGAAAAAATTTGTGGCTATCGAAGAATGAGAAGTACTGTACGTATGTTACACGCATAATGCACAATTGCATTAAGGCCAAACGGTATTTAACGTGACAATCTGTGAGACCAATTAGTGCAAGACAAGAAATGTTCAAGATTCCAAGAATACCTGCATACTTGTCTTCATTTTATATTACCTGAACTGGTTGATTCCCATTCCAACAAGCAGTACACCTTGATTTCATTGTACTCTAAGCGAAACGCCACGAGAAAATATTTCTCCTATTATTCGGAGTAGGGACGATATTAGAGTTCTTTCGCGGAGTAAAATCAACCGCGATAAATAGCCACAGATTGTTCGCCACGATTTTTGGTGAACAAGCTATATGTCTGGTGTAGGGCCGATCCAGTTGGCAGGGCGGTCTAAGGTGTAGGCCTGCAGCCTCTTAGATGCTGGGATTACATTTTCGAATCCCGCTGAGGGCATAGATGTTCGTCTCTCATAATTGTTGTGTGTTTTATAGGTAAGGGCCGCTGAGACGGGCTGATCACTCATTCAGAGGAGACTAGCGGGTCAAAGTGTCTAATTATGTGTGGTCTATACGCCTCAAAAACGAGGCGTCCTAGGATCGAGTTGGGCAAATTCGCCACAGAAAAAGTCGGGGTAACGATAAATCGAGATAGTATGTAGTAGGGCATTTATGTTCAGAGAATTTTATGGTCGCTAATTGAGTGTGGAGCTATGTACGGATGTGATTGCATCTGCAGTCAGGAAACTTCCTGTCTGAAAGTGGTTAAGTTCCTGCGGTATGATGCTTGTTTCGTAACGTAACTCTAATGATGTCCCTAAGCACATCATAGAGATATGGACTGTCAGCACGTCTGCACCCATTCTTATATTCACTACTGGTTAGATGTGAGTAGTCAGCTTCAAGCCCCGGCTGCTCTACTGCCGGAGAAAGCGCCACCGGAACCCAATGCACAGGAATGTGACTGCATATCAGTGACAGTCTGGACGTCTTGGAGAAAAGAAAAATCTCATGCCCTGCTGGGAATCGAATCCCGCTATATCGGACGCACAGCCATAGCCAAGACCTATAGTGACGGAGCTATCCAGGTTCCTTATATGGCCTAAACATATTTAAAAAAAAAACATTAACCACCTTTTTTATCGTTTGGAGCTTCAATGACTATACAGTAATGTCAGAACTAACAGTCGCTCAGTTTGTACAGCATCGTCGTATTTCATAGCACTGCATTTCCCCGTTCTCATACAAGTTGAACCAATCAAACACAATATAGGCATTTTTATGTACTTTTTATGTAACGGCAGAATTTAAAAGGAGTCTCTTATCACCAACAAATTGGACTTAAATATAAGGAAGAAACAGGTAAAGTTCTACATTTGGAGCATAGCTGTGTATGGTGATAACACTTGGAGAGTTCGGGAAGGAAATCAGAAATACCTAGAAATATTTGTAGTGTGGCGCTGGAGAAGAATGCAGAAGATAATTTTGACCGGTCCTTTGAAAAATGAAGTGAAGAGGGAAGAAATATCTTACATAAAATAAATATAAGAAAGGCTAACTTGTTTGGTCACATCTTATATAGAAACTACCTTCTAAACCACGTTTCGAAAGAAAGATAGAAGGGAAGGATAGACGTGACGGGAAGACGAGGAAGAAGACGTAAGCAGCTACTGGATTGGCTTAAGGATAGAAGACGGTAGTGGAAATTGAAAGAGGAAGCACCATCTCTCACTCGGTGGAGAGCTCGCTTTGGAAGAGGCTATGACATTGTCCTAAGACAGATCATGAAATGAATGAATATAACTACTGTCATTCGAGTACTGGAGAATCCTTGATAACGGCCCAGGTGTGCTGTAACATGTAGGAGATTGATTATGGTAAACACAGCCTATTTGGTTGGTTTTAATTTGTATGGTTCTGTGATTACATAACTTCGAATGGCAGAAAGATTAATAATAATAATAATAATAATAATAAACTGCAATTGGATTGTCACCCGGTGGCAGTGGTTATTTTACATGTATACAAAATATGAAATTGGTTGCTAATAAATTTAAGTTGGGAGGGCTACATTAGAATCCTGTAGTGGCAACTTGGAATCTTGGGAACTATCTGAGCATTTGCTTACAGACAGAGGGAAACCAAGAAAACCCTGTGTCGAGGTGGCCGGTCGCAGAAATGAACAATAAAACGGAAAGGGTTTGAGAGTGGGAATTCATGATCTCAGTTCACTCGCTGTCCCTGCTTTTGAAGTGAGGGACTGAGAAAAATCGCTATAGACCTCATTCAGGGTTTTGTTACTCACATCGTGCATATTCTTACAAACAGTACATAAACCAAAAAACGCACCCAATAAAACACAGTTCGCGAACAAGCATCAAATTCCTACGTGTTTCGACACCGGGCTGCCATCTTTAGAGAATCTTCTAGAACAAAGGAATAAAAGTCCAAAACGCTAATCTAGGCATTGTATCGCCTACACTTGAATTATTATAATATTACAATTCTAAAATACATAAAGTAGACAAGCATAAAATTACAGTGTTGTGATAATTACAGAAGGTGATAGTGAGCCGCTGCAAGCACAGTCTCGTAGCCGTTTATATTCTGTACGTAGTATTTTTAAAAACATGTCTCGATGTTGTGTGATCTGAAGGGTTCTTGTCCGGATGGAGTGTATGAAGTGTGTCGTGCCGGGCGGTTTACAAACAACTCATCACTACTGAATCATGACTGAAGGCCTGTAAATACGAAATGAGCTTTCGTAACAATGTGGCTTCATTTTTGAACAGAAGCTTCACGATGTGCTCATAAAAGTAACACAATATTAAATAACGTACGTCAGCACAACTACTTGATTACACAAGGTAATTACATTGGCTACATGTTTCGACTATTGGTCAGTCATCTTCAGGCTTATTTTGTCAATTGAATCACAAGATGCTATGAACACATAGGGATCCCATCGTGTATACATTCATGGAAATAAATAAAAATTAAATCTGTCTCAAAGGTGTGACATGCAAATTGTGTTTACATCAGTGGGATACGTAAAATTGGATCACTTGTCTCGAAAAATGTTTTATACAAATTGTGTAATAAAAGGGTAAAATACGTAAACTTTCTTAAAACGGTGTGTTGGTGTGCACTAGTTAACAAATATAAGTCCCGTTACCGTCTGGTTGTTTATGGAGCTATGGGATTCTATTTATTTACTGGTGACGTCGGAGTACGTCTTTGTTTCTGCGCCGTAGGAGTGGGCGTGTTATCATATGAGCTCGCACGATGAAATTATCTTGTAGAATTGTGGACAGTATTGTCTGGTAAGGAACGCTGTTTGTTCCTATTGTTGTGTTGTAAGGGACGAATAAGCTTCCCTTTAGGGGTTGTCTCCTGACTTAGTTGTTGAGTTTTGGTTCCGTTGTTTATGAAGTCCTTACAACCAGATGTAGTCTGCAGCGTAGGTGTCCATAAGTTTGCACTGAATATTAACCACTGTATAGTGTAGCTGTGCTAACGTACATTGTTTAAAATTATATTACAAATATGGCTTCATGTTTTACATTTAGGAATTAATAAATATTGGCTAAGTCAATCATCTTCTGGTACCCGCCCCCGCTCTAAAATTTCCGGTGGTCACACAATCATAAGCTGTTTATTTAATAACACTTTTTATAGACATGATCCAATCTACGTCAAGAGTCTTCCAAGTGTTCACTTCCATTCGGATTTATTAATTACATTTTCAAATTAAGTTCTCAACCATTTTCACGCATGCTACACGACCCAAAACCTCATACAATTCGATCTTATCAGGCTAATATTCATTGGTGAATACTGCAAAGTGTGGGGCACCTCGTTACATAATTTTATGTCCCCGACTATTACTCTCTACCTCTGATATTCAAATACTTTTCTCAAAACTCCGTTATAAACACGCTCAAGCCATATTATTACCATAATATGACAGACCAAGTTCCACGCTCACACAAGAAATGCAGTAAGACTTATATTTTTGTATGTTTAAACCTCATGATGTTAAATCTGAGAATGGAAGAAAAAGGATTAAGTGTTTGGTGGTTAAAATGCTGTGGATCATCAGCCGTCTTAATAAGAAATTCAGATGGAACTTATATAGCACACTGGCATGGCTGATCGCGCCAGAAAGTTTCATCTACATTCAGTGACAGTCAGTGTCACTGTTAGTTCTCCTAACTTTATGGACACTAAATGACTCATAAACGCGGACGTCTGTATTATCCCCCCCTTCCCCCCAAACAATTCTAAGTTTCCTTATTGGGTAACACATTTACTCCTTATTTATAGAAATAATACACTAACTAGTACAGTAATCCAAAAACATTTAAATTCCTTTTTAATTGCCTACCTTAAAAGCAACCAAGCTCAATTACCCTCTTTCGTACCATATCACCACTATATGCTACCTTTATTACTTTCGTATTACCATCCAGAAACGTGTGTCTTTGTGCAGCCTGTACAATCAAAGGGCCGGACAACACAACATTTTCTCTCGAGCTACATTTAAGCAGAAAGCAGTTATAAAAATGCCTTGTAATTTGAGAAAGATACCTTACCACGCCAAACCGTTACCAAGACATTTCATAACAGATAAACGCTTCGTGAAGAGTACGATAATATTTCTGTTCTGTCCCAATTCAGAATTAACTTCTACAATACACAAAATTCGGCACGTATTTTAAGAGTTTCTGACGGCGTGTTATTTCCATCGCAGCAACAGAAACACATTACAAATGTGTTTATCCTTGCCTAGGGTGGAATTCGAAACCGCGAGAGACTTACCCCGGTGTTCCTTAGACTTCTTCGTCCACGACCCAAAATTTTAAATCATATTGACGATGCAAAAGTAACAGGGCCAGTAACCGTTCAGCAACACAGCAAATCGCAGCGATCTTAGACTATAATACTAAAAACACGCTTAGGAATCATTTTCCTTTTTAATTTTAATTTTTTTTTTTTCAGAATTAAGTTACAATTACTCAATGCCAAGCAAGCCACTTGCGTTATTTAGGGGGTTGATAACCCATCAGAGGATTATCTAGCTAAAACGTGGGTAGCGACCTTGATTTTGGGAATTTCTGCCTTATTCTGAACTGACACTCTAGTCGGATGGTGAAGGTGATTGTGATAATTATCGTTATGACTATGATGACAATGATGATGACGTGGTTGTTGTATAGACCGTCAGACATTTCTACACTTTTGAATGGAAGCATCACGATGTGCTTGTAACGTAATATAATACTAAATAGTGTGCGTCAGCACAATGTGCTGACGCACACTATTTAGTATTATATTGCTATACTTCCTTTCTTCAGCATAAATGTCATCCATGACTACTGAGATGGAGAATCCAACTATGTTTATATAAATATTTTATTTCTTCCACTCTTGTTTATTTAAGAAAATATGGAATACTCCAAGTTACACGGCGTTAAGTGGCAGGATGATAAATAAATAAATAATAAATTTGGAAAGATGTGAACGAAAAGTATTGTGGCTCTAGTTAAAAGTGCTAGAATTTGTCTGGAGTCACCGACGGAGATAATACACAACTTCAGTGAAACATCTGGGCCGAAATTTGAAACCGGACTCCCGAATACGAAGAAGATGTAACAATAACTCGACTTGAACGCTGACTAATAGGCTTAAATTACTGAAAACTTGAAATACAATTGGAAGACCGTATTCTCGCAGCGTCAGCCCTTCGTATGTGTATATGGGCTCTGTTCCCCCGTAAACAGACTTGTCATCTCGAGGTTACAACTTTGAAGAGCGAGATACAATCTTCCTTTTCACATTTTTCGATTGCCTGGTAGCCAACGGCGCTGCAGAAAGTCAGATAAACTTAAAATCCACTTTGTGACATGCAATTTGGTTTATGATGATATAGGAAATAATACAGTCAGTTATACAACAGCGTCATCGTATTTCTTGTTACTGTGTTCAGTTTACTCCGTTCCATGATGCAATGCGAGGCTCGCAGGTCAATCATCCGCATCACTCAAGAACAACACTTCGCATCCTCAGCTTCTAGGCATACGCCGCACACCATTCCTCCACCTCTTCGGTGTGAGACATACAGTCGCAGTGGAGAAGTTCCGAGCCGTATATGGAACATCCTGTTTGATTGGAGGAAGGCGACCTTAACTGTCAGGTATGTCAACATTTATTATGACATATTTTGCATTACGTATTTAAAAAAAAAACATATCGTTTTCGATTACAAATCGATCCAGCCTTGTCCTATCGCCCGAAATATTAGGAGTTATGACCCATTACTGTGTAACACGTGTGACTTGACTGGTATAGATCTTATATCACGGCTTGGACGAGAGATGGATTGGGTGTTTGATTTTCAACTACAGAGAAATGCGTCTTTTTACCAGTGTCCATTCTGGGTCCGGCGCACAGCCATCCTCCTCTCTGACGGGTACATGTGGAGTTCTCCTCAGGGTAAAAGCAGTTAGGGTGTCCACCAGACTGCTTTATTCCATTTAGCACTGACGGTTGAGAAAGTCAAAATTCGTGTAATGTAAAATTGAGGCGCATTCGCGTAACCGTTATTGCCGTGGAAAAGCAATAAATAACACAGATTCTGAATGCGTGTTTGCAGTCCCAGTTACACAGCACACAAAGCGCATGCGCCGTATTATATTGTCATCTGTGGCCTGTCAGGGTGTACAATTTTTTTCTACGTTATATCATAAATGGCACAACTTTCGGGGAAAAAGTTATTGAACATAAAATGCGTGTTCTGATTTTCTATTCAACTCCTGCCTGAAACATTTCTCACTCTGCGAAGAAGAATTCGGCGAGATGTTGTAATAAATGTACATAGGTCTTCATGTAAAGCGCCTGTTATTCATGTAAGTCTTTAAAGAAACTTGAATTTCCTAGACAGATATTCGAAAAATTCACAAATTTGAAATTTCACGAAAATCCATCCAGTAGGAACCCAGTTTCTCCACACGGGAAGTAGGACGGAGAGACAGACATGAAGAAACTAATAGTCGCTTTTCGCTCTTCTGTGAAGCGCCTAAAATGCCTGTACAAGTACTTCCACAATTCTATACGTGCTTTGTAACTTGTTCTGAATTAATCACAGAAAACTTGGCTTTACTTTTCTTCCGTTGAGTTAATCAAAAATAAGTCTCCTGACAATTAAATTATGGAATGTTTAATTAGGAATTCCATGTAACTTATGCACACAAGCCAGGTGCAGGTAGGACCCATTACAGAGGAAGTTGGTCAGTAGGACACCCGTACTTTGCGGATTTGATGTTTCTCCGCAGTTTTGAAGAATATTTAAGTCTTCCGGAATTTTAGGCCGTGTCGACTGGTAAATAGTTCCAGAATTTTCGGAGCGGAGTAATACCTCCATCTTCAAGGCCAGGTAACTAATATTCTTTGAACGATTTCGCTGGAGATAGTACTACACCTCTCCAAAGCGTCGGTTAATTACCAATTGACACTCTATGAAATTCTGGATAGCTTGAATTTTCATTTCTCGTATGTATTATATTTAAATGCAGACAGAGCTGTTAGCAGGTTCTATTCATAATTTTCGCTGATAGAAAAATGAAATTGTCTTTTATATCTCCAAAATATTTATTTGAATTTGTGGGCGGGGTAGCTCAGTCGGTGTAGCGACTGACTATGGGCTGGACGGTCCGGGATCGAATCCTGGTGGGGACGAAATTTCCCGCCCTTCCAGACCGGCCCTGGGGCCCACCCAGTCTCCTGTGCAATGGGTACCGGGTCTTTCCCGGGGGTAAAGCAGCTGGGGCGTGCTGCTGACCACTCACCCCTTCTAGTATCGCTGTCACGGAAGAGTAGAGCTATACCTCTACCCACCCTCTGGGCCACACCGGGCCTGTAGCGTGATCACTTTGCCTTTAGCTTTATTTGTTTGAATTTATTCATCTGAATACCTTAACGTAGAGCAAATAAAAAATTTGTCAGCCTCTCGCGGAGAATGTACGAGTGGAAATATACTATAGAGAAGCATTCGTGATGTTCAACGTGGATCCATTAACGCCGAATTCTGTAATATTCCTTAACACGTGAGGTTTGGGGATTAGTCAGGCGGGTGCTACTAAGTAAGGGCAGTTGTTTCTACAAATCACAAACACTTAAGCATTTATAATCCAAGACCAACCCAAACGTAACTCTCTGAATCTCTACCAGACAAGTGCCAGATCGGCGGTGAAGTTTCCTAAAAGCCTACAGAAAATTTAGTCCTATATTGCCTTGTCAGAACTTTTACACGCCTTCGAAGTTAGTGCAACAATTTTGGAGGTACTGTTAGGGAAGAGAATCAAAGGAACTCTAAGAAAAAGCTGCTCAATTGATATTATGTCCGCTGTCTGAAGTGTAGTTCTAGATATCTGGCATTGAACCCAGTTTCTGTGGCGAATGTCAAAAGTCTGACTGCTTAAACTGCGACAAGGTCTAGAAGTAGAACAAATGATACATGAAGAGCCATTGAGAAGTGAAGAATCACATTTCTAAACATGTTCTGTCTGTCTAACCCCTACATTACTACCAGAAAACAAACACACGTCTTCTAAATGAAGAATGACAAATATCCATCAGCCTCAGCAATGCGTACATCCGCCGCCTTCTCTGTGTTTAAATGCAAAGCGGTGAAGAAATTCTTGAGCGATTCTTGACAGGCAGAAATCAATTCCCTTTTCTGTTCTTCTACTCGTAACGTGACTAGCCTCTTATTGTACACATTCTCTTTCAAAAGCCCCCAACTTCAAAAAAATTATGCAGTCACGAAAGCTTTTACGCAATGTTCGTTTTTTAAATTTATTGTACATACAGCAGCTCCATTTTTTTGAAATCACGAATCACGTGTGTCCACTTCCAACAAGGATGTGAAATACGTAATTAGTTCTTGGTAATCTTCTGCACTGGTATAGCCATAGTTAAAATACTGTTCTATGAATCCAGTTGTTTGGCATTCAATTACAACCATCAGCGAATATATGTATTTAAAGACAGCTTGCGTGACTTTTCCCTCGCACTGTGTATGTACACTGCAAGGTTACCGTGAAGTACATATTTTCAATATTATTTTTTATTTCCTTCTCTCTGCAGTCTTCTCTTATTTCTTCGCTTGTCCGTTTGTTCCTTTCTGTTACAACAGACTTACAACGCACGCATTATATCGGTGGACAGACTTAAATTTTTCCTTATTTATTTCATTCACCTTTTTTTCTTAACGACGTTTTCGGTAACTCCAGCCACATAACTTAGATGGCTGCAAGCTATTGCATGCAGGAAGTGAGAGGAGCCGCTACAACCTCAGTCAAGGTAGCTGATCACCGGGTCAAGATCTGAAATCGGAATTTCCCAAAGAGCCATGTCCACTCGACCGAGGCGGGCGGCAATTCTCTTCTGACTGTGACATAAAATGTTCCTTTGTTTATAACCCAGTTCGGGACGATAATGTATAAAATAATAAAAGAGGTCGGTTATGTTATGTTAAATTCTTGTTTCCCTTTTCCACTTCTACGTTAAACACTTCCATTTATTACAGATATTTTATGGTACCTAACTACCCACATTACATTATTCATTTCTGAGAAAGTACCATATTAGGACAACTGCGTCTTCGGACCAGGTTCCTTTTCAAACAGGTATTAATGTCACGTCACATACACGCAATGCCACTGACGGTGTTTCTCTACTGCAGGATATTTTCTGGGTCATTAATTGTCCTGGACATCGTCCAACTGATTCACGGATCGTTACACTTTCTGTATTTCTATTCATAAATTATCAATGTGAAATGTAAAAAAAGAAAATTACATACAAGGTCACGTTTGCACTTCGTGCCCATGAACGCTATGTACTGTACATGCTTAACAACGCCGACGTCATTCAGGAAATCTGCACTTTGATTCTCAGAATTAACAAGGAGTAGTTTTATACAGAACATTTATCAGTCAATCAATGTAATGGAGCCGGGCTGTGTTCTCTGGCGTATGATTTACATCAGATATGTACAAATCTACCTAAAGTCTATAAGCCAACTAAAATTCCAAGGCGTCAGAAGGGCCACATAAAGAAAATTCCATACTGAGGAAAAAAATATTAGGCGTCACCGTACAAAACTTACTGGCCACGGTGACATGACTCCCGGGATTTGTGCACCGCTGGTGCAGATAAACACCAGTCTTTAAAGCAGCAGTTGGCCTAAGTGTTTTCTGTGTGGTTGACTTAACCCAAGTAGTGACTTGCATTAACTGACTATTCATAAATGCAAGGATTTCAAAATTCCTTTGTGAATGTGTCTTTATAGTCTGTTGGTAGGAATTCATGGGAAACGATACGTAATGACAATTGAAATATTGTTTTAAATTCAAATAAAACTTCGACATTTTCTATCGTTCGCCCACGTGACTAGCGTTCCTAATACTGTACTGCCTAACTAGATTTTTTTTAATTAAGGAAGGAATATTACCTCTACATGGCGTTTTTGGAGTTCCTTCTACTCTCATCTTCTGGTAAATTGTTACAATAATGATATTGTTCATTATTTTGTAATAGGCCTATTGTTGGCGATGGTTGGAACGAAAGTGGAACTTTTCGAACACTTGCGTACTTTGTTAAACAGCTTATAACCATGGACGGCGATTACAGCACTGATATAGTATTCAAAAGTTTCCGCATTCAATCTCACAAGTCGTTGTTAGTATTCAAAATGAAACAAAATTCTCTCCGTATGATGACAATAATTTAACTAAAAGCAGGAGTAAAACCGAATTCCGAAACGTCGTGTATATTAAGTACCCTCAGACAATGGATAAAGTCAAACTTAATGTTAATGATTAATCATCTATTAAATAATTAAATGACTAAACCAGATATGGGGTTATCACAACTCTGACTATAAAGACTGCTGTAGACTGGGTTGTAACTCTGTGTATTGTGAGGGAAGTGTGCCTACATTTCAGAGATACACTCTGAATCTGTCATCACATTAAATGAACAGACTTCACGGGGTCAGAGGCCTTCTTGGCATGCTTATGGGCAATGCTGTGGTCTGTGTACAATTTTATGGCATGCTGGCTGTCAACGGTGATGTTTCTTAGTTGCATACCAAACTCCCTACCCGTTTAGAAAATGGAGTTCTACTCAGCTGCAGTTGGCCTTAATTATCACGGTTCTGTTGCTGGCTGTAAGTTATATTTACGGCACACAACCCGGCTCATCAATACCTTCAGTCATCTGAACATTTTCCATTTAATTAATTTCCATCTACACTCTCACTACCGTGCGAATGAATATCAAAACCGATGTACAATAGGCATTTAATACAACCCCTCCGTGGGGGGAAAGTTTTGACTTGCTTGTGACAGGCCTTTACACCCCACGTTCCTAAACACCCTATTATAAACTTCTGATATAATAAACCTGACACGGGTTCAAATTACAATTTGGATATTAAAAAAATATCCCCGATGTCGGAGCACCTGCTCTTATAATGCAAACTCTTTATCAGAATCCCATGGCAAACCATTATATTTTCAATAAAGTTCGCAACTGTTTTAGCCGAATAATGGAAACTTAATAATAGCCAACAAATGACCTATCCCCTTTGATCTACTTAGATGAGTTGTCAGAATCATGACGTCATTAAACTCAAGCAACGTTTGTATATAAACTGGTCTTTCCTATTTGTCTCTAGTAGTTAAGACAAAATTTTAGCAGCGTCCAGAGGTCATTAACTGCGGGTAGATTTGAGAGAAACTGCAGACACAAGTAAAAACGATATCTGGTTAGTCAGCCTTTAAACTGGTTCAAAATTACATGTCAAGTGGAATGCGAAGAGTCTGAGGGGACAATGCCGAAGTGTTTCATTGCGCAGACTTGCGGTCGGTGAGAAATTGAGGCCATAGTGTTGTCGAGATACGAACAGGAAAGCGTAGTTAGCAGTTAATGAAGTACACAGCTAATCAGAAAGTGGTATAGCGGAGTGTGTAATATCTGGTTCCAAGGTAAGTCCGCAAACTTTGAGCAAATTTCCATGCCTGTTGAACAATGTAATTTATTACTTTTGCCAAACTAAAGTTCCTGTATTGCAGCTGTACATTTTTCCAACGCCGTTTTTTAATATATCGGGAAGAAATGCCGCACGTTCCGATATAAATTTACACAACTAATGGCAACATTTATAATATTTTTCTTTAAGATGGCTCACGTCGATCCCAACACTTGTGTAGGATATAAATATTTTATTGTCCAACTTATGCACAATTATAAAATATGTAGATGCAATTAAAATTATATAATATTTAAAAGTACTCCAACATGTTTCGGATCACAGAGGATACAACATCAGGGAGCCTTGAACAGTACTTGGATAAAATTACAAGAATAGTTCTATCGTGTCCGTTGACATGGACGTGGTCGGTGTTATGGCAGCGTATTGTAACCCGATGTGTGTGTAGTTTACTGTCTAGAAAGGCACCCTAGAGTGCCTTTTTAGACAGTGAACTACACACACACACGCACACACACACGCGCGCGCGCGCGTGTGTGTAGTTCACTGTCTAAAAAGGCACTCTAGGGTGCCTTTCTAGACAGTAAACTACACACACATCGGGTTACAATACGCTGCCATAACACAGACCACGTCCATGTCAACGGACAGGATAGAATTATTCTTGTAATTTTATCCAAGTACTGTTCAAGGCTCCCTGATATTGGATCCTCTGTGAACCGAAACATGTTGGAGTACTTTTAAATATTATATAATTTTAATTGCATCTACGAATTATATAATTGTGCATAAGTTGGACAATAAAATATTTATATATTGATGATACACGGTGCAAACATGAAGACTTGTGTAGGATGTCTGTTATGTTTAAAGAAGGAGCTTCTTGAAAACCAAATTTAGTAGGTAACTACGAGGCTTATTCAGAAAGCAAGTACCGTTTCGCTGTAAAAAAAATCGAATAAGTTTTCGTATAAAATTTTATTGTTATCAGATTCTACATTCTTCAAACTATTTTTCCACGTATTCACAGCCATTATTGAGGCACTTATCGTAGCGGGGCACAAGTTTTTGTATACCCTACTCATAGAATGCGGCCGCCTGCGATGTTAGCCAGTACTGACAATGTCATAGAGTAGAGTCCTTGAAATCTGAGGAAAGTGCGGGGACAGATCAGAAATTGTGAAACGTCTGTCGTCAAGCACTCTTTCGTTGAATTTATGCACCAAATCATCATTCACCAAAGATGGATGCCCACTTCGCGCCTCATCGTGCACGTTCTCTCGTCCTTCATTGAACATCCGAACCCATTTCCTAACCATGCCA
>Ga0123355_10007752_pt1 | contig 16143 bp, 10 predicted proteins | sample TergutEmb28metaG_3_FD_89872 | JGI IMG/M metagenome (GOLD analysis project Ga0123355, IMG submission 89872) | Embiratermes neotenicus P1 segment gut microbial communities from Petit-Saut dam, French Guiana - Emb289 P1 | ecosystem: Host-associated > Arthropoda: Insects > Digestive system > Gut ...
ATATTTTCCCCCGTCTCCTACTTCTCAACAAGCCTCACTTCCCCCCCCCCCCCCCCCCCGTTCTGTTGGTAGTACTGGTGGCTCCTTCCCCAGTGGTGGTCGGTGAGTTAACTTCACTCTCTTGTTCTCTGACAGCGGAACTGTGCCTGCACCCTCCCACACGTCTCTGAGGCGTCTTCCCAGAACTAACAATTTTATCTTTGCTTTACATCCCTTGTAACCGGAAAAACCTGGTCGGAATTATGGCTGGCTACGGGCTGGACAAGTCGCAGTTCGATTCCAACCAGGTGTTTCACCTTCTTCTATTCCCACAAGGTCCAAACTGTCTCAAGGACCTACCGTCTTTCTGTGTAATTGTACCGGTGGCCCGTTTTCCCGGGATAAAACGGCCAGGACGTGAAGCCCATCGCTCACCCAATCTAATGCAGAGGTTAAGAATGACTGGAGATATATATCTACCTCGCCATGCACCGTTGTGGCATAAACAAGGACAATAGTACCTTTAGGTTTTCTTTTTTCACGTGCTTGTCTAAATATGCTGCAAGGAATATGCAGTTTAGATTGTCTTGTGTGTCGTGACGCCGTGCAGTTTGGTAGATAGTGCCAACGTTCTGGAGGAACCTGTTGTTTCCGTCTTCGGATTAGAAGAGCAAACTTCGGCACGTTACATGCCTGTACTTACTAGGCACAACGGCATTAGGATGTATGGAGAAATGGAGGTGAAACTGTGGGTTTTTATCCCGGCACCAGGTTCAGTTGTGAGGCCAGCTGCAGAACCCAGCTGATCTAATCTGGGGTTAAAAGACACCTTGACGCACTCTAAGTGGGCCCCAAAACAAGTGGCATTTACAAAGTATGCATTTAGTGTCATTGCTGCGGTAACAAAGGGTTCCTGTGGGACTAAAATGTGTAAGTTGGATCCGGGGAAGACTAACGTATGGAAACCGTGGCTGCAGGCGGTAAAGGTGAAGGTCACCCTATACCACGATATGAAAGGCCAGAGGAGGAACAGAGGTATAGCTTTACTCTTTCTTTAACCTCGGGGTTACATGGGGTGGGTGGTCAGCACCACGACCGCCCCCTTTACCCCCAGGAAAGAGACCCGGTGTCCATTGTACAGGGTCCCAGACCCGGTCTGGACAGGTGCGGAGAATTTCGCGTCCTCAGTGATTCGATCCCCACACCGTCCAGTCCGTAGCGAGTCGCCACACCGACTGAACTGTACGTGCCCACACCTCGAGTTGGGAATCGTCAAATTTTTACGATGAATTTTGGGCGGCAACTTCTGTGTCTGCCTATACTTAGGGCTAAAGAGCGTTCTTGGAAGACAGGAATTTCTTGGAAGTGTTTGTGACTCTCATTTCTGCTGCGGATTGTTAGTGGGTATTGTGTGTTTGCGAGCAGCAACTGCAAATTGTAACTTATTCAATTAATTATCCACAATCTCATTACGCTACATTTGTCAGATAACAGCGTGCGACTTCGCACGGTCTCCATGTTTGTAATTTTAAGCGTATAAAGAGGATCATAACAAAGCACTTGCACGTGCTAATCTTGTGACTCAGTGCAAGATGTCACTTCTCTGACCAGCAGTTTATTGTTTATCGCTAGCAAACTGGAAGCTGAACATAAATTTAGTGCTGCTGCTTAGCCTTTGTTGACCAAAAGGCAGCCAAGCAAGTTTCAGTTGTATCTTTGTTTGATTAAGCCTTCAGAGCCTAAGTGACAGTACCCAGTTTTCCGAAACAACATTGCTTTTTGGAAGTTTTCCCAGGCTTCGCCTGCTTCTCCTTCTATTTTCAGAACAAATAGGACGAAGATGAATATGGGGCAACGGTGGGAAATCGAAGAACTCGGAGGGAAACCTGTCCCAGTGCCACTTTGTGCATAGCATATCACGCACAGATTGGTCTGGGATCGAATCCGGGCCTCCACGGTGAAAGGCCGGCGACTGAACGCCTGAGCCACTTTAAAGACCAAAATTAAGCTAAATTATATATAAACATCCAGCTCGTACCGCGCAGTAAACATAGTCCGTCTCGGTTATAAAAACCAGTCAGTTAATGCTGTACGTGTATATGGAAATAATTGCTTTTTGTTCTGAGATCCACACAAAACACATAAATACAAGGGGCTGAAGGTAGAATTTTGGAATGTTATACCTCATGAAGACGAAGATGGTGGAGGTATAGCTCCATACAATCTTTATCCTAGCATAGCTTCAGCCCCTCGTATGTCTCAGAGCCACTCTGGACGCCGTGGAAACGACAGAGCCTGTCTGGAATTGAATATGGTTCTCTAGAAGGCGGAGGTCTTGACGAGCTGAGCGACTGTTAGTTTATCGAGGTCTCTGCTCATTGGATTAAGTCACGTCTGTTTTAATGATAATTCAGTAACATGGAACTCTATATCGTTCTTCTGATGTGGCTGGGCCAGATTTTGGGTACGGTTGGCTACGGCCCGGTTCATGCAGTTCGTGGCAGATATGATGCTGCAGTGGGGCATCGAATTGTTGTTAATGACGACACAGCAGTAGAGGTCAAGGTTAGACACTCATCCAACCTTTAATTGACAATGGACCTGTATTTTGCACACTCAGCGCATTGATGTGTTGTATCATTTCACACTCACAACACACAATGATTACTTCCCCAGGGAACAATATTGGTTTGTTCTCTATGATGAAGACGGATTGTGTTCTCTGTGAGGTGGGAAGTGAATTATTAAATATTCTCTACATGACGTAAATGAACTAGGGCCGTGCATTTTGTCGCTGTAATTTCACAGCAGGGGTCAATCTGTGTGAGATTTGTAGTAGACAAAGTGGCACTGGGAAACTTCGGTTTTCCCCTGTCATTATCATTCTACCATTGTTCTTCATCTACATGCTGCTCTTTTCAGAAGGACAAACGGGCGAAAACTGGGTGCTTTCCAATAATACTATGCTCGGGGTCGCTGAAAGGAAGGTGATTTGATTGATGTTCAAAATACAACGTATTTGGGAAATGAATTTAAACTTCAATCTAAAAACCTAAGGATAAGATCATATTGGGAGAACTACATGTAGGTAGGAGAATAATATTAGTTTAGGCCTTAAAGAAACAGTGTTTGAGGATGTTAACTGATTTCGTCTGCCTAAGAATAGCGTCACTAGCGATATTTTGTGAACATGGCAATGAACTTTCAGCTTCATTCAAGGTCTGAGAGTTTATGTACCAGCTGAGCCACTGTTAGGTTCTCGATAAATAAACTGTTGTTAATACGCCTTGTGTAATGCAGATCAGAATTGCGTTTGTTGGTAAAAATCTTGCAAGTGCTTTATTTTGTACAGGATAATTCCTTAATTATGCCAAGGCTTAGGCAGTGATGTAGGGGACACAGTAGCTCAGTCATCATAGTGACGTGCTGGGCTGGGCGACCGGAGTTCCTTTCCTGGCAGGCCAAATGAAATTTCAGAAGTTTGACTGGACCACAGCGTCCAGTCCAGGCAAGCCTTGGGGCCCACACAGGCTACAGGCTCCTGTCCATAAGGTACCAGATGCACTTTCAGAGGGGATAAATCGGCAAAACAGTGAAGTGACTGTTCACCTCCACTAATTGGAAGGTAAATAAGACGGGCAATGTACGTTGAACATAACACTGAGGCGCGTTCGTGCAACCATTGTTACAGTGGAAAAGCAACAAGTGTTACATATTCTGAGTGTGTGTGTTTGTAGCCTTAGGTATCCAGTATGCAATGCGCATGCGTCATATTGTCATCTGTGACCTTTCCGGCTGTACAGTATTTTACCACATTATCTCTTAAACGGCACGATTTTCGGAAAAAAAATGTTAATAAATATAAAATATACGTTTTGATTTTCTGTACAAGTTTGTCCGAAAAAATTCTCATCTAAAAAAATGAGCGAGATATTATCAAGATAGTATATTGGTATTCTTTTAAAGTACCCGTTATTCTTGTCAGATTTTAATGAAACTTCAATTTCTCGAAACATTTTCCAAAAATACTCAAATACCAAATTTCATGAAAATCCGCCCAGTGGGAAACGAGTTGTTTCATGCGGACGGACAGGCGGACAGGTGGACAGGCGGACAGACATGACGAAGCTAATAGTCGCTTTTCGGAATTTTGCGAACGCTCCCCAAAATAGATGGAGCCATATATCCACCTCACGTCTTTAATGTCGTCTTTCTTAGTATGTACGGGGAAAATAACAAATCTACTTTTATGACGATGTCTGGGGAAGGCCTGTTAATGTTGCAGTGATAATGTACCTGCATTTAGAGCGCCGTATATTCTGTTAGACTGTAATCAGAACCTGCTGCAATCAGTCTGCCTTCTAATTTTATTACGAAGGAATGTATCGGAGAGGTCAAAGACTCTTCAGGCCTTTTACAAGCGGCTAAACTGAAGAGTTTCTACCTTCCTGTTGCATTTGACTAGCATTTGGATACAGAGAAGACTTACAATATCACGTCAACATTTAATTAGTGGGGGCACGAGGCGATCATGTTCAGTGACCATGTCAGCAGACACAGACAAACAAGAGAGAGTGAGTGCTGTCGTCTAAGGCTCTGAAGTGGGGTAAGGGGGCAGAAGAAGAGTGGATCCAGCCTTCCGTTGTCCTGCTAGCTGACTGTTGGACTGCCTGCTAGCTTCGGTTACACCCGCTAGTGGCTGGTTCATACACCTGCCTACCTGCTGGAGCAGTTACCAGTCAACAAAGAAACCGTTCAGTCGTAAGGAAGAAAGAGTAATTTGGTGAAGTGCAGAAAGCAGAAAACGTAGATTCCTGTGTGTACCTTAAGGGGTCATGGCTTTGTGTACGAAGATTGTGTATCTGCGAATGTTTGTTGCTGTGAAATATAGAACAGACACGAATACATAACGAGTGGGATGAAAGCAATGTTGATATGCTGTTAAATACAGTTGTGTAGGCTGTAGCGTGGTTATTTTGAACATGGCCAGCAGGTTTCTTATGTTGCTACGGTGGACTTGGACACATAAAACAAACGTTCGTCTTACGTAAACAAAATGGAAGGGCATGACTGTGGAGAGTGTAGTCCAAAACTCTTGAACTAACTCTTGAATTTGAAGAGGTTATGGTCAAATGATATGGGATGTTTATAGAGAAGTGTATGTGGACCATGTAGGCTGCAGTAAGCAAAATGCTTTTTTGTTTACTGTGATGGAATTTTGTGTGTCGAGTGGACGTATTGTTGTGATGCTTCCATGAAAGGCGTATCTTGTGGACCAACCCTTCGAATCAAGGTAACAGGTGAGTTATTCGTGTTTCTGGCTTTAAAATTGATTGTGTAACAGTAAATATAGGAGCAGGTAGTTGTGACCTGCAGATACGTGGTTGCCTTGTATAGACAAGTGTTAGGAATTGCAGAGGGCGTTTGTGAGAAAGGTAGAATGACAACGAGGGATACATTTGGGGCGCGTCGAGGTGCTCCGTAATTAGTGGGGCTTACAAGACCGAAACGAGAAGGGTGAGATGGGCTACACTTGTTCCGCGGATACTTATTGTGCTACACCAAAGCTGCCAAGTTAGACGAGAAGCAGCACTTACCAGTGAACACGTGAAAATAAAACTGGTAGTATTTGTTTGTTACTTTCAGTGGTGTGCAATTCGCGTTGCAAGCAGGCGTAATGTTATCCCTACAGGGTTGCCAACATAGATATGGGTGAAATGAAAAGTGAAAGCCTGTTAAGTATGTCACAAAACAGAAAACGGACAGCCTAATTTGTCTTTTTAGAGCTACATGTTGTTCCGAAGAAATGTGAGAGCATTCACTTGAAAACTTAGGCTGTAACCTGGCTCGTTACGTGTCAGTGTGACACATCAGCCATAACCTCCTGGCTGTCAACATTTGTCCTTCAGTTCCATAACGTTACACGGAAAACGCAACCACGTCCGAGCAAACTCGCACCACGCATTTTTATTTTGTCGTGTACGAGTGTATTGCCTGTGTGTGGCACCGTAACATGAACTTGATTGTGTTGGCAACAGTGACCATAATAATCATGTGAGTTAAGTCGAAGCAGCTAATTGCGACAGCACATGGCGACACACATTGTACTGATAGAATTTTGATGAGCGTAATTAGTAAACAATGTATGAAGATGTCAGTGTTAGATGTTTGTGGAAACTTAACGCGTGGTAAATAAAACAACAAATGATCAGCCAACACAACTGCATGTTATCTGAACCACGCTGCATGTTTCAGACCGGAGGATCCATCATCAGGTGTATACAGACCTGAAATTTATAGGCTAACGCAACTTATAAAGTTTCAGTCGCAGAACTTGCGGGATCACACAGTACAAAATAAATACTGCAATAAAATTGCAATATGTAAATAAGTCAGTGGTAAAATAAATGAGACAAGATTGGGATTAAAGTCTTCTGTTATTTTTTTTTTTTACATTAACATGTCAACATTTAACAAAATATTTTAATCCCAATTTTGTCTCGATTTATTTTGCCACTGGCTTATTTACATATTACAGTTTTATTGTAACATTTATTGTGTACTGTGGGACCCCACCAGTACTGCGACTGAAACTTTATAATTTGTATTTGCCTATAAATTTCAAGTCTGTATACACATGATGATGAATCCAGCGATCTGAAACATGCTGTGTGGTTCGGATAAAATACAGTTGTGTTGGCTGATCATCTGTTGTTTTAGATATTTCTGGGACACAACGCGATGGGTTTCGTTAAAGTTAACGTTGATATAATACCAATATAGGCCTTCTGTATAGTACGTTGCAAGGGGTGGGGTGGGTGTGGGAGGGAGAACTGCTTCGAAGGCGTAGCATGTTGGCTACCGGAGTTGTCCAGGGTATAAGCCAATGGCGGGGTTCATGTGAACACGATGATGAACAACTTCTGTTTTATGTGAACACGCTAATTAACAACTTCTGGTTCATGTGAACACGCTAATTAACAATTTCTGGTTCATGTGAACACGATAATTAACAACTTCTGGTTCGTGTGAACACGATTAAAAAATTCTCGTTCATGTGAACACGATAATGAACAACTTCTAGTTCATGTGAACACGATAATTAACCGCTTCTGGTTCATGTGAACTTGATGATGAACAACTTCTGGTTCACATGTATACGATGATGAACAACTTCTGGTTCGTGTGAGCTCGACAATGAACAACTTCTGGTTCATATGAACACGATAGTGGACAACTTCTGGTTCATGTGAACACGATAATGAACAACTTCTGGTTTATTTGAACACGATAATGAACTACTTCTGGTTAATGTGAACACGATAATGAACTTATGGTTCCTGTGAAAACGATAATGAACTTCTGGTTTCCTTAATAAATGGGCAGTTTGTTACTAACTCAGGAATTATTAGATTATTTTCAGTTTCCCTTATCCACGGTAGATGTGGCCTATATTATGTTTTCTTGGGGGTTTTCTTGGGGCCTACACAGTGTAAGAACACCCCCTCTCTCCGTCAAACTATTAGCTTCTCAATGATTGTGTTTAATGCAACGAGATTTATACATTATTTTGTACATTACTGTCATGGCATGGGTTTCTAGTAGCGATCGCTTTATGCATTAAATCCTATCTTGCAACAGTGTGACGAAACAGCTATGGACATGGAGTGATTTGTAGGTTTCGATTTGTTAGTCACATTCCAGTCATATGAAGGTGTAAGGACGTATCCACGCTCTTCTTCACGGTCTCTTTTATTTCTTGGTTTTTAGGCGCCTTCGCAAAATTGCGAAAAGCGACTGTTAGTTTCGTCATGTTTGTGTGTCCGTCCGTCCGTCCGCGTGGAACAACTCATGAAGTTTGATATTTGTGTAAAGGTAAAGGTAAAGTTCACCCTAGAACAGGCCACGAAGGCCCAAAGGGGGAGTAGAGGTATAGGCTACTCTTTCCTTAACCTCGACCCTAGATGGGGTGGGTGGTCATCGCCACCTCCGGCAGTTTTACCCCCGGGAAAGACCCGGTACCCATTGTATAGGAGGCTGGGTGGGCCCCAGGGCCGGTCTGGACGGATGCGGAAAATCTCGCCCCTACCGGGATTCGATCCCCGGACCGCCCAGCCCATAGCGAGTTGCTGTACCGACTGAGCTATCCCAGCCCGCTTGATATTTGTGTATTTTTCCAAAATCTGTCGAGAAAATTAAAGTTTCTTTCAAATGTGACAAGAATAACGGGTACCTTACAGGCACACCTATGTACATTTAAGGTAGTATATCGCTGAATTCTTCTTTGAAAAAGAAAGTTTTGAAAAAAAATTTGTACAGAAAATCAAAACCCACAGTTTGTGTTCAGTACCTTTCCTTCCGAAAATCTTGCCGTTTACGAGATAATTTTGAAAAATATGGTAGAGTCAGACAGGCGTATGCGCATTACGTGCTGGATAACTAACGCTACAGACACACACTCCAAATATGTAATACCTTTCTTTTCGACGGCAACAATTGTTACTCGAGCGTGCTAGAATGTTACGTTGTACGTGCATTGCTTGTTTCGTTATTCTTAAATAAAACTAAGCATTAATTTGGCCAATCGTAGTACTGCCATCTAATTACAGTATTTTGTGTGCACGAACGATGCTGAACTGTTTCCTTAGCGTGACGTTGTACCTCACAGAGATGAAAGTTAATGCTCAACTGTTTCTTCAGTCTCATACCTCACAGCACTATCTCTCAATCTTTGCCGTAAACCACAGAGAATTTCGGTTATTGTCCATTATTATCGACTAGTATTATCTAGCCGGTTGTGACTCACTCAGCCACACCACACGCACTGTATAAGGCAGATGCCCACGCTTTTCTCGGTAATTATCTGTACACGCTTATCGACTGCCTCTTTTAGCGTTGCGTCTTTATTCCTACAGCAAACTAAGCGGAATACCGCCATTTATTTGCGCTTGCTATCCTGTGTTATATGCGCGATGCTCAACTCTTTCTTCGGCCTTAGCACATCTTACACAGAACGTAACCAGTCAACAGTGACTGCCTTGGCAAGCAGAGTGTATCTCATTCGCACCAGGTGTCCTACCAAGAAAGCCCGAATATAAGGCCAGTTCATTTTTCGTCAGTAGTCGCACAGAACGGTAGGGGTTGCCTTATATATAAAAAAGGCTTTACATTACTTCCTTGCAAATAGTGATTAATAAGCCCCCCTCCCCTCCCGTAATGATTTTCATTTGGTACATAAGGTCTGTTACATACATTATTTTTATATCTGTGTATTTGAAGCTTTATTAATGTTACTTCATTTTCTGAATTTTCTGATTTTGTCTCTGAATAACTTTATGAGAAAAAGGATCCGTATGATATTTAGAGCCGCCATTTATTCGGGGTTTTACAGTATATTAAGGAGGACTTCCTTCATCATTCATTAGTACATGAGCAATCGATTGCAGTTCAGAAACGTTTTTGACTCCCTAGATCCTAATAGTCACTATACGTAACGCCAGGTTTAATATTCAACAATTCTACGTTCTGCCCACATAGTGCATTTGTGTGTTTTGTGTGGATCTTAGAATAAACATCGATCATTTCCCTATACAGCACTAACTGACTTGTTTTTATAACAGAGGATGGCGTTTACTGCGCGGTACGGACTGAATTTACGTGTAATATATATTAGCCCTTCAAAGCCCAGTGGTAACTCTATGTACTACCAGTTTAACACTCAACAATTCTACGTTCTACCCACACAGTGTATCTATGTGTTTTGTATGGATCTTAGAATAAACATCGATTATTTCCCTATACGGCATTAACTGACTGGTTTTTATAACCGAGACGGAATGTGTTTACTGCGCGGTACGGACTGAATAATTTAATGCAGATTAATCCTACCCTTTAAAGAGAATACTATTTGTCAGGCCTTTAGTCGCCGGCCTCTTACTACGGAAGCCTAGGTTCGGTCCCAGGTCATTCCATGTGATATTTATGGTGGAGAGAGTAGGTAGGTTGTACTCTGATTACTTCTGTTTTCCCCTGTCATTATACACCAGTAGCCTGCACTCATCTTCATGTCCCTCTTACCAGAAAGACAAACGGCGAACCCTGGGTGTCTTTCAAAGAGCAATGGTCTTTCGGAAATGGGGAGCATTGCGTTTGAAGTGTTAATCTGGACCAGGTATTAGCCAATAATGAGAGGGACCAATGAGCACTCCTGCTTTCAATGCTGGTTGCGGACACTTCTGTCAGGCTGCAGGCTGACTGCCTTAACCGAATGTTCCTCGTGGTGTTTGGCCGTTCCTTAGGCAAGTCTTGGGACCGTATCACCAATACAGTCACGATCACTCCAATTGATATTGATAGCCTGTCGTTCGATATTGATATAGTACGAAATATTGAAGGCGTCGGTGGATAAAAGCATCAAATTTCTAGAAAAGTCGAGCTATAGAACATGCCTTGCCGAGTTACATGGTAGTGGAGGTATTCTTAAATTCCAAAGTGACTGGACCACGAAAAGAACCTCCCTGATTGTATCGTGTGAGTCCTTCCAATCTTCCTCCGGCCAGCGTCCTTCCCTCTATTCCCCTCCAGCCGTCCACCCTTTCTGTCGTCATGACTGTTAGCGGTGATAATCACGTGATAATCTTTTCTAGCAACAAGTGCGTCTGGATTTCTTATCAATGGAATCGGCATTACAGATAATTGAGCAGTTTCACGCTATAATCATTTTATCCCCGGAACAGATCTTTTCGTAACCTTGGGCTGGTGGGCTGGGTGGGTCGCAGAGCTGCTCTGCACACAGAGATAAAATGTCTATCCTCTCAAGAAATAAAACCCCCGATTATCTGATCGTACAGCCCATAGGGCACCTGATTTTTTTATTGAATTGTTCGAGTACATAATGACGTTGTTCCTGCACTTCAGCACGTTTTATTGCCAGCTTCATCACTGCTTTATTGCCTCTTGAGGGTCGTCGCAGCTGCACCAACGGAGTTACACAGGAAGATCAATAGTTTGTCAGCACACTTTGTCCCGTGCACATGTGACGCTCGGCTTCGGAGCGTGCGATCGCGCGGTCCTGGCACGTTCCTTCAGAAGAGGCCACGCTCACCTCACTTCCCGTTTTTACAGTTCTTCAGTAACAATCTCGGTGGAGCCGGGATAGCTTAGTTTCTGTTATAAATAGGTTTCTGAGTGACTAGGGAATCGGGGGTCTCTTTTCTGCAGGGCATCGACGTCTCTCTAAAGCGTCCGGGCGGGCTCCGGGGCCCACCCAGCCTTCTATGTTATGGGCACCAGAGATCCTTTGCCCAGAGTAAAGCGGTCGAAGGGTGAATGTGGCCACTGTCCTCCATCTATTGCCGAAGTTACGAATGCGTGGAGCCAGACCTCTATAATCATGATTTGAACCACTTAAAACCCAGTGGTTACTTTGTACCACGAGTTTAACACTCAACAATTCTGCGTTCTGCCCACACAGTGTATTTATGTGGATCTCAGAACAGAAACCAATTATTTACCTATACAGCATTAACTGACTGGTTTGTATAATCGAGACAGAGTGTGTTTACTGCGCGGTACGCACTGAATCTTTATACAGTTCGGGATAATTTTCGTTGCAAAGTTTTAAATTTGTGTGTCACAGCAGCCAGCGTGTTGAGTCACTCCTGTGGATGATGACGTCTTTGGCGTTTGACCACGCACTGCCCTGTGGAGCAAGAGTTTGTCTGAAGGAAAGTTAGGCGTTCTTAATGACGCGAAAAGAAAGTTTTATTTAGAGACCAAGTCCATCCTTCTGTCTGTCATTGTGATCCACGCAGTTCCAGCGACCTTTACCTTTCGCCGGTATCTCACAAAATTCGGTATAGCAGTTTTCCACAAGTACAACAAAAAAAAAGTTAAGGAACCGCGAGTTTCGTGACAATTGGTGCAGTGGCGAACTGACTGTACTGAATGGAGTAAATGCAATTTTGCTTGTATTTGTTACATTCTTTTTCCCTATTTGGACCGAATTCGGTACAGATTTCTACAAAATGTACTGACTGGTTGTGAATTTCCTGCAAATTGGCGCAGCGAAAGCCATATTTATTTAAGAAATACATGAGTTCGTGCCCTACTTCCCATATTTATTGCCCGATTTGTGCAATATTCGGCACAAGAGACCCGCACGAAATGCTGTTGGCCATCTGTCTGTCCGTTTTGTAAAAAATGGCGCAGGGAATTACGTACCTTCTTCATGAGCGAAATGAAATTGCATTAATTCGTGTACCGTAAAACCGTGTGACATTTTGAAAGCAATTGAATGCTGTTTACTGCGTCACGGAGCGCGACTTAATTTAATGTTAAGACAGCGAGGGTTCATAATTGGCTGCACCCTCGTCGGGTAGAGATATTAGACGAAGTAATGCAAATTGCAGACAACATCGCTACCAGGCTGTTTTTTTTTTCTTCATAAGAGTAGAAAATCTAAAGAAACGACGGCTTGTTATCACGTCGGCAGACGATTTCTCGCTCTCTCGCTCACATTCCAAAGAAGTCACGTTGTCCTGTGGAATGAAATGGATTTAATAATAGAGCCGGGAGGGTTGGGGAAGGGGCAAGATAAGGCGCCGGAACTATATTGACGCTGGAAGAAAGTTTCCTTTTCTTTGAGTAACTATAGGACGGAGCTGACGTCGGCAGTGTTTCAGTGTGACGTGTTGCTGTTTAATGCATTTGAAAAGCTTTAAAGCGCGAAATTCTTTTAGATCACACGTAAAAATTTATTTCCTGTCACACTAAAAATACATTTCGTCTGCATTTGCGCCGCGGATTAACTCGTCATTTATAGCATTTATAGCATAATCCTTCCGGTCACACTGTGACCCTGGGAATGACTCATCCTCTAACAGAAATGAGTACCAGGAATGTTTACTAGGGGGTAAAGGCGGCCGGTGCGTAGGGCTGACAACCTTGCCAACTTCATGTGCCGAATGTCTTGAAATCTGGGAGCCTCAACTCCTGGAGACCTCAGGGCCTGTCCAGGCCTGTAATGGGATTGCTTTACCGTTTTAATATTGGTAGTCAATTAACTCTATTAAGAGGTTTAACTGAATTGGTGAAAAAGTTCGTGATTTTACGTTAAGTACTGCGCCTAGCTGTCAGAGATGGGGGTTAGGCTGTCACTTGGTGTCATGAGGCTGGGCTTCGACTGCTGGTGGTGTTGTGGAACTTTCTGCAGATCAGAACCCATCCTGGGAAGGTGGCTGCTACAGGGCCGAACTGTTAAAGACCCTGAATTATGGGATTCAGCTGAATAATATGTAAAATTTAGCTCGCACCTAACAGTAAACACCCAGTCTCTATTACAAAGGGCAGCCGGTTAATACTGTGCCGGGAAATAATCGTTGTTAATTTGTATCGAACACAAAAATACACTGTGAGCGAAGAATGCAGTGTGTTCATTTTCACGCATTTGGTACTTGTAGTTACCACTGCAGTCTAAATCATTAAACGTGTTGCATTATGCGAGTTATCAAAAAGGTCTGTCTAGCATATATCTAGTCCTTTGTAATAGACAGCCACTACAAATAGTGTGTTGTGTTGGTTGCATTATCTTGCGGCGTTTGCTATGCTCAGAATTAACTTCGTAATCTGCGATTAGAGACAAGGGAACGAAGGCCGGGCATTAAGTGTGGTTTAATATTTTAAAGCCCTTTGTTTACTTTATGTACCGCCAGGTTTAACATTCAACAATTCCACGTACTGCCCACACAGTGTATTTATGTGTTTTGTGTGAATCTGAGAACAAACAGCGATTATTTCCCTCTACAGCATTAAATGACTGCTTTTATAACCGAGATATAACCCTTTACAGCCCAGTAGTCACTATATGTACCACCAGTTTAACATTCAACAATTCTACGTTCTGCCCACACAGTGTATGTATTTTGTGTGGATCTCAGAACAAACATCGATTATTTCCCTGTCAGCATTAATTTATAACCGAGACGGAGTGTGTTTACTGCGCGGTACGGGCTGAATCTGTAAAAACAGATACGTTTCGTCCTTAAATGATAGATTCATTTGGTATCACTGCACTGCGGTCATACCAGCAGGACGTTTTTTGCAATCCTGAACCGAGCGAGTTGGCTCAAACGGTACGTCTGCTGACTTATGTTTGGGGTACCGACGGAAGGAATTACTTAGGGGAGTGGCTGACGAGAACAGACATGAGTGACTGACACTAAACCTTTGAATCATAAAAGTCGTCCTAACAGTTTATAAAAATTCAGCTCATATCTCACAGCAAATTTAATGCTTTCCCATTACAAACACCAGAGGGTTAATGCTGTCCAAGGACATAGCTACTGGTTAATCATGTTGACTGCAGGGTCTTTTTAACAACAAGTGGCGCATCTAAACAATGTTGTGTACAGCTGTATGTTAATACCTCTTAGCCCACTTCACGGGATTGAAACTGGCAACGAACGTAGGACCTAGCAAACATGATACGTGGTGGCTTCAAAATGTTCCCGGAATCAGTTTATTTCTGATAAATGCAAAACATTGCAATAATTGAAGATACATTTCCATCAAAATAGCCGCCTTGTACAACTACATACTTCTGCCAGTGACTGTAAAGGTGCCAAAAACATTCCTGGAAGCCATTTTGTGAAAGCTTTTTCAGCTCTTCCGTCGCATTCTTAATGATGTCGACAGCAAAAAAATAGCTCCATCAGTGCTGTTGTCAGTCGAGTGAGCGGGTCACAATCAGCTGGAGTCAGGCTATGTGGGATGCTCCAGTGTTGTCACATTGTTCTATGCTAAGAAATCCTTGACCAAAACCAACCGGTAGCCTGGAGCATTGTCGTGAAGGAGAAACCAACTGTTGGTGCTCCATTTTTATGGACATTTCTTTCTGACCGTATCCCTAAGGCGACGAAGGATATCAATGGTACATTTCTTTATTCTCAGTAACAATTCCGGTAAATCACACCAGCGAATTCCAGGAACCCTTTGAAGCTACTACATGTTGCGAACAATATTTTTCCTATCTGTGCTGTTAGGTGTCAGTGGCAGTAAGGATGCTTTGATAAAACACCCCCAGCATGTTGTTATTTATCAGCATGTGGGCTGTCTGTCTGTCTGTCTGTACCAGGATGTGTCAAGCAGTAGCGATGTGCCACCAGCAGACTCGTTAGCAGTGAATTAGTGACAGCACAGAATACGCTAGGCAAATCCCGATTGTATCCTGTGGGAGGAAATGTTATTCTTGTTCATGCCATGAGAGCGCATGAAGGGGGGGAGGGGCAATTATAGCTCCACTCACCGGTGTCAGATGGAGGTGGGTGGTCAACATCACGTCCCGGTCACTTTACCCCAAGAAATAACATGGGTAACCATTGAAAAGAGGCTGGGAGTGCCCCCGAGCCCGTCAGAACAATCTAGAGATAAGAATCACCTCTTGCCCCTACTGGCAGTTGATCCCCCGCTCGTCAGATCTTACCTGAGTGCCGCCTTGTGCGATTTCACGTGTAAACTGACCTCCAGTTGACGGCTTTTCTAAGAAGCTGATAATTTCCAAGCCGATGCAGTATATCTCCACCTTTTATGGAGCAAGAAATTTGACTTACAGACGCTTGAAGACGAAGGCAGAACGTACCTTCGAAACGTCGGCAAACGATTATCCACTAACGCAGCGCCGCATCTCAGAAGAACCGAATCCTCAGTTACATCGCTGCGAGAACCTAATAATTCGCAATCCTAGTGTTCATCACCGTGTTCACAACAGCCTGGTGACTATCACGGACAACATGAAAAACTGAACATCCTGAACCCTTATTTCTTTAAGCTGTGCTTTAATTTTCTCATATCTATGCAAGGGACCTCGTTATAGGTTTTCCGACCACAATTTTTGTAGGAGTTGCACAATTTTTACCTTGTCTTACGATAATGGACGTTTCCATAATATTGTTGTTTTGATGATGATGAGTAATAGGGTTATTATTTTCATTATTATACCGTGCAATATTAAATATTATTTTGAATATCCAGCTTATTGCACATTGTTTTATTATTAAAATACACTAAAAGATATTATATTACTGTTAAAATCTCCAACATGTTTCGGTCAACATAGACCATCCTCAGGGAGTATGTATAAGTACATGATGAAGTTACCGAAATAAT
>Ga0123355_10007753_pt1 | contig 16142 bp, 11 predicted proteins | sample TergutEmb28metaG_3_FD_89872 | JGI IMG/M metagenome (GOLD analysis project Ga0123355, IMG submission 89872) | Embiratermes neotenicus P1 segment gut microbial communities from Petit-Saut dam, French Guiana - Emb289 P1 | ecosystem: Host-associated > Arthropoda: Insects > Digestive system > Gut ...
GGACCATACGGGAGAGTTCCAAGCGCGCAGGTTAGCGTTTTCGTCACCCGGTGGGTACCAGAACGCGTTTTGCTCGCCGCCTTCACGGCCGGCAATATGCTCTGGGAGGATGTGCCAGCCTTCTTCTATGCCTTGGATTATTACGTTAAAGAATTGCTCGTACTGCTCGATTGTGCCGCCAAGCCTGCCGTCCGCAAACAGAGCCGCGCCTTGCGCACGAAGATGCACGTTCATTTGGTTGAACGGGTCGTTGTGTGCCCAGTTTGTGCGTACGCCGCTACGCGCATAAATTTCGCGGCTTAAATCAATAAATTGATCCAGTGTCATGTTGCGCGGTGCTTCCAGTCCAAGGTCTGCCAGCAATGTTGCGTTATACAACATAGCCGCAACGTTCATACCTGTTGGGACCGCGTAAATACCGGGGTGACCGGGTACGCGGCCTGTGTCGATAGCGCCTTGCGGCACATTGCGCATGTCAATACGGTGGTTGTTAATAAATGGTGTGAGGTCAACCAAGTGGCCGGCCTCTACCCACGACAACAGATGAGCTACGTCATGCTGCACAAGGTCTGGCAAGTCGTTGGCCGCGGCCCTGGTGGCCAAACCCGGCCAATGGTCGCTAAAAGATGTAAACAAACCTTCGATGTAGTCAACATCGTCATTTTGCTCAAGGAACATATCAATTACCGTGTTGGTTTGCTCTGCGCGCATGTCGCTACCCCACCATGCAAATACCAACTCAACATCGTCGCTTCTGCAAGCCGCAAACGTGGTTGAGATAGTTGCCAGTAGCGCAATTGTTAACATGATGCTAAGCACTTTTTTTACGTTCTTCATAGATACTCTTTCCTCCTTTAGATTTTTAGCATTCATTTTTATGTAGAATGCCATAAGAGTTCTGATATAATATGCCTCACGTGAGCATTTTTGTCAATATTTTTATGGATTTTTATCTGTTTAACTGTATGCAATCCCCAAAACATGCTACAATGCTTGGAAACTGTCGGGCTCAAATTTCCGCAAGAGGATAAATAAATAATCGAAGGAGCAGTATGTGTGAAACGACAATTTACACTGCCCGGTGAGGCCGGGTACGAGAAGCTTACGCTGGAGTTGGCTAAGCGCTGGGGCGCGGATGTAATACGCGACAGCGATGGCACTAAGCTGTCAGACGAAATAATATCTGCGGGCTATCAAGTTTACTCCACCATCTGCCCCATTAGGGAGCATAACCCATGGCTACGCGAGAATATGCACGCAAGACAACAGACATTTTTGTCAACTGCGCCGGTGACGGCCACAGGAGATACGCTTACAATACGGCTGATGGATAATTTCTTCGACGGTCAGTTTAGCGTAAACGACAGCCCTGGCGGCCTAAAGTATTGGCAGGTCTATGACCGTACAGAGGATATCCAGGTTAAAGACTGGAGCTACGAGGCCGGAAGTGTAACGGTTAAGACAAAACCCTTCCGGCAGTACACAGTCAGTTTCCTTGCGTGGCGCGACTGGGAAGAAATTTCTATGTACAACCATACAACCAACAACTGGGATAAGGAAAAACTAATGCAACTAAACCCCTATGCAACAGGGGCCATGGAATATCTAAAAGAATGGTTCGTAAACTGGTGTGAAACCAACCCGGAGTCTAATGTCGTGCGCTTTACGGCTATGTTCTATAATTTTGCCTGGATTTGGGGTTCTGACCTACGCAACAGGCACTTGTTTACGGATTGGGCAAGCTATGACTTTACCGTCTGTCCGGAGGCTTTGGATGATTTTTGTAAAGAGTATGGTTACGCCCTTACGGCGGAAGATTTTGTCAGGCAGGGCAAATACAATGCTACGCACCGTGTCCCAAGCCAAAAAAAGCGTGACTGGATGGATTTTATCGGCAGGTATGTACGCCATGCTACCCGAGAGTTAGTTGACATTGTCCATGCCGCGGGAAAGAAGGCCTATGTATTCTATGACGACAGCTGGGTAGGCATGGAGCCTTACAGCGGGCATTTTCAAGAGATGGGCTTTGACGGGATTATCAAGTGCGTTTTCTCTGGCTACGAGGCGCGGCTTTGTGCAGACGTCCCGGTAGATGTGCATGAGATACGCTTCCACCCGTATTTGTTCCCTGTGGGATTAGGCGGCGCGCCTACGTTTTCGCCGGGGGGGCAACCCGAGGTTGACGCGATGCGGTATTGGATTAGCGTACGACGGGCATTGTTGCGTAAAAAAATAAGCCGTAGCGGCCTTGGCGGGTATTTGCATCTGGTTGAGGAATACCCCAAGTTTGTGGAAACTATGGACACCATTTTGGCGGAGTTTGATAAAATTTCAGCTTTGCATGACACAGGGGCCCCTGCCGTCCTCGCGCCCAAGGTTGGGATTTTACACGCCTGGGGCAATTTACGTACCTGGACGCTCTCGGGGCATTTTCATGAGACGGACAGCCATTTGCTAATCCATGTACTTGAGGCATTATCCGGCCTGCCCTTTGACGTACGGTTCTTGTCGTTCGAGGACGTGAAAAACGGTATCTCCAAAGACTTGGATATAATAATAAACGCCGGTGAAGCCGGAAGCGCCTGGAGCGGCGGTGATTATTGGCGAGATACGTCCGTTATCGAAGAACTTACCCGCTGGGTACATGATGGCGGCAAATTTGTAGGCATAGGAGAGCCCTCCGCCGTGCCAGACTACGCCACCTATCTGCGGATGGCTCATGTGCTAGGCGTGGATATAGATAACGGCGAGAAAACATGCCATGGCAAATGGACATTCACAGCCGAAGAGGTTGAAGGATTATGGGCAAGGGATGTTAACCCTACCGCATGTCTCAATACACATCTCACCAACGGAATGGCGCGGGTAATCAAGTCAGGACCCGATGGCAATGATGCCATAATCGCCTCAATTAATACATTCGGAGCCGGAGCGGGAATATATCTTGCGAGTTTTGATATTAGCTGTCTGGGCGATGCGCGCAATCTTAGCAATTTATTGCTTTTTGCGGCTACAGGCAGCCCTACCGCCGATGGCGTTTCAGACAATTATCATGTTGAGGTTGCTGTTTTCCCGGGCAAAATTATTTTTGTCAACAATGACTCTAATTGCCAAAAAGCCACATGCATTTGGCAGGGCAAGCAATATAACGTAGAGCTAAAACCCTATGAAATGAAGGAGATTGAGTTATGAGCGTACTCCCGGTAATTGACGCTGTAGTAAAACGCACTATGCGTATGGATTTAACATGGGACTGGCCGTGCGGTGTGGCGTACTATGGTATTTGCGAGGCATATGCCGCAACGGGCAATCAGGAATATTTGGACTTATTAAAAGCCCGCGTAGACGAATATCGAGAGCTGGGCCTACCATCTGTATGGACGGTTAACACATGTGCAATGGGGCATAGTATGCTGACTCTGCACGAGGCCACAGGTGACAATGCCTACATGGAAATCGCGATGAGTAAGCTGGATTATTTGCGAAATCATGCGTTGCGCTTTGCTGATAACGTCTTGCAACACACCGTTAGCGCAAAAAATGATTTCCCGGAGCAAGCTTGGGCGGACACCCTATTCATGGCGGCGTTTTTCATGCTTCGCTTGGGCGTAAAGCTGAAGGACGAGGATTTAATCAACGACGCCCTTAACCAATACTACTGGCATATCAAGTACCTGCAAGACCCGGCCACAGGGCTGTGGTATCACGGCTACGAGAATATAACGGGCGGGCACATGAGCGGGTTCTTCTGGGCGCGCGCAAATGCTTGGGCTGCTTATACGATGAGTCAGGTAGGGACCTACCTGCCCGAAGCGTACCTGTACCCCAAGTTTATGGATGTGGCCGGCTCTATAAACGAGCAACTGGCCGCGATTAAACTATTGCAAACACAGGATGGCTTGTGGCGCACTTTGCTGGATGACCCGGACAGCTACGAAGAAATATCGGCCTCTTGCGGGATAGCCGCGGCCATGACAGTGCGGGGCAACCCATTGCACAGGAAATATGTAAAAGCGGCACTGGAAGGCGTGCTTAATAACATCGCCCCAGACGGCCGCGTGTTAAATGTGTCCGGCGGGACAGCCATAATGAAGGACAGGGAAAGCTACCGCAATATCAGCCGGGACTGGATCCAAGGATGGGGACAAGGGCTTGCGCTAACATTTCTATCCGCAATTGTAAGGGCGGAGCAATTCCGTAGTGACGGGGCGCTTTAAGCTACTCTTCTAATAACCATACCCGCATCCCGCCGCTTTCCCGGTTGCCCCATGTGTAGTAGGGAATGGCATGTAGTGTGACGGCTTCGCCTTTTGGCGGTGTTTTGCTGTATAACGCGTCATCTGATGTCATGCGAGTACCTTCGGCTTTTAATACAACAACGTTTCCGATTAATTTATCATCTATTTTTTCACAAATAATTTCAGAGGAACGGGGCAGGCGTATCGCGGATAAGTCTGTCCCGTTTTCATATTCTTCTATGCAGTAGACCAGCGGGCCGCGCGTCAGGGCTACACAACCAGCGTTTTCCCTCACTTTAGTGTTGGAGCATATCCGCTGTGGCTTCATGCATAGGGTCAGTAGGATTTCATCGCCTTTTTGCCATTTGCGCTTAATGTAAGCGTATCCGTCTTTTATCTCGGCTTTGCAAGGACTTTTGTTTACTGTCAGTATCCACTCATCGCTCCACGCTGGGATGCGGATTGCGAGCGCGAATTCTGCTGTGTCTTTTTTTGGGGCCACTTTGTAACAGACAGTCCCCTCCCACGGATAGTTGGTTTCGCATGTGATATTTACGCCCCCAGCACACTTGAGGTCAACACTACCGCCAAAATATAGGTGGTTAAATACATTTTTGTCATTCTCGCCCCACGCGTAATGCCCCAGCGACGTTACTAGCCGAGCTACGTTTGGCGGACAGCAGGCACAGCGGTACCACTCCGGGCGCGCTTGGAGCACATGCTTATGCCCTGGTACGTTGCCGGATACACCGGGCACAACCTCCAACGGGTTTACGTAGAAGAATCTTGTCCCGTCCAACTGCATACCGCTTAATATACCGTTGTACAATTGTTTTTCCATAATATCCGCATACTCGCCCATTGGTTTTATTTCGAGCATTTGCCTTGCGAAAAAAACCATCGCTATGGAAGCGCAAGTTTCCGCGTAAACAGTATCGTTGGGCAAGTCATAGTCAATGGTAAATGCCTCACCGATATGGGAAGAACCAATGCCACCGGTGATATACATCTGCTTGTTTACGATGTTTTCCCATAAGTTGCGGCAGGCGGCAAGCAGTCCCGCGTCGCCTGTTTCGGACGCGACTGCGGCCATTGCCGTGTACATATATACCGCCCGTACCGAATGCCCGACGGCTTTTGATTGCTCGCGCACCGGTATGTGATTTTGAGCATATAGTCTGTCCTTTGTGTTTAGCCCCCAATGGAACCATCCGCGTTTTTTTGCTTCCTCGGTAAGATAATCTGGCTCTTGGCCTCTTTCATCCAAGAAATACTGCGCTGTTTGCAAATATTTATCCTCGCCAGTAACCTGATATAGCCGGTATAACGCAAGCTCAATTTCCTGATGGCCGGGGACGCCACGGGTTTTACCCTCACCAAAACGCTCACAAATCAAATCCGCGTTACGGCGCATTATGTTAAGGAGCGAATCCTTGCCTGTGGCTTCGTAGTAGGCAACGGCTGCTTCTATCATATGGCCCGAACAATATAGCTCGTGGCATTCTTGTAGGTTTTGCCACTTACGCTCAGGTTCTTTTACGGTAAAGTATGTGTTTAGATAACCGTCCGGCTCTTGGGCGCGCCCAATTAGAGCAATATATTCGTCTGCCTTTTTTTCCAAGGCTTCATCCTTGCGGATGCTTAATGCGTAGGCGGCGGCTTCCAGCCATTTTGCTACGTCGGTGTCTTGGAATACCATGCCGTAAAACTCGCCTTCGGCCTCGCCTGCCGCGATCCTAAAATTTTGGATGGCGTGGCTTTTTTCCGCCGTTGGGTTTTTATCTTCCAAAATATCTGCCTGAAATGGCATTACCTTATCAATCACCATATTTTGAATTGGTGTCCAAAAGGCATCGTTGATTTTAACGTTTTTTACACTGCTGTTATTTTTCATGAGAAGCCCCTTTACCAATAATACATAACACATCGTTGATTTATTTTAGCTGCGCGTAATTCCACATAGCAACCGCACAGGGCGCACATCCCGTTTGTGAGGTGATCGCATTGCTTGCACCTGCCCAAACGGCGGGAATATTCGTCCTGTGCGGTTTTTGCTTCCGGAGGGATGGCGGCTATATGCTCAACTAGGGTCTGGTATACATCCTCTGCTTGACTTAAAAGGCAACGGCGGCATTTATGAAACACTTGCGGCCACAATGCTACACGGGGGCATGGTTAGTACTAATTTGCCGTCTTTTATTGTTATCCCGTCAAAATTATTTATCTTGGTCTTGGTTGGCTCGTCGAATGTATTATGGTCGGTTATGCCGCCGGCTAAGGCGCGCGCGGTGACTTTTTTAGCGTCCATACCTTCGATAGAAACCTCTACGGGAAGGGCTTTGTTATCGCAAGGGTTAACCATTGTAATGTACAAATGCCCTTCGGCATTAACCGACGCTGACGCGCTAAAACCCTGGATTTTATCATCTTCTTCGCCCGTCAAGCCGGGGTTTGAATGCGAGTACACCTCGGTTGCGTCGTGGTGGCCCTTGTATAGGTCGAAGGCGTGATATGTGGGGGTTAGCAACATCTTGTCGCCTTCGGTTAAGATGACGGATTGCAAAACATTTACCGTCTGGGCGATGTTAGCCATTACCACACGGCTACTGTGGCGGTTAAAGATATTAAATGTAAGCGCGGCCACCATCGCGTCACGCATGGTGTTCTGCTGATAAAGGAAGCCGGGGTTTGTGCCGGGCTCTACATCGTACCATGTGCCCCATTCGTCTACGATTAGATCCACTTTATTTTCGGGGTCGTGCTTGTGCATAATTTGCAGATGGTTTTCTATTAACTCATCCATGCGCAGGGCTTTTTTGAGCGTGCTGTAATACTCGCGGGTGGTAAACTCGGTAGCACTGCCTTTTTTGCTCCATTCCCCGGAGGGTACGGTGTAGTAATGCACGGTTAGCGCGTGCATATAGCGGCCAGCGATTTCCATTACCTTGTCTGTCCAGTTGTAGTCAAAGGAGTTGGCCCCGCAAGCGATTTTATATATCTTGTTGCCGGAGTAGTCGCGTACATATGTGGCAAACTGGCGGTACAGATCCGCATAGTATTCTGGGCGCATATTGCCGCCACAGCCCCAGTTTTCGTTGCCTACACCCCAGTATTTTACGCACCATGGCTCTTTTTGCCCGTTTTGGGCACGGAGGTTGGTCATGGGGGATTCGCCATTAAAGGTAAGGTATTCTACCCACTCGCTCATTTCCTGTACCGTGCCGCTTCCTACGTTGCCGTTAATATATGGCTCGCAGTCTAGTTGGCGGCATAGCTCCATAAACTCGTGTGTGCCAAAGCTATTGTCTTCTACCACACCACCCCAGTGAGTGTTTATCATTTTTTTGCGGTCTGTCCCAATGCCATCCCGCCAGTGATACTCATCGGCAAAACAGCCCCCCGGCCAGCGTAGTACGGGGATTTTTATATTCCGCAACGCGTCAACTACGTCGGTACGCATCCCGTTTATGTTAGGGATGCTTGAATCTTTTCCTACAAAGATCCCGTTGTAGATGCATCTACCCAGATGCTCCGCAAAATGCCCGTAGATATTACGGTTAATAAATCCTCGTTTGTCCTGTGTGTTGATGTGTAACTTTTCCATTAGATTCATTCCTTTCCGGTTTTGAGTTTATCCTTTTCTGTAGCTAGTTTATCATATTTCTTCCAGCTTTTCTTTACAGAGATAAATACTAAACGGCATAGCTGTTGCATATATTTTTAAGGGGGTGAGGATATATGGACAGCCATTGTTGCTCTGCGGTGAACGATGCGGCCATGAAGCTACTTATAACTGAGATTAAGCTACACATAAATCATAAACTGTACCATAAAGGTGCGTTAACAGGGGAGATGTATGTAAGAGCAAGAGACCTAATACTTAAGCAGGATGGCAGATTAGAACAAACGCATAAAAATCGCATGATCGTAAAAAGGCGGAACGCACATGGATATTTATAGAATGAGAACCGAATTAAACAAAGGCAGGCCAATATATGACCTGCCTTTACGCGTTACATTTTATGCCCGAGTGTCTACCGGTACCGACGAACAGGCACATTCCTTAAAAAACCAGATCGGCTACTACTCGGATTTCATCAAAAGAAACCCTCAGTGGGTATATATTGACGGATATATTGATGAGGCGTTGAGCGGAACCAGTGTAATTAAACGGGAATCCTTTTTGAAAATGATAGAGGATGCGAAGTTAGATAACTTTGATTTTATCGTAACCAAGGAGATATCGCGGTTCTCAAGGAACACCTTAGACAGCATACGCTATACCCAAGAGCTTTTAGCCTCTGGGGTTGGAGTACTGTTTCAATCGGATAATATCAATACCCTTATGCCCGATTCCGAGCTACGGCTAACTATCATGTCCAGTATTGCTCAGGATGAGGTTCGCAAGATTTCAGAGAGGGTGAAGTTTGGTTTCAAGCGCGCGATTGAGAAAGGCGTTGTATTGGGCAGTAGTAATATATGGGGGTACATAAAGCAGGATGGCAAGCTTGTGATAGATGAAAAAGAAGCCGAAATAGTCCGTCAAATTTTTATGTTATATGCAACGCAGGATATAGGAATGAGAGCCATTTGCACCTGGTTAAAAGAGCAAGGTCATAAAAACAACAGAGGAAATGATTTCTCATTTTCTACAATAAAAGGGATACTGACCAACCCTAAGTACAAGGGCTACTACTGTGGGAATAAGACTCACAAATACGATTACAAACTGAATGATATCAAACATCTTAGTGAATCCGAGTGGGTCATGTATAAAGACGAGGACAATGTGCCGGCTATCGTATCTGAAGAAATTTGGAACAAGGCCAATGCGATATTACGAGAACGTAGCGAGAAGCAGTCAGCCGTGAACAAGACCAGCTATCAAAACAAATACGCCTATAGCGGTAAAATCTACTGTGGCGAGCATAAGATACCGTACTATAGGGCGCAGTACCGTTACAAGTCAGGCAACAAAGAAGTCTGGCAATGCCGCGAGTATTCCGCTAAAGGGAAAGCAGGTTGTGTCTCTCCCACGCTATATACCACCGAGGCAGATGAGATCATACAGGATGCCTATAATTCCTTCATTAAGAACCGGGTGGATATCGCACATGACTTGGTAAGGATTTATTCCGCCATTGGAAGCGCATCAAAAATCCGAGATGACATATCTAAAACAAAGATGCATATTAACGACATTATTAAAAAGAAAGATAAGCTAATAGACCTAAATATCAATGGGCACTTATCAGACGAGGAGTTTGCAAAGTATAACCGCCAATTTAACTTAGAGATAGAGGGCCTTGAGGTGCGGATTACGGATCTGGGACAAGAAGAAAAAAAGAACCGGGAGGTATTTCATACGATGGAGGCTCTCCAAAAGATGGTATCAGACGAGTTAGACTTTGCCGAAGGCTTTAACAGCGCAATAATAGGTACCATTCTGGACCGCATAGAAGTTCACAAAACCGATGACAAGAACGTGATAAACCTCAAAGTCTCCTTCAAGATAATGGGGGAAGAGAAAAAATACCGGATTGCAAGGGAGCGCAATACTTCTGTTTGTTACGAAGCATACACCTAATACGCGCAGATATCGAAACCGAAATAAGCCCACTCGTGGGCAACGAAAAGCAAAGCGAAGACCTAATTACCTACATCAACCAGGAAATGTCTGAAGACCCGGCAAGGATTTGGGAGCTTAACATGTTCGGAAAGTCTATGCATGAGATGGTGCGCGACGGGTTGCAAAATAAACTGTTCCGTATGCCGGAATCTGCTCAAATGAAGTTCCAAGAAACCTTGCAGAAGATTATAAACGAAGGATCCGGTGGATTGATATGTATAATATTGTAATACATTGCGCTAAATAGTGAATTAATTCACTTTACTATTGCATTAAATAAAAACATGTGGTAGTATCTCCAGCGCTGGGAGGATTCCCGAGTTGGCCAAAGGGATCAGACTGTAAATCTGACAGCATCGCTTTCGAAGGTTCAAATCCTTCTCCTCCCACTTAGTAAAAACCACCTTGCTTATGCAAGGTGGTTTTTTATCTAGGCTTTATTTGCTTCAAGCTTATTGCTCATTGCTATTATTCCTTTAATTGTATGCACGACTAAATCCAATTCCGTTTCGTTTAGGCATGTTATAAGGCTTTGTACTTTCTTGCGAACAGACTCGGGACCGGTGCTGTCACTTTCTCTTACTGTCAGTCCGCCTTTTTGAGGGCTAGCAAATAAATGGTCTACCGGTATGTTAAATGCCCTTGAAATCTTTGATAGTGTTACAGCGGTCGCGCCACGCTCGCCTCTTTCTATTAGCCCCATGTGAGATGTTGTAAGCTCCATCATCTCGGCTAATTCGTCACGGGTAAGTTTGCGCAATTCACGTTCCAGACGGATATTCTTGCCTATTATTTCGTCCAGTCGTTCTTTCTCCACTCTTCTACTCATAATACCATCCCTGTCCTTTTTCGAGTATCATTTAATATGCATTTTTTATATCAGGTATTAGACAATCATCACAGGCACAATCGATTGAGGATTTACGTTACTTTTAGTGGGTTAAAAAACAAAAATCTACTATCGTAATTAAGCAACAGCGTTGTCATGTTTCCTTAATAGTGCTATACTTTTGACAAAATATTAGACTCTGTCTTAGAAATCGGCTTTAGTGCTACAAGTTCTAAGCGAGCTTAGAAAAGGTGAATATTACCATGCCTACCAGGTCTGACCGTTCAGCTTCTTCTAATCCAAAGCTTCGCGGGCGAAGCGGGTCTCCCCGCCGCAAAGCCCCGCAAATAAACGCCCGCCCGGCGGCTTCTGCCCTGCATCGGGAGGTCAAGTGCTTAGTCATGATTGCCGTAGGCTTACTGCTGTTGCTTAGCGTGTTTGTGCCGGATGCCATCGGCTTTGTAGGGCGCTTGCTAGGGTCTTTCTTTTTTGGGTTGTTTGGCTTTGGGGCCTTTGTTTTGCCTGTTGCCCTTATTGCCGTTGCGGTGGGCACACTTATTTCGCGCCGCTTGCACCCGCCTATGTTTATGACGGTTTCGCTAATATCTCTTATTCTTTCCCTTTTACATATAATTAATGCGCCTGATTTGGCCGATTATGGCTTTTTTGCCCGGGTGGGATACGCTTTTTCATATGGAGGGCGGTTTTCTGGCGGGATTACCGGCGCTTTTTTCGGAGAAATCGTGTTTGTTATTCTTGGGCGTGTCGGGTCAATTTTGGCAATATCTGCTGCTATACTTATACTGGCTGTTTTGCTAACCGGGCGCTCTTTTGTTTATTGGGTGGCTTGGGGCGCAAATGCCTTGGGAGATGCGGCCAGCCGGGCAAAAGATCACTATACCCGTTTACCGGAAGATATAGAGTATGAAGACGAATATGAGGACGAAATTGATGATGCACCGCCCGTTTTGGTGCGCCGGGCAAGAGGCGACTCGCTTAAGGTCCCGCTTTCGGATCCACATGCAAAAAAACCCAGTGTATACGACATAAATGACAGTGACGGTAAAGAAGAACTGCCTCAGGTACGGCTGATTCAAGAGGAGTTAGAAGGCAAAGGCTACACCATGCCTATAACCGATACCAGTCACCTGTTTGCACGGCGCGATATTGACAGGGCACGGCCGGAAGTCCCGCTTTTCCCTGGTTATGAGACGGATGAATCCGCTGACGGAGAGTTGTATATGGCCACTGACGCGCCTGTAGTTAAGGGGCTGGTAGACATCCCGGACTCGGACGAGTTTGCTCGAACAGATGAAGATATACCGCACGCGGATAAACCGGCAGAGCCAAAAATCGTCTCCTTCCCGGCGGCGGCTATGTCAACACCTACACCAGCGGCTTATGCAAAGAAGCCTCTGGGCGGCATCCCTTACGAGATTATGCAAAGCTATGAGGATTACAGGCTCCCGCCTCTTAAACTGCTTAACGAGCCCCCGATAATAAAATCAATGGCGGAATCACGCACGCAGATATTAGAAAACTCGCGCATTTTAGAGGAAACTTTACGCAGTTTCCGCATAGAGGCGCGAGTTGTAGAAGTAAGTGTTGGCCCAACGGTTACGCGATATGACTTAGCCCCCGGGCCGGGGGTTAAGGTATCATCTATAGCCAATTTGACCAATGACCTGGCGCTTAGTCTGGCCGCCCAGGGCATACGTATAGAGGCCCCTATCCCCGGCAAGTCTGCCGTGGGCATAGAAATCCCAAATAAGGAGCCGCAACCTGTTTACTTGCGTGAGATAATCCAAGAGGAGCGATTCGAAAATTACCCGTCTAAACTGGCGTTTGCCCTTGGCAAAGATATTGCCGGGGAGCCGGTGGTCACAGACGTTGCCCGTATGCCGCATTTGCTTATTGCGGGAGCTACCGGTAGCGGCAAGAGTGTTTGTATCAACACGCTTATCACCAGCCTTTTGTATAAGGCACGGCCCGATGAGGTTAAACTTTTGATGATAGACCCCAAGGTTGTAGAGCTTAGCGTTTATAACGGCATCCCGCACTTGTTAATACCCGTTGTAACTGACCCGAAGAAGGCCTCCGGCGCGTTAAGCTGGGCTGTAGGTGAGATGGAAACCCGATATAATATGTTTGCGGAAACCGGTTGCCGGGACTTGAAGGGCTTTAACATGGCCAAATCCAAGGCCAGGGAGGCCGAGCTCCCGCAGATTGTGATAATAATAGACGAGCTTGCGGACCTGATGATGGCCTGCAAAGGCGAGGTCGAGGAATCTATCTGCCGTCTAGCACAGAAGGCCAGGGCCGCGGGCATTCATCTGATAGTGGCAACGCAGCGGCCTTCGGTTGATGTTATTACCGGGCTAATAAAGGCCAATATACCGTCAAGGCTGGCGTTTGCCGTATCAAGCGGCACAGACAGCCGCACAGTGCTGGATATGTACGGCGCGGAGAAGCTACTGGGTAAGGGCGATATGCTATTCTCGCCCATGGGCAATAATAAACCTATGCGCATCCAGGGCGGGTTTATTTCCGATAAAGAAGTAGAAAATTTAGTCAACTTCCTAAAGGCTCAAACCCCGCCAATGGAGTATACCCAGCAGATGATTCAAGAGGTTACAATGCCAGGGAAAACCGTAATAGAAGGCGATGTGGATGAATTTTTCCATGACGCGGTGGACTTTTTACTGTCCAAGGGCAAGGCTTCTACCAGTATGCTACAACGGCAGTTTAGGATTGGATATAACCGGGCCTCTAGGCTGATGGATGAACTTGAGCTTAGGGGTATAGTAGGCCCAGAGGATGGGGTTAAGCCACGCAAGGTAACTATTACGCGGGATGAGTATAACGAGCTGTACGGGCAATCATAAGATAATGCGAAACAGGCAAGCCGGTTTTGACGATAATGGTAAAACCGGAAAAGTAACACTTTTAGGGGACAAATGAATGGCGAAAAGCATGGATGAAAATATAAATGAAAAGGGGAATGCCTGCGCGGAAGTGGGCATTCCCTTTTGTGTGCATTTAATAACTCTAGGGTGCGACAAAAACCGGGTTGACAGCGAGGTTATGCTAGCCAGGCTTGTCGGTACCGGGAGGTTTACACCCACTCATGACCCTGCCAAAGCTGATGTAATAATCGTTAACACTTGCGGGTTTATACGTGAGGCTACACAGGAAAGCATTGATACGATATTAGAAATGGCTACCCATAAAACCGACCCAGACACCCCTTGCCGCGGGTTGGTAATAACCGGTTGCATGTCCGAAAGATACCGAGATGACGCTAAAAACGCGATACCAGAGGCCGACGCAATACTTGGAGTTAAAGACACCGATACCATTGTACAGGTAGTGCTTGAGCTAATGGGGGATGTCTCTCCGGCGGCGGCGTTATATGACACTAAAGGTGACCCGGGGCAACTTCGCGCGTTATCCCGTTCATATTTCCACGCGGGGCATGTTGCCCATGTAAAAATATCCGACGGATGCGATAACGCTTGTACCTACTGCACTATCCCGTCTATTCGCGGGGCGTATACCAGCCGGCCTGTCGAGGAAATTGTTGCCGAATGTGAAGTTTTAATAAACTCAGGCGCGCGGGAGCTGGTGCTGGTGGCACAGGATACCGCCCTTTACGGCGTTGATTTATATGGCGAGCCACGCTTGCACCTACTAATTAGGGCCATTGCCGCATTACCCGGCCAGCCATGGATACGCCTAATGTACGCCTACCCGGAACATATCACCCCGGAAATTATCCAGGCGATTGCCAACCTACCCAACGTATGCAAGTATATAGACATGCCCATCCAGCATAGCGAAACCAGCGTGTTAACGCGTATGGGCCGCCGAAGCACCAGAGAAAGCCTTCACGTATTAATCCGGGAACTGCGGGAAAAAATCCCCGGTATAGCCCTTAGGACAACACTAATGGTAGGCTTCCCCGGTGAGACGGTGGAAGACTTCCGGGGGCTATATAATTTTATAAAAGAAATACGATTTGACCGGCTAGGCGTTTTCCCATATTCGCGGGAAGAGGGCACACCTGCGGCAATAATGCCCCGGCAGGTAAAAGAGGAAGCAAAACACACCCGGCGCGACAGACTTATGCGCCTGCAACAAAAAATCCACCAAGAGAGGCAACAGGCCAAAATCGGTCAAACTATATATGTAATGGTAGACGAATGCCTCGAAGACGATGCCCTAAGGGCACAATTTCCTACAAAACAGCTATATATAGGCCGCACACAACATGACGCTTACGAAGTTGACGCCGTTGTGCGTTTTGCTTCATCTTCCCCGTTAAGTCCGGGGGATATAGCGCAAGTGTCCATAACAGGCGCGGATGAATATGATTTACAGGGGGTACAAGCCCAGCAATGAATCTTCCAAACAAAATTACTCTTGCAAGGGTATTCATGATCCCGGTATTTTTATTTGTGTACCTGGCCCAGCCCCTTAGCGATGTGCCAAACTCATGGCTGGCGATAGCAATATTTACAATAGCGTCCATTACCGATGCCATTGACGGGTATATTGCCAGGAAATACAAGCTTGTTACTAACTTTGGCAAGCTTATGGATCCACTTGCGGACAAACTGCTGGTATGTTCGGCTTTGGTGGCCTATGTGGCAAGCGGCTCCTTAAGCGGCCAGTTCGCCATTTGGGCTGTGATTATAATGATAAGCCGAGAGTTTTATGTTTCCGGGCTTAGGATGCTGGCTCTGGAGCAAAACATAGTGCTTGCGGCCTCACGAGGCGGCAAAACAAAAACAGGCTTGCAAATAGCGCTCATTATTGTCGTACTGTTGCCGGTGCAAATGCTTAGTTTTGACTGGTTGTTTACCGCGCACAATTGTGTGGTATTGGTGCTTTTGGCCTTGACCACCATTGTAAGCGTATGGTCGGTAGTGGATTATACGCTTCGGAACAAAGGCATTTTTGGCAAAATAGCAAATTAATTCGAAATATAGCAATTCACCTTTAAATCGGCCCCGCCTGCCGCCTAAACCCCGTTGAAGCGTTCGGGATTTTCGGCTCGGACAGGACCGCTTAAAAGGGGAATTGCTATAACATGGGGACTGATTAGATTGATAGCGGAAGTTCTGGGGATAGGTACGGAGTTATTACTGGGCGATATAGCCAACACCAACGCCCAATTTTTATCGCGGGAGCTGGCGGCATTGGGCATCACCGTATATGGGCATACAGCCGTTGGCGACAACCATGCCCGGTTAAGCGCCGCTTTAGAATATGCCTTTAGCAAAGCCGACATGGTAGTAGCCTGTGGCGGCCTTGGGCCTACCCTTGATGATATAACCAAAGAGGTAGCGGCGGAGTACTTTGGCCGGGAAATGGTGCTTTGTCAGGATTCTTGGCAGGCCATACAAAAGCGCTTTGCCGGGCGCAAGCTATCCGAAAATGTAAA
>Ga0123355_10007754_pt1 | contig 16142 bp, 11 predicted proteins | sample TergutEmb28metaG_3_FD_89872 | JGI IMG/M metagenome (GOLD analysis project Ga0123355, IMG submission 89872) | Embiratermes neotenicus P1 segment gut microbial communities from Petit-Saut dam, French Guiana - Emb289 P1 | ecosystem: Host-associated > Arthropoda: Insects > Digestive system > Gut ...
CGTCTCGCAAGGCAGGTACTGGTGGTACCTGCCGCGAGACGGGCGAAGCCAGGTGCGTCCAGACGCCGTCAAAACCGCAGATTATTTTTCTACGGGCCCTTAGCTGGCCAGCGCGGGCGCGAGGTCCGCGTCGTCGTCGCCGGCGCCGTTGTGGGAAGACCGCTCGACGACCGGATCCTCATCCGCGTCGAACTCTGGAGCGAAGCGGTAGCCCACCCCGAAGTGCGTGTGGATGTAGCTCCACATCGGCGAGGCGACTCGCAGCTTCTGGCGGAGCTTGCGCACGAACACGTCGACCGAGCGGTCGCCGTGCGCCATCGCGTAGCCCCAAACCCGCTCGTAGATCTCCTCGCGGCGCAGCACCCGGTCCGACTGCGACAGCAGGTGCAGGATCTCGAACTCCCGGGCGGTCAGCTCGAGGCTGGTCTCGCCCGCGTACGCCTGGTAGAGGTCGGGACGGATCGTGATCTCGCCGACGCGCACCGCGTCGTCCATCTGCGGCATCTCGTTGCGGCGATGCCGGCGGATCGCCGCCTCGATCACGCAGATCAACTCCTCCGCGTGGCACGGCTTCGTCATCCATGCGTCGGCGCCGAGCCGCAGCCCGCGGACGCGCTGGGCGACCGACGACGGGCCCGTGCAGACGATCACCGCCAGCCCAGGGAGCCGAGCGCAGACGCGCTCCAGGTACTCCCAGCTGCCGGGCCCGAGCACGGTCAGATCGACGACCACCGCGTTCAGACGCATCCCGACGAGCGCGTCGACCGTGACCGCGCTCGACAGCGCGCGAAGGTCCCAGCCGAGCGCGTCGAGCCGGTTGGACAGCACCTGCATGAAGCCCGGGTCTCGGTCGACGACCGCGAGCCGGAGCCTGTTGTGGGCGCGCTGAGTTGCGGCGGGCGTCATCCCCGCGACCCCGTCGCTTACTTCTGGCGGCATGGTCGAGAACTGTAGTGCACGCACCGAGGTGGTGTCAGATTGCTGGAATCGTCACAGGATCTTTACTCGCAAAGTGCGGGGCTGCAGGATCTATCCTCCTTGCGCAACTCTTCGCTTGGGCCGCTATCTTCTCCCCTCGTCATGGCGTCACGCAAACAACAGAAAGAACAGGCGCGGGCCCAGCGGCTCGAGCAGGAGCGCCAGCTCGCCGCCCGGACCACCCAGCGGCGACGCTACCTGATCTTCGGCGGCGTGATCGTCGCGGCGCTCGTCGTCATCGGCGTCGCGATCGCGATCTCCGCCGGCGGCGGTTCCAACCCGACGACCGGCATTCAGCACGGACACCAGGCGGGCCAGACGTTCGCGAAGGTCGACCAGCTGCTGTCCGGGATCCCGCAGCACGGCACGACGCTGGGGAACCCCAACGCGCCGGTGACGATGACCTACTTCGGCGACCTCCAGTGCCCGATCTGCCGGGACTTCACGCTCAACGACTTCCCCCAGTTCGTCCAGGACCAGGTCCGCCCCGGCCACGTCAAGGTGACCTACAAGTCGTTCTGCACCGCGAGCTGCAACAACTCGTCGTTCAGCAACCCTCAGGCCGTGTTCAACAGCCAGCAGGTCGCCGCCTACGCGGCCGGCAAGCAGAACCTGTTCTGGTACTACGCCGAGCTCTTCTACCACGAGCAGGCGGCGGAGGGAACCCCCTACGTGACCACCAGCTTCCTGAATGGGTTAGCCGCCCAGATACCCAAGCTGGACCTGAATACGTGGCACACCGATCGGGGCGACCCGGCGCTGCTCTCCCAGGTCCAGGCCGACGAGCGGGCGGCGGCCGCGCAGAGCCTCCAGGGCACGCCGACGCTGATCATGACCGGCGCCAAGGGCTCCGAGACGGTCTCGGGGTCGGGCGGCAACCTGCCGAACTACAGCAACCTCGCGGCCGCGGTGCAGCAGGTCCAGTGACGACCGCCGCCAGCCAGCCACGGAGCAGGACCTGGCAGGCGTTCGCGGGCGCCAATCCGCTCCTCGTCGCGATCGTCGTGATCGCGACGATCGGCTTCCTGATCGCCGGCTACACGACCTACGAGCACTACGCCGGGCTCAAGGGCCTGCTGTGCCTGGGCGGACACGGCGGCCACTCTAGCTGCGAGACCGTCCAATCCTCGAGCTGGTCCAGACTCGCCGGCATCCCCGTCAGCGTGCTCGGGCTGGTCGGGTACGCGGTCCTGCTCGGCAGCCTGCTGATCCGCGGCGAGCTCGGGCGCGCGATCGGCTTCGGAACCGCCCTGATCGGGTTCGGCTTCAGCGCCTACCTGACCTACCGCGAGGCGTTCTCGATCCACGCCTACTGCGAGTGGTGCCTCGCCAGCGCCGTCTGCATGACGCTGCTGATGATCCTGACCGGGATCCGGTTCCTGCGAGCCGACCCGCTCGACGACTAGACGTTCACATCTTCGTAACGGGAACTTGCCGGACTCGTCACGAGTTCGCAGACCCGGCGGGCGATCCTGCAGTTTTGATGAGAACTGGAGTCCGCATAGACCTACACTGCCATTCGCGGGCGACGGCCCGCTGCAGCACCCCCCCGGCGGCGCTTTACGAGACGGCCAGGCGACGGGGGATGGACTTCGTCACGATCACCGACGAAGACTCGATCGTAGGCTGCCTCGAGATCGCCCACCTGCCGCACACGTTCGTGTCGGTCAAGCTCACGGCCCGCTTCGAGAACGCCGACCAGGCCGTCCAGATCCTCTGCTTCGGGATCACCCCGGAGGACCACGAGTGGCTGCAGGTCCACAGCCACAGCGTCCACGAGCTCGCCGCCTACCTCGATGACCGGGCGATCGCGGCCGCGCTCGCGCATCCGTTCAAGACGATCACGGCGCCGCTGACGCCCGCCCAGCGCGACGAGCTCGCGACGCTGTTCCCGATCTGGGAGACCCGCAACGGCGCCCAGCCGCACGACATCAATGCGCCCGCGGCGGCGTTCGTCGACTCGGTCGGCCGGGGCGCGATCGGCGGCTCCGGTGACCTGAGCGGCGAGGACATCGGCCGGACCTGGACCAAGACCCCGCACGCGGCGACCACCGAGGAGCTGCTCGAGCACCTGCGCGCCGCCCGCGTGACCCCGCACGGAGTCGAGCGGACCGCCCAGGCGCCGCCGGGACCCGCGACGCACGCGTATGAGCTCGGGCGCCGGGCCGCGTCCGACCCGCCGACCCTGGCGACCGTCGTCACCGGCGGGGTCGCCGATCCCGCGCTGGCGCAGACGCTCGACGAGCTCAGGGCCCGCGGCGTCCCCGGTCACGCGATCGAGTTCACCGACACCCTGATCCGCGCCCGCGGCGACCTGATCCATCTGTGCGGAGCCGGCGAGGCGGCGGCGCGCGCGGCACAGCTCGCCGAGGCGGCGGCGATCCCGCTGGTGTCGAGCTTCGGCTCCGGCGTCTACCAGCCCAGCCGGCTCGTCCTGTCGCCGAGCCAGACGGCCGACCAGCAGCTCGTCGCGCTCGGCGTCGACCCGCAGCGGATCCGCCGCTGGGAGCTCGGCGTCAACCCCGAGCGCTTCAGCCCGGCCCACTACAACCCGGCCGCGATGCCGCCCGCCGGCGACGGCGCCTTTGCCCGGATCAACCTCCTCTACTCCGGCCGGTTGGACGATGACCACGAGGTCGAGCTGCTGACCGACGCCTTCCAGCTCGCCCACGAGCGCGACCCCCGGCTGCATCTGGTGCTCGCCGGCGAAGGCCCCGAGGAGCCGCTGCTGCGGCGCCGGCTCGGGAGCGCGGCCACCTTCCTCGGGCCACTCGCGCCCGACGGGCTGGCCCAGGCGTTCGCGAGCGCCGACCTGCTGGTCTGTCCTCACGCCGACGGCTACGGAAAGCCGATCCTCGACGCCCAGGCGTCCGGTCTGCCGGTGCTCGCCGTCGCCGACGGCGCCGCCGCGGAGCTGATCCAGAGCGGCCGCAACGGCTGCCTGGTGCCCGCCAGCACGCTGGCGCTGGCCGAGGCGATGCGCTCGCTCGCACGCCGGGCGACGCTGCGCGAGCGGCTGGCGACCGGGGGTCTGCTCGCCGCCCGCGAACGCACCTGGGAGCGATCCCTGCGCCAGCTCGCGGCGGCCTGGTCGGATGCGCTCGCGCCCGACCCGGCGCCCGAGGTCGCGCATGCCGCCTGAGCCCCAGCGTCCGACGCTGACGCTGGTTCCCTCTCCTGTGTCCCGCGAGACACAGGAGAGGACCACACCGCCCCGCCGACGCCTGCGGATCGCCGACGTCGCGATCTTCTACGGGGAGCGCAGCGGTGGGATCCGGACCTACCTCGAGGCGAAGGCGGCGTTCGCGCGGCGAACCCTGGCGTTCGAGCACCACCTGGTGTTTCCCGGCCGCCCCAACAGCCCCGGCGCGGTGATCGACGAGTTTCGCCACGAGCAGCCGTCGCTGCGGCTGGCCGCCTCCAACGGCTACCGGATCCCGCTCGGCGGCTCCGGCCTGCAGGCGACCCTGCGGTCGCTGGCGCCCGACGTCGTGCTGCTGCACGACCCGTTCTGGACGCCGCGGCTGTCATGCCGCGCGGCGCACGAGCTCGGCGCGATGGTGGTCGCGGTCCACCACGCCTCGGTGGCGCTGAACGCGGCCGGGATCCCGGGGCCGCAGGAGCTGTACCGGGCGGCGCTGCGCCGCTGGTACCGGCGGGCGTATCTCGAGGTCGACGCCGTCATGTCGGTCGTCGACCCGGGACCCGACGCGCACCGTCCGTCGACGCTGCCGCTGCGGCTCGGGCTCGATCCGGCGTTCGGTCCATGGGCCCGGGACGTGGTCGGCGAGCCGGGCGATCACGTCCTCTACGCGGGGCGGCTGAGCCGCGAGAAGGGCGTTCGCGAGCTGCTCGAGGCGGCCGCCGCGGCGCCCGAGCCGTGGCCCGTGAGGCTGCTCGGCACCGGCCCGGCCGGAGACATGCTGCGGGACCGGGCCGAGGCGCTGGGGCTCTCAGGTCGGGTGACGTTCGCCCCCTACGTCTCAGACCGCCGGCAGCTGGCCCGCGAGTACGCCCGGGCGCGCTGCGTCGTGCAACCGGGGCCGCACGAGACGTTCGGGCTGGTCGCGCTCGAGGCGGCGGCCTGCGGAGCGTCGGTGGTGACGGCCTCCTGCACGCCCTCGGCCGACCTGATCGACGGCTCCGTCGAGACCTTCGAGGCCGGCGACGCCGACGACCTGCTGCGGGCGATCGAGCGGGCCCGGCGGCGGCACCCCGACCGCGAGGCGGCGGCGCGGCTGGCGGCGCGACACGGCTGGGACGCGGTGTTGACGCTCGAGCTCGCCGACCTCGAAGCGCTAGTGGCGGCCTAGAGGCTGATGGGCGTTACCGGCCTGGCCTGGGGCACGAAGAGCGAGCACGCGGCGGCCGAGCGGGTCCGGGCGACCGCCGAGCGGGTGCTGCGCGCCAACTGGCGTGAGGGTCACCGGGCCAGCGACGGCGTCGAGTTCGCGTTCACGTGCCCGGCGACGCCACGCTACCGCCACCAGTGGTACTGGGATTCCTGCTTCCACGCGATCGCTTGGCGGCACATCGACCCGCGCCGCGCCCGCGAGGAGCTGCGGACGCTGCTGCGCGCCGGGCGGCTCGACGGGTTCATCCCCCACACCGCCTTCTGGGATCGCCCCGCGTACTGGCGGCGGGCCCCGTTCTACGGCACCCACACCGTGTTCGGCTGCTCGGCGACGTCGACGATCCAGACGCCGCTGTTGGCGCTCGCCTGGGAGCTGGTCGCCGACGCCTCGCCCGACGAGCCCGGGTTCGCGACCGAGGCGCTGTCGCAGCTACGGCTCCACTACGACTGGCTGGCGGCGCATCGCGACCCCGACGGCGACGGCCTCTTGACGATCATCCAGCCCGATGAATCGGGACTCGACGACTCGCCGAAGTACGACGGCCTGTACGGCTGGATGCGCCACGACCGTCCTGGCCACTTCTGGCTGATCGAGCGCTACCGGCGCCTGTCCTACGACGCCGCGACGATCGCCCGGCGCTACGAGGAGCACGTCGAGGACGTAGTCGTCAACGTCTTCTACGCGCTGGCGCTGCGGGCCCTGGCGCGCCTCTGCGCGCTCGAGCCGGCCGGCGCCGGCGGGAGCGTCTACGCCGAGCGGGCGGACGCAACCGAGCGGGCGCTGCTCGAGCGCTGCCACGACCCCGCCACCGGGCTGTTCTTCGACCTCGCCGGATCGGCCGAGCGGCCACTCGCCGTCTCCACCTGGTCCTCGCTCGCGCCACTCGCGCTGGGCGGGATCCCGGAGGATGTCCGCCGGCGGCTGGTCGAGGAGCACCTGCTCCACGATCGGCGCTACCGGGCGCCGTTCGGGATCCCGTCGGTGTCGATGGAGGAGCCGTCGTTCCACCCCGGCTTCCAGCTGTTCCGCTGCTGGCGGGGACCGTCGTGGATGAACACGGCCTGGCTGCTGGTGCCGGCGATGCGCGGGCTCGGCTACGTCGAGGACGCCGACCGGATCACCGACTCGCTGGTCGTCGCGGTCGACCACCACGGCATGCGCGAGTACTACAACCCGCTGACCGGGGCCGGGCTGGCGGCGCGCGGCTTCGGGTTCTCGACCCTGATCGTCGATCTTCTTGCACAATCCGGGAATTCCGCCGGCGATCGGGGCGCGCCGTCCGGCGAGATGCGGATGATGGGCACATGAGCTGGCGAAGCACGCGGGCAGCGCTGCACGGAGCGGCCGCGGCGCGCCAGATCGCGGTGATCGATCTCGGCTCCAACTCGTGGCGGCTGGTGATCTACAGCTACCAGCCCGAGCCGCCAAAGACCCCCCCTGGGGGCCCACCAGCGACGGCCACGTGGCCGTCGCAGGCACCCCTGGTGTGGTGGAAGCAGACCGACGAGCTGTATGAGGCGGTCAGGATCGCCGAGGGGATGGGCACCTCCGGGGCGCTGTCGGAGCGCGCGATCGCCCGCGGCCTGGAGACGCTCGTCGTGTTCGAGCGGTTCTGCCGGGCCGGCGGGCTGACGCCCGACGACGTCCACGTGATCGCGACCAGCGCGATTCGCGACGCGTCGAACCGAGCCGAGTTCCTGGAGCGGGCCAGAGCCGCGACCGGGTACGAGGTCGAGGTCCTGTCCGCCCGCGACGAGGCCCACTACGGCTACGTCGCGGCGGTCAACAGCTCGACCCTGACCGACGGGGTGGTGCTCGACATCGGCGGCGGCAGCGTGCAGCTGATCAGGGTCGCCGGTCGACGCGAGGCCGACCTCGCGTCGTATCCGCTCGGCGCCGTCCGCGTCACCGAGCGGTTCCTGTCGGACTCGCCGGCGAACCGCCCGGCTCGGCGCAAGGACCTGCAGCGCGTCCGCAACCACGTCGAGCGAACCCTGCGGGATGCCGCCTGGCTGACGGGGCACGGCGGCCGCCTCGTCGGCACCGGCGGCGCCGTCCGCAACCTCGCCGCCGCGGCTCAGCGGGCCGCGTTCGGTTCCAACGGCGGGATCGACCTCGGCGTCCAGGGGTTCGTGATCACCGCCGACGCGCTCGATCAGCTCGTCGCGACGCTGGCCGCGCTGCCGCCCGCGGAGCGCAGCACCGTGCCGGGGATCAAGCCGGGCCGCGCCGACATCATCCTCGCCGCCGCGCTGACCCTGCAGACCGTGGTCGCGGTCGGCGGGTTCGACGGAATCGAGGCGACCGAGGCCGGGCTGCGGGACGGGATCTTCCTCGCCCGGACGCTGCTCGACGAGGCCGACCCGCTGTTCCCCGACGTCCGCGCGGCGGCCGTCCGCAACCTCGCGATCCAGTACGAGGCCGACCTCCCGCACACCGAGCACGTCGCCCACCTGGCGATGCAGATGCACGAGTCGCTGGTCGGCGCGGGGATGTTCAAGCCGATCCCCGGCGAGGCGGGGCTGCTGTGGGCGGCCGCGATGCTCCACGACGTCGGCATGACGATCTCCTACAACGATCACCACAAGCACTCGCGTTACCTGATCGTCAGCGCCGAGCTACCGGGCTTCGATCCGCGTGAGCGGGCGCTGATCGGGCAGATCACGCGCTATCACCGCAAGGGCGCGCCGAAGCTCGGTGAGTGGGCCAAGCTCGGGCGCCCCGGCGACGAGGAGATGCTCGATCGCTGCTCGATGATCCTGCGGCTCGCCGAGCACCTCGAGCGCGGGCGCGACCAGTCGGTCAGCGAGGCCAGGCTGCAGACCAACGGCGACGGGATCGCGCTGCACCTGCACGCCGACGGCGACCTGACGCTGCCGCGCTGGAGCGTCGAGCGCTACGGCGACGACGAGGCCTTCCGGCGGGTGTTCAACCGGCCGCTGGTGATCGGGTGATACGGGTCGTTTGCAAGATGGCCGTCCCCACGGGCGCGGTCAGCGCGTAAATTTCCAGCCATGGCGTTGCCGCACGTCGAATCCGACCCGGCCGTCGCCGATCTGCGCGACACGAGCCTGTACCAGAACCGCGAGCTGTCCTGGCTCGATTTCAACGATCGCGTCCTCCAACTTGCCGAGGACGAGACGCTGCCGCTGATCGAGCGGCTCAAGTTCCTCGCGATCTACACAACCAACCTCGACGAGTTCTTCATGGTCCGGGTGGCCGGGGTGCACAACCAGATCGAGGCCCGGATCGACGCCCGCGGCCCCGACGGCCTGTCCCCGACCGAGCTGATGGAGCAGATCTGGCACAAGGTTCACGAGACCGACGCCCGCCACGCGCACGAGTTCGGCGACGTGGTGCTGCCGGAGCTCGCCGGCAACGGGATCCGGATCGTCTCCTGCGAGGAGTCAGGCGCCCCCGCGGCGAAGATCGAGCGCCACTTCCGGGAGCACATCTTCCCGGTGCTGACGCCTCTGGCGATCGGCCCCGGCCGGCCGTTCCCGTACATCTCCAACCTGTCGCTGAGCCTGCTCGTGCACCTCCACGATCCGGCGCTCGAGACCGACGTGTACGCGCGGGTGAAGGTTCCCAAGGAGGTGCTGCCGCGCTTCGTCGAGATCTCCAAGGACACCTTCATCCCCCTCGAGGACATCATCGCCCTGCACCTCGACGCGCTCTTCCCCGGGATGCAGATCATCTCCCACAACCTGTTCCGGGTCACCCGCGACGCCGACTTCGAGATCTCCGACGAGGCCGACGACCTGCTGGCGGCGGTCGAGGACGAGCTGCGGCGACGGCGCTTCGGCGAGGTGGTCCGGGTCGAGGTCGGCGCCGATATCGAAGCGGGGATGCGCGAGCGCCTGATCGACTGGCTCGGGGTCGCCCCCAACCAGGTCTACGACGTGCCCGGCCTGCTCGACCTCGGCGACCTCTGGCAGATCGTGGGAATCGACGGGCACTCGAACCTCCGCCAGTCCTCGTGGACGCCGATCACCCACCCTGCCTTCAAACCCCGACCCGAGGACGGCGACGGCTCGCCCGACGTGTTCGCGGCGATGCGCCAGCACGACGTGCTCGTGCACTACCCCTACCAGTCGTTCTCCACCAGCGTCGAGCGGTTCGTGCTGCAGGCGGTCGACGACCCGAAGGTGCTGGCGATCAAGATGACCGTGTACCGGACCTCGGATGACTCGGCGCTGGTCCCGGCGCTGATCGCCGCCGCCGAGAACGGCAAGCAGGCGGTCTGCATGGTCGAGCTCAAGGCCCGCTTCGACGAGCGCCAGAACATCCGCTGGTCCCGTGATCTCGAGGAGGTCGGCGCCCACGTCGTCCACGGGATCCCGGGGCTGAAGACGCACGCGAAGGCGATCCTCGTGGTCCGCAGCGAGCACGGTGAGGTCCGCAACTACGTGATGATCGGGACCGGGAACTTCCACGCCAAGAACGCGCGCCTGTATGAGGACTTCGGGCTGTTCACCACCGACCGGGAGATCGGCCAAGAGGTCGCGAACCTGTTCAACACACTGACCGGCTACGCGCATCCGCCGCGTCAGCAGAAGGTGCTGGTGGCGCCCAACTCGCTGCGCGAGCCGCTGATCGAGCTGATCGACCGGACGATCGCGGCCCACCGGGCCGGCGAGCCGGCCCGGATCGCGATGAAGATGAACTCGCTGGTCGACCAGCGCTGCATCGAGGCGCTGTACCGAGCCTCGCAGGCGGGCGTGCCGATCGACCTCAACGTGCGCGGCATCTGCTGCCTGCGGCCGGGGGTCTCCGGGATCAGCGAGACGATCAACGTGGTCTCGGTCGTCGGGCGCTTCCTCGAGCACTCGCGGATCTATTCGTTCCGCTTCGGGGACGAGCACGCCGTCTACATCGGCTCGGCGGACATGATGCCGCGCAACCTCGACAAGCGGGTGGAGCTGCTCGTGCCGGTGGAAAGCGACGAACTCCGAGCCGAGCTCGAGGACACGCTCGAGCGCTGCTTCGCCGACGACACCAACGCCTGGACGCTCGACTCGGATGGCCGCTGGCATCGGCGGACGGGGCGGACACGCTCGGTCCACCGCGAGCTGATGGAGCGGACGCTCGCGGGCGCATCGACGACCGTCACCTAAGGACCTATCCCGATAGGTGTGCACGCCCGGATGCGACATATGACCTTCGCGATACGTCGTCCTCGGGGGTTCGACGTGGCGCTGCCACGCCTTCACCCCCTGCGTCCTCGTCTCGCTCGGTCATCTGCCGCCCCAGTCGCACCCACATATCGGGATAGGTCCTGAAATGCGCAGCGAGCTGCTGCTGGTGATCGTCGTCATCGCAGCGCTGCTGTTCGATTTCACCAACGGCTTCCACGACACGGCCAACGTCGTCGCCTCGGCGATCTCGACGCGCGCGATGTCGCCCCGACCGGCGGTCGCGCTGGCCTCGATCCTGAACTTCGCCGGGGCATTGCTGTCGCTGAACGTGGCCGCAACGGTCGCGACCGGGATCGTGTCGGCGGGGGCGGTCACCGAGACGGTGGCGTTCGCGGCGCTGGTCGGCGCGATCGCGTGGAATCTGGTCACCTGGATGTACGGGCTCCCGTCGAGCTCGTCGCACGCCCTGCTCGGTGGCCTGATCGGTGCCGTGGCGGCGGGCATCGGCAGCGGCGCCATCCACTGGCACGGAGTGCTGACCAAGGTCGTCGTGCCCGCCGTGGTTGCCCCGCTGGCCGCCTTTGCGGTCGCCGGGCTGGGGATCGTCTGTATCTACCGCGTGGTCGCCCGCCGGCACCCGGGACCGGTCGGCCGCAGCTTCCGGTTCCTGCAGCTGCTCTCGAGCGCGGCGCTGTCGGTCGCCCACGGCACCAACGACGCCCAGAAGACGATGGGGATCATCGGGCTGGCGCTGGTCGCCCACGGCGACCTCAGCGCTCATCACTTCCACGTCCCCCTGTGGGTGATCCTCAGCGCGGCGACCGCGATGGGGCTGGGCACCTACGCCGGCGGCTGGCGGATCATCCGCACCGTCGGCACGCGGATCATCAAGATGGATCCGGCCCAGGGCACCGCCGCCCAGTCCTCGGGCGCGGCGGTGATCCTGGTCTCCTCGCACTTCGGCTACCCGCTGTCCTCGACCCAGGTGATCTCCGGCGGCGTCATGGGCGCGGGCGCCGCCAAGAGCCTGTCGGCCGTCCGCTGGGGGGTCGCCAGCAATATCGTGATCGCCTGGCTGCTGACGCTGCCGCTGACGGCGCTGCTCGGCGCGATCGCCTACTGGATCGCCGCGCTGTTCGGCAGCGGCGTGCTCGGACCGGTGCTGATCGTGCTGGCCGCCGCGGGTGGCGCCGCCTACGTTGTTCGCGGGCGGCGCCAGCCCGTTGCGACCCTGGAGACCGGCGCCTAACGGCGGCGCTCCGGGGGTGCCTTTCGCGGCCGCGTGGCCGACAAGTGGGGCCCTCGGAGTGTGTGTGCCGGTGTCAACCCGTTGGCGCGGTCGCCGGTCGGTCCCCAAGCGTTACGTGGAGTTGCTTGCTGCTGCCGTCCCGTTGCACGGTCATCGTCACCGTGTTGCCGGGCTTGTAGTTGCCGATCGTCGCGATGAAGCCGTTGGTCGAGGTGATCTTGGTGCCGTTGATCGCGGTGACCACATCGCCTGCCTGCATACCCGCGTTGGCGGCCGGCGAGCCGGGCACGATCGGCGTCGCGCAGTTTGACCCGGGCGTCGCCGAGATCTGGGCGCCGCTGCCGTTGTAAAGCGAGTTCAGGCAGACCCCGACGTAGGGGTGCTGCACCTTCTTGCCGGCGATGATCGTGTTCGCCACCTGCATGTCGGTGTTCGCCGGGGTCGCGAAGCCGACCCCGGAGCTCTGCCCGGAGTTCGTCTGGATCTGGTCGTTGAGCCCCAGCACGTGGCCGTTGGCGTCGAGCAGCGGGCCGCCGGAGTTGCCCGGGTTGATCGACGCATCGGTCTGGATCGCGCCCGTGATCGTGAAGTTGTTCGGCGCCGTAATGCTGCGGCCGACCGCGCTGACGATCCCGGCGGTGGTCGTCTCCGGATAGCTGAACGGGCTCCCGATCGCCACCACCGGGTCACCCACCTGGGCGTTGTTGGAGTTGGCGAACTGGATCGGATGCAGCTCCGAGGCCGAGACGTTGACCTTGATCACCGCGACGTCGGTCGAGGGGTCGGTCCCGAGGACCTTCGCCGGAACGCTGACGCCGTTGTCGAAGTGCACCTGCACCGAGGTCGCGTTCGCGACGACATGCTCGTCGGTGATGATGTCGCCCTGCTTGTCGAAGACGACGCCGGCGCCCTCACCGGCGGTCTGCTGGTTGTTGCCGCCGAAGAAGTTGCCCCCCTGCTGGTCGGTGACGGTGATGTCGACGACGCCGGGGCTGTCCGCGCGATAGATCTGGTTGATCGTCATGCCGCGGCCGGTGCTGAGCGACGACGGAACCGACGTCGACGCGGCCGCGGCCTGGCCGGACGACACGACGTTGTCCACTGTCACCGTCTTCGTCGATCCGTCCGAACCCGACGCGATCACGACCGCTACGACCGCGCCGGCAGCCGCACCGGCTAGCGCGGGCAGAAGGGTTCTCAGGCTGCTCATGTATTCGGTGTCTCTCTCTTTTGAAGTTGGGGGCGGGCCCCTGGACGGGAGAGCAGGGTGCCCGCATTGGTCATGTCAACAGACCTAGTACAGAGGTTCGTAAGAAGGGCTGAGGAGCTTCTGAATGGCCACTGCGCGGGCTCAACCGGAGCTCGCGGCCAGCGCGACGAATTGGTCCAGCGACCCCGGATTGGCCAGAGACTCGCGGCTTGCCGCCTGCTCCGGCGGGGTGCCCGTCAGGATCCGCTTGACCGGGACCTCGAGCAGCTTGCCCGACAGCGTCCGCGGCACCTCGGCGATCTGGGTGATCTGGTCGGGGACATGGCGCGGCGAGCAGTCCGCCCGCAGCCGGGTGCGGACCTGAGCGGTCAGCTCGTCGGTCAGCTCCTGCCCCGGGCGCAGCACCACGAACAGCTGCATCCAGCCGTCGGTTCGCTCACGCGGCAGGTCGACGACCAGCGCGTCGATGATCTGGTCCAGCGACAGCACGGAGCGGTAGATCTCGCTGGTGCCCATCCGCACCCCGCCGCGGTTGATCGTCGAGTCCGAGCGGCCGTAGATCACCGCCCCGCCGTCGTCCGTGAGCTCGATCCAGTCGCCGTGTCGCCACACCCCCGGATACGTCGAGAAGTAGCTGTCGCGGTAGCGCTCGCCCGACTCATCGCCCCAGAAGAAGACCGGCATCGACGGCATCGGCGCCGTCAGGACGAGCTCGCCGACGCGGCCTGTGACCGGCTTGCCGTCCTCGTCCCAGGCCTCGAGCGGGGCTCCGAGCGCGCGCGCCTGCAGCTCCCCCAGCCGCACCGGCAGCGTCGGCACCCCACCGACGAACGCCGTGCACAGGTCTGTGCCGCCCGAGGTCGAGAACAGCCAGGTGCCGGCGCCGACCTCGTCGTACACCCACCGGAAGCCCTCCGGCGACAGCGGCGACCCGGTCGAACCGACAGACCTCAGCGCGCTCAGGTCCCTGTTCTCGCGGGGATCGACGCCGGCCTTCATGCACGCCGCGATGAACGCCGCGCTGGTCCCGAAGCAACTCATCCGCGCCTGCTCGGCCAGGTCCCACAGCCTGCCGACGTCGGGATATCCGGGGTTGCCGTCGAACAGCACGATCGGCGCGTCGGTCAGCAGCACCCCGACCAGCAGGTTCCACATCATCCAGCCGGTCGTCGAGAACCAGAAGAACCGCTCCCCCGGCTGCGCGTCGAGATGCAGGTGGGAGAGCTTGAGCTGCTCCAGCAGGATCCCCCCCTGGCCGTGCACGATCGGCTTCGGCAACCCCGTCGTGCCGGAGCTGTACAGCACCCACAGCGGGTGCTCGAACGGGAGAGGCTCGAACTGGAGCGGGTCGGCTTCGCCGAGGAACCCCGGCTGCCAGCCGCTGCCATCCAGATACCCGAACCGGATCAGCTCCGGCTCGGATGCCAGCTCCGCCGCGATCTCCGCCGCCAGCTCGCCCCGGTCGAAATCCTTGCCGCCGTAGCGGTAGCCGTCGATCGCCAGCATCACCTTCGGCTCGATCTGGCTGAAGCGATCGATCACCGCCCGGGCGCCGAACTCCGGCGCGGCCGCCGACCAGATCGCACCGATCGACGCGCACGCCAGGAACGCCGCCGCCGTCTCCGGGATGTTCGGCATATACGCCACCACCCGGTCACCGGGGCCGACCCCACGAGCGCGAAGCCCAGCCGCGACCTGCGCCGTCTCACGCTGCAGGCGCTCCCAGGTCCAAGCGGCGAGCTCGCGCAGCTCCGAGGCGTGCTCGATCGCCACCTGGTCGGGCCGGCGGTCGCGGAACACATGCTCGGCGTAGTTCAGCCGGCCGCCCGGGAACCACCGCGCGCCCGGCATCTCGCGACTGGCCAGGACCACGGTCGCCGGCGCCGAGAAGCGCACGTCGAAGTAGTCGACGATCGAGCCCCAGAACTCCTCGAGGTGCTCGACCGACCAGCGCCAGAGCTCGTCGTAGCCGTCGGCCCGGACCCCGCGCTCGTCGGCCAGCCAGCACTGGTAGCGCGTCAGCGTCGCCGACGCGACGCGCTCCGGCGACGGCGTCCACAGCAGCTCGCGCTCCGTCATCTGCTGGGAGTATGCCCGGCCCGGAACCCATACCCTTGCGCGGCATGCCGCGCGTCAGCTGGAGTTCGCTGCGCCGGTCGCCACGCGTCCGCGCCCTGTCGCTGCTGTGGCAGGCGAGCCGCTCGCTGACGGTCGGCGCGGTCCTGTTCGTCGTCGCCGAGGGCGCCCTCCCGATCCTCGTGCTGGTCGCGATGGCGCGGGTCGTCGCGGCGATCCCGCTCGCCGTCGAGTCCGGCCTGTCGTCCGCCGCCGGGCACACGCTGCTCGTCGACCTGGCCGAGGCGGGCGCCGTCTACGGACTGTCGTTGATGCGCGGCCCGGCGGAGGATGCGCTGACCGCGGTCGCCACCGCGCGGGTCGACGCGCTGATGCAGCGCCGGCTCGTCCAGGCGGTCTGCGCGCCGGTCGGGATCGAGCACCTGGAGGACAGGGAGGTCGTCGAGCGGCTCGCGTCGGTCCGCGGCGAGCTGCTCGGCGGCCAGCCGGCGGGCGCCCCGATCGCGCTCGTCTCGCAGCTCGGCGATCGACTCACGGGGCTGCTCGCCTGCCTCGTGCTGGTGTTCTTTCGCTGGTGGATCGGAGGGTTGCTGCTGGTGATGTGGCTCGCGGTGCGCCGGCCGCTCGGCGACGGGCTGCGAGTGCAGGCGACCCGGATCCGGTCGGCGGCCGAGCCCCTGCGCCGCAGCTGGTACCTGCTGGGCCTGGCCTGGCGCCCGCCCGCGGCTAAGGAGATGCGCGTGTTCGGGCTCCGCGACTGGGTCGCCGACCGCCACGCACAGGAGTGGCTCGAGGGAACCGCACCGGCGTGGCAGGACCTGCGGCGCCTGAACCGGATCGTGCTGGTGTCGGCGGTCGTGGTGCTGATCGCGTACGGAATCGCGGTCGGCGCGCTCGGGTTGGCGAGCTACCACGGGGAGATCTCGCTGCGCACGCTGGTGACGATGGTGATGATGCTGCCGACCAGCATGTCGGTCGGGACGATCAGCTACGGCGACGTCAACCTCGAGAAACTGCTGTCGTCGGTCCCGGACCTCGACGCCCTCACCGCCAGCCTCTCGGAGCGAGCCGCGGTGAGCGGCGTCGGCGCACCGGCGGCGGGGCTCCCGCGACAGTCGGTCCGCTTCGAACGGGTC
>Ga0123355_10007755_pt1 | contig 16141 bp, 13 predicted proteins | sample TergutEmb28metaG_3_FD_89872 | JGI IMG/M metagenome (GOLD analysis project Ga0123355, IMG submission 89872) | Embiratermes neotenicus P1 segment gut microbial communities from Petit-Saut dam, French Guiana - Emb289 P1 | ecosystem: Host-associated > Arthropoda: Insects > Digestive system > Gut ...
AGAAAAAAAATAAATATAATTTTATTTATGTTAAATTTTTTTTTTTTTGTCGTTGTGGGGGGGGGGGGGGGGGGGGGGGGGGGGGGGGGGGGGTTACTGGGAGTGCCTTAGGGTTGCATTTTAACCACAATCAGTATTATTTCTGAATTTTACTTAAACCAATTTAGAAAAAATATAGACATTTGGTATAAACATGTATTACTTTCAATGAAGGAAGAAAAATTGTACAGTGCAGCAACCGTACTGCTGATTGCATTTATAATATTCATAATGGAAGTCTGAAATCTGACGTTCAGCTGACCGTGCATCGTGATAAATTCTTATAATAAAACAAACTAGATGCACTAACTTCTCAAATTTATTTTTGGAATAAAACTCTACATGTTTCGGACAGTTAGTCTGTCCATCATCAGGAGTTTTTCACTGAACACACAGCAATACATACAGGTTCGCTGACAGCTTGCGAGCAGGATCAGGACGGACCGTCCTCATCCTGCTCGCAAGCTGTCAGCGAACCTGTATGACATACACCACTGCTGTGTGTACAGTGAAAAACTCCTGATGATGGACAGAGGAACTGTCCGAAACATGTAGAGTTTTATTGCAAAAATAAATTTGAGAAATGAGTGCATCTAGTTGGATTTATTACAAGAACTGGTTTTGTTATACGTAAGTCTGAAAGTAATGTACGCAAGCAAAGTTCCCCCTCTCCACGCCGTGAAGGCGTATGAGGGGAGAAGAACTCACGCCCCACTCATTCTTAGCCTCGGCGCCAGACGGAGGTGAGCGGTCAACTTCACGCCCCGTCCGCTTCACCCCCGGTACCCACTGAATAGAGGCTGGGTGGGCCCCAAAGTGGGGCTGAACGTTTTGGAGAAGAGAAAAATATCTTGCCCCTGACGGCATTCGAGCTCCGGACCGTTCAACCCGTAGCCCGGTCGCTATACCGACTGCGTTATTCTGGGTCCGAACGAAACCCTAAAGTCGAAAAAATGGAAACTTCTTCTAACAAATATGGAACACAACAGTTGTGTTACACAGACAAGGCTGTCAGTTAATTCTTGTATGTCTTTGTACGAGTATCAGCCTTTCGTTGACCAGCCGGAAATGCATCCTTCATTAAATTTGTGACGGGGGGACGAATTGTCTGAATGAATGGTTTGGGATGGCAGGAGGCGAAACGCAGATAGCTACACTGCAGCAGTGGGAGTGGGGGTACATGACTGTCAGCGAAGGGGACGCGGCGAACAGTTCACAGAGACATCTTCAGATCAGTAGCGATAACCGCTCTGCTTTTTGTCCACAAAGTTTCGCTGATTTCTTTTCACACACCTGTGCAAGTGACATTTTGGATCACCGCAACCCACTAATTAGTTTGTTGTGTAAGGACACTTGTTACTCAACTGGCTCAAAGTGTCAACCGTTTGTTTTGTAAGGATTCTGTTACACGTCGAATATGCATCGCTGAAGGAGGGGCCATTGCAACAGCAGAACAAGCAGGGAAGCCACTGAACGTACGTAAGCTGAAGCTGTCTTTCTCATTACTGGCTCTGACTTCACAAATAATGGCCACTGACATTAAAATGTACGTTGTAGCTGGCATGTTAGTGGTTAGAACTGTGTGTTATGTTTGTCAGTTGGAGGGGGGAAAATTAATTTGTAATCGAGAAGTACTCGTTCAATTTTGGGGTTAGGCCCACATTTCTGATAATCGCGACGCAGGAAAAAAGACATAGAACGGAGTATATTTCCCTCATAATGTCAATTACCGTACAGTCTGGTCATCCAAGTTACAGCAACCTGCCAATCAACAACGTTAACCCTTTAAAAAGCGAGAGTCCCCACCCTTTTGGGTGGGGTGGGGGCAGAAAGAGCATCAGCTAATTAGAAGGCTCACAGGCTTCGCCCGCTCGTCCTTCTGGTAGGAGCAGTATAAAAATGAAAGTGTATGGAAAGAAAAGTTACAATGTTGACAGTGACGGCTTGAAATGAGGGCGTGGGATTTTGTTTTGTTTTGTTTTGTATATAATAATAAGCGTATAATTTAGAAACTAAATTTACTTATGTTTGCTTTGAAGTAAAGGGTTTAATTTTCGTAACTTAAAATCGGCACGGCTGCGTGAGAAGCATGCAGTGGCAACCTGTTTAACCCTCATCGTGCTGAGGTGGAGAATATGGTGAGCTCCTAATAACGCCAGCAAATGGCAGATGAGATTTAACTCGGCGTTTAAAGGGTTAAAAAATTAAGAATAACCTGAACTGTGTAAAGATCCAGTTCGTACCGCGCAGTAAACACCTTCGGTCTCGCTAATAACATTTCGTCCTGTTTCTCTTCAACTGAAATTAACGGTTTCATATTTTCCTTTTGTCGAGCGCTGAACCCATCGTATTCTTTGTACTGCCCTTTCTCATACGGCACTGTCCACTCAGAACTGATCTCAATATGCATACTCTGCAGAAATATTGCAGTGAACACTTTTGCGCAACAGAATACGTTTCCCATACGCACTGTCCACCTGCTGCGTGACTCAACACTTACCTAAGCGCTGGTCTCACGTACGGGTGCAGATAAAGAGTGTGTGTATCATCGCATTTTCTTCTTGTCAGTCACACGATTATGCGTAGACTGTCTGTCAAGGACCTCGGTCATCAGTGATCAGCAAGCGTTCCTATCTTTAATTTACTTTCTTCCGTTCTGGGGGTATTCGAAATATTCAGACGTGTATGTGTGAAACATAATTCGTAAAGCAATCCCATTACAGGCTTGGACAGGCCCTGAGGGTTCCAGGAGTTTGAGGCTCCCAGATTTCAAGACAATCGGTAGAAGGCGGTAAGGTTGTCAGCCCTTCGCACCGGCCGCCTTAACCCCCCAGGAGATATTCCTGGTATTCATTTGTCAGAGGCTGAGTCGAGCCCAGGGCCACAGTGTGACCGTGCGACCGGAAGGATTATGTCACTGAAAAATTCCAATAACTCCATCCGGAATCGAACCCGCGGCCTTCCGGCTTATAGCGCAGTGCCTCAACCAACTGCGCCACCTCGTGCGTCATCGTTTATAAAGTTTTCGAAGAAATTCTATTCCCAAACCAGGCACCCGTAGGAGGCACGGATGATGTGAGTAGCCTACGCGCTGGACATCCGAAGAGCCGGGGTCCGTTTCCCGCCAACTACAAGAAATCCATCTTATCCCTAGGCGTCATGACCGGCATTGGGACCCTCCCACCCTCTTATTCGATGGGTACCGTGAGCTGTTCTTACGGAGATAGAGTGGCCGAGGCGTTTATCTGACCACTAACCTCAATGTCGTGCCGAGATTAGGAATGAATGGCGCTGCACCTCCACGCCCTACATGTCTTAATGGCGTTCACAAAGACGCCTTTTCGTAACCTTAACAGCACCTAGAGACCCAAGCTGTTCAGACCAGTTCATTCAAGTCATACCCGACAGTTCTGTTCTGAAACCAACAGGCAGTCCTAGGAATATCAACACTGCGGTATAGGTATGCGCCACATAACGACGTTTCGGTCAACGACAGACCGCATATACGATGGTGGTCCCATAAGATTATGATATTATAGTATAATATAATACCACTGTGTTACAATTGCCTACAGTATTCAGTACAGTAATATGCTGTACAGGTTTGTAGCCTAGGAGTAATAGGCTATACCATATAGCCTAGGTTTGTAGTAGGCTATACTATCTTGGTTTGTATAGATACACTGTATGAAGTTCGCACAACTAAATCGCCTAACGACGCATTTTGCAGAACGTATCCACGTCGTTAAGCGACGCATATCTGTATAAACGAAAGCCCACAATCGCACCTCTGTGAATACCGTCTCAGTACCGCATACCGGCACCGCTGATAATGCTGATGTTGGTAAGTCAGAACGACCTCCATTGTCGGGGTGTTCGTATGAGACTTGACCACGTGTTGGGAAGCGTTATAATTGTCACTGACATTGAGGGAAGAACGTAGGCCGAGGGTGTGTTGAGAGTAGGGTGCTGGGGAGAGTTTGGCCTGTGAGAGGGTAAGTGACGGGGGGACTGGAGGAGACCGGATGGCGAGGAGCCTTGTGGTTGCACTGGTCACAGAATATTATACAGGTGAACAGATCATGAACGATGCCGTTTTCCGCTTCCTGTCGGATCGCCAGTTGTGTTAACGTAGCCCACATTACAGACCGCACGAATGCGTGGCGGAGTGACAGGGATAGGTAACAGGCTATAGTTGCCAGATAAAATATCAAGAGGCTGGCAGTAGCCAAGATTATATAGCGTCGGTGATAGATGAATTCGTGAATCTAGAGCATTGGTATAATATCAACACAAGAACTCCGAAGTACTAGATGCAAAACCTGTCGCAATGCCACTTGGTCCACCACAAATCCCACAAGGATTGACCTGTAACTGAACCAGCGCCTCCGCAGTGAGGGCCAGACGACGTAAGCGACTGAGCCATGTAAAGGCCCTAATTATCGTGTCAGCGTATATCTGAGTTACTGAAAGCGTCGTTGAATAAGTCATAAAAATCATTCCCATTACAGGCCCGAGGTACCCAGAGGGTTCCAGGAAGTTAAGGTTCCCAGATTACGTGACAATGGCCCCAGGATGGTGGTAAGGTTGTCAGCCTTACGCACCGGCCGCTTTTACCCCCAGGAAATACTCCTGGTACTCAATTCTGTTAGAGGCTGAGTCGACCCCAAGGCCATAGTGCGATCGGAGGGATTATGTCAATGAAAAATTCCAATGACACCATCTGGAATCGAACCAGCGACCTTCCGATTTGTAGCACAGCACCTTAACCACTGTGCTACCGCGGTCCCCGAATAAGTCATAAATAAATGAAAAATTCCAGAGTTCCTGGTGTCTTAGTAGGGAAACCAGTCACTATAGTGACAGCCGGACGGCCGATGACAAGTCACTAGACAAATGACGTCACGAAGGATAAGCCTGCGACTGTCACATGTTTGCGACTGTGCACTCTTAGTCGTCAGCAGGACACAAAGACGCGCCACTTTCGCTGTGTCGCCTCATCGTAACCACAAAAGCCCCGCACCCCTCCCCGCCATAGCCGCGAAAATTTTACCACCCAGACGCCACCAGATGACCAGTATGCAACACAATGCAGTTCCCAGTCATCCAATAGCCATCCCAGCTACATGCCCAGGCCATCTTGCCTTGCACACTACACTATACTAACACCAGATAACCTGTATAAATCAGTCCCCAGCTAGTCAAGAAATTCCATGCATTTTATGGAACCAGAAGTTCTTCTGTGATACGACATTCTGCCGATGGGCAAGTACATTATGATCTTTCGAAACGTCGGGAACTGCTCACCTAACGGCACGGCGTCATATCCCGGAAGACTTGAATTTTTAGGAACACCGAAGTGAGAACCTGAAATATCGGAACCCGAAGGTACATTACCGTGTTCACAAAAACCTACCACGTGTTCCCATCCTGACCCACATTAATCAAGCCTACACCCGCTCCCCCCATTTCTTTTAGATCATTTTAATATTATCCCACCACTACAATATTGTATGAAATTAATCCAATCTTTAATCGATTTCAAACTCGACCATCCAGAATGTCCGGAAAGCTATGGAAGCAGTACTGGCTGCTCCTGGACAAATGTCAACAAATATTTCTTCTTCCCCTCTCAGCAATAGCTAATTTCCTGCTCGCAGTCCGCAACACGCTACGCCGTTACGTCACTAAGTGTCATGGCCTCGTGCATACCATCGCTAGGAAGCTGGCAGATCCACAGCTCGACTGAAGCTCTAAAACTGTTTTCTCCCACCGTCATCAAGTTGTATCACGTTTCCGCTTACACTGTCGTGATCTCTGCTTGCATGTCGGAATGGTCGAAATTTGACAATGGACAGGAATCCCTCAGAATCTGACAGTGTCACGTGCCACTGAATGTTACACAGTCATTTGCCAGTACAACAGCAGTGTGATATCTTCAGGACGCACACAGTAGTCCTTTGCCATGATGATTGTTATGAAGTACATCAAATTACATACTTAGGGAAACTTAACCTTGTTCCATCAGTCCGAGGCTGCCTGAAATAATGATCATCTGTAGGATATCCAACTGTTGATGCTAGTGATACGGCTGACGCAGAGAATGGCGTTTGTGTTTCTTACTAAATCTGAGACGAATATTAGCCCTCTGAATTCTTATAATAAAACCAACTAGATGCACTAATTTCTCAAATTTATTTTTGCAATAAAACTCTACATGTTTCAGACAGTTCCTCTGTCTATCATCAGGAGTTTGTATTGCTGTGTGTACAGTGAAAAACTCCTGATGATGGACAGAGGAACTGTCCGAAACATGTAGTTTTATTGCAAAAATAAATTTGAGAAGTTAGTGCCTGTAGTTGGTTTTATTGTAAGAATTTATCAGGATACACCGTCACCTGAACGTCAGATTAGCCTTCTGAAGTCCAATGGTTTCTTTATATACCACCAAGTTTTTAACATTAAAAATATTCTACGTTCTGCCTACACACACACACACACACACACACACACACACACACACACACACACACACAGTATTTATGTGTTTCGTGTGGATCTCAGAACAAACAGCGATTATTTCACTGTACAGCATTAACTGACTGGTTTTTAGAACCAAAAGATACATGTACTAATTTATGAGAAAATTCTGCAGGCAGCAAGCGGGAGACATATTGAATTTTGAGAATGAGAATTCTGGCAAGACGGGACAAAGCGAGGCCAAACACAAGCTGGACAAGAGGCTTAAAACTTGGCGGTGGTCGAGCTGACCACTGTACCAGCGAATGAGCGGTCAGAAAGGCGAAAATTAAGGAAGACAGACGTCCAAAAAAAAAAAAAAAAACTAGGCGCGCCCCCCCCCCCTCCCCACCTCCAAATTCTAGGCGTCAGAACGGTGACATGAGGCAAGTTCCATACTGAGGACCCACAAATATCAGGCACCACCCCACAAGATTTATTCTCCACGACGACCTGGAGCCCGGAATTTTTTCGCTTTTGAAGCAAAACATGGTGTGTAGCGTGTAAGGGGTAGCCTGACGGAGGTCAGTATATACGAGGGCTGTCCGGAAAGTATCCAGCCATTTTGAATATCTCGAGAACCGGTCGCGTGGCCTTGATGTAACTTGGCAGCCAGTCAGAGGAGACCTTATTGCACATCCGTGAACAGTCACTCTACCGTGGGGCTAGTCAGTCGACAGGGAGACGCCGTTGACTGAGCTTGTGTACTGTGTGACCGTCGCATTCACAATGACCAAGCGAACAGATCAACTTCATCACCACAATGTGCCTGCCCAGTTTACAGCTCTCGTACATGCTTTTTATTCTGGCAAAGCATCACATCACCCAGGTCTGTCAGCTCTCCTACAGCACAGATTTGCCTCTCTGCGATTTCTGTCTTTTCCCAGAGCTAAAATCGCCGTTGAACGGTAAGAGATTTGTGAATGCGACGGTCACACAGCACACAAGCTCAGTCAACGGCGTCTCACTGCCGACTGACTAGCCCAACGGGAGAGTGACTGTTCACGGATGCACAGTAAGGTCTCCTCTGACTGGCTACCTAGTTACATCAAGACCACGCGACCGGTTCTAGAGGTATTCAAAATGACTAGATACTCTCCGGGCAGCCCAAGTATTGTACACTGTAAATAGTTTTAAGTACAAAAAATACGTATACATTTTAACAAGAATCATGTAAATATGTACAGACGACAGAGACGGTGACAACGAACAGACCCACGCTCATGTCAGAGGGCGCCCCGAGTCTGACAAGAAAGAAATGTCAACACACAGACTAAAAAGCTGGCCATGAGCCTCGAGAGGGGCTCGACACCAAGAAGGGCTCACAGACCGTCAATCGTGACGTGACCAGGCCTAGTCTTTAAAGATTTAATGCAGTAAATAGTGTATTTAAAAATTTGTGAGATTTATCTATATATTTTAGTAATTGCATACTGTATATCATACATACACACTACACATGCATGCTGTATATCATACACACACACTACACATGCATGCTGTATATCATACATACACACACATGCATACTGTATATCATACATACACACTACACATGCATACTGTATAGCACAGAGCATCTAGGCAAGCTAATTCTCGCTCAGCTGTTCAGGAAATTCCGTTCTTCTTAAGGAACGTGAAGGTTCATCACCGTGTTCTCCAAACTCCACGCCAGATGAATCCATTCCGCACCCTCCACCCTTTTCTTAACATACATTTTTATATTGTTTTCGTGGTCTTCCAGATGTTCATCTTCTTTTTATGTTTCCCGGCCCAAACTTTCTCCGTGTTTGTCACGGCCTTCACGCGGTCTACATGACTTGCCATCTAATTCACCTCGATCTGATCACCGTAATTTTGTGTGATGAAGAGTAGTCTGTACATCCTGAAGCTCCTCATTGTGTATTTTTCTCCATCTCCCCGTCACTTCCCTCTGTGCTCTATTCTGCTCCGCCCCACTTAATCCGTACTCTTCCCTCGTTGTGACGACAGACCAGGTTTTGCATCCAGAGGAGGCAACAAATAAAATTATAAGATTCCCGGTTTTCATGACGGTAAAAACAACTTACACGTTTTTATCTTGGTTTTGATATCGTGTAGTCTGGTGAATGTTAATCGTATTTCAGAGGATCATACTGAGTCCGGTGGAGGGCACTAGTGACTGGATACATACGTTGGCATATCCGCGTAGCGAATGTGAACACAATACTGTAGCCGATCATTTTTAGTATAGTTGTTTCTTAGGGTTGCTGGCGTCAGTTACGGACGGTTCATGGCCATGCGCTGTAAGTTAATCTGTCAACGTATATTCGGGACCTTTGGTGATAGGTACGAGGGAAGAGATTTAAATGAGAAAACGGTAGGAGCGGACAAAGGACGCTAGCAGTCCAGTAAGGAAGTCAGTCGCGTACGAGTGGGGTGTAAGTGGGAGTACAGAGAAGTGACTGTGTCAGTTTCCTAGAAATGATCTAGTTGTTGAGTAAATAAAATAAATAAAATAGTTGAGTAAATAAAACAAGTAAAAAAGAAATAATTAAAACTAAATGTGATTCGGTGAACCACACCCGTTTCCCGTTAGAGGATCACCTACCAGACTGAGCGCGTCCGCACAACAAAGTTACGAAGGGTGATCGTGCAGACTACACAAGGCGGCGCAAAAGTCGCTGGACATCGATACCTTATATTGCTTCAAATGTCAAGTGACTTCCGGGCCACCCTGTATTTTTATCACCATTCGAGACTTAAGTGTACTGCTCTCTGATACATGACGACAGTTGTCTATCGGGCCTGCTCGAACTTTTTCCTGTCCGTCAAACTGGTTGGTGCTGCATTCAATTTACCGACCGAATGTACACTGCAACTGATCTTCCAGTATTTGTGACACTCGATTCTACCCTACAGATGGCGGCAGTCTGTTCCTCCGACAGGTTGGTACCCACGTGTACCAGACCGCACGATATCACAACTCAAACCCAGCGGTATGAATCTTCACCGCAGTGCAAACGCCTTATCTCAAAAACTTTATCTTTGTTTTAGTTTATTGCGCGGTGGCGCATTTGGTTGAGGCACTGCGTTACAACTTTGAAGGTCGCAGGTTCAATTTCCGATGATGTCACTGGAATTTTTCATTCACATAATCCTTCCGGCCGCACTATGGCCCTGGGGTAGACTCAGCCCCTAACAAAAATGAGTATCAGGAATATTTCCTGGGGGTAAAGGCGGCTGGTGCGTAGGGCTGACAGCCTTACCACCTTCATGTGCCGACTGTCTTGAATTTCTGGGAGCCTCAAGCTCCTGGAACCTTCACGGCCAGTTCAGGCCTATTGGAGGGATTGAAAAACAAAGTTTATTGTGTAACGACGTACCAAACATATTCTGTGTTCAGCATTACAGGACCTGGATGAAGCGGCCGCGATGTGTGGGTCGTAAGGTGCCGGCTGTCATGACCCCGCTACCCCTAGCAACGCTGCTGCTCGCAGCACATGTTGTGCTGGGTGTTGCAGAGCTGGCAGGAGAGAACGTCTGCCACAAGCGAGAAACGTAAGTTAGGCATTTTCGGCAGAAAGGAAGACGTATCGATTCACAGAGTACAACCAACAAGATACCAACATTTGTCAAATTGATTTATTTCTGTAAGACGCTGTACATGTTTCAGACGGGTTTTCCATCCCTCATCTGGAGCTCAAATCTGCACATACAGCGTCAGGTATTTGTCAGACCGTTACTGCTACCTGCCGCTAGCAACAGTAGCAGTAACAGTCTGACAATACCTGACGCTGTATGTGCAGTTTTCAGCTTCTGATGAGGGACGGAAAACCCCGCAGCAGGTAGCAGTAACGGTCTGACAAATACCTGACGCTGTATGTGCAGTTTTGGGCTCCTGATGATGGACGGAAAACCCGTCTGACACATGCACAGCGTCTTACGGAAGTAAATAAATTGTGAAACGTTGCATCTTGTTGGTTGTACTCTGAGAATATATTAGCGATGCACGGACCTATGAATGTTAAAACACGTATCGAGTTACGTCATTTTGTCACGTGTTGAACGACCCGGAACATTGCGTCGCAAGAGGGTATGCACCTTTTGTATGATCCACATTCCACACTTCCCAGGTACAACGTAACTCTGAGGGTGGTGGTGAAGGAACCAGTGCAAGTGAAGACATACACGTGGTGCATGAAGATACCACCACGTTGCACCAGGTACAAGGTCGAGATGAGGGACAGACTGAAGAATCAGGTGAGTGGCTGTCAGGAACATCAGAACCATCTGGAGGCCGACGAACCGGCGGCCCTCAGAACAAACAAACTAAGCCCTGAACTCTGTACCATCATCACACACATGAACCCCAAAATCTGACCCACTGTGTATGCTATCTGTAGTTGTGTTTCCATAACGGAAAACTGAGGTAGACCCGCAACATTTCCGTACAGAACCATTCATTTTAGCCTGAAAACGGCCAACCAGCAAACACCAGAACCGGATGATAACAGCCCTAGTTTCGACTGTCAGATACATTTCATTCGTTTCCAGTCATACGCCCTTTTCAGTTACAAGAATTTTCTTTGTTTTCGCATCCATATCATCTTGTTAATGTGGGCCGGGTAGCTCAGTCGGTATAGCGACTGACTACGGGCTGGACGGCCCGGGATCGAATCCCGGTGGGAACGAGATTTTCCGCCCGGCCCTGGGGCCCACCCAGCCACCTGTAAAATGGATACCGGGTCTTTCCCGGGGGTAAAGTGCGGCCGGGGCGTGCTGCTGACCACTCATCCCCTTCTAGTGCCGCGGTTATGGAAGAGTAGAGCTATACTTCTACCCACCCTCTGGGCCACACCGGGCCTGTAACGGGATCACTTTACCGTTTTATTTTGTCATCTTGTTAATCCAATCCAGAAATCACTTCAGTGGAAACATCTTAACGGGATAAATCGTTTGGGCGGAAGAAGGCCCCGTGAATTGGATGGGTTGAAAATATTAAAAATAGTCTTAAATTTGACGTAAGAATGTGGAATGACAATGTTTTTGTGCTGATTAGTAAGGTTGAAGTCTTGTGGTATGTGATGCCATATATCCGAAACGTCGCTGCAGCCATTTCCAAAGTATAATAGCAGCACTTCCCCTAGACGGGTCCACGCTGCAGAATGATTACAGGTCAGTGTGTTTCAGACGGAGATGCGGGACAGAGTGGTGGACACGTGCTGTGACGGACATGCGCCGGACCGGACAGGCACACGCTGCATACCGGTGTGCAGTGGCTGTGTGAACGGTGTGTGTGTCGCCCCAGACAGCTGCCACTGTCACCCGGGCTATGGTGGAGACCGCTGCGACACTGGTAAGCAATGTAGGTGAGACAGGTAGCATGCACAGGGAAGGTGAAAATAATGTGGACAAAATGTTACTCAGATGTCGAGAGGGGAGGAAATGGTCTGAGGCACTTAAGGATAGAAAGAAGGATGCTGGTAAATGGATCTGTAAGCAAACTGTCAGGATATGATTTGGATTCACCCAGTTTAGGATGGGGAACAATGGCGGGCCATTCTTGACACTAACGAACCTTTGGGTTCCACAACTGGGGGTATTTTCACTACTTAGTATTGTTGACTTCTCACACTGCTGGCCTTTTTGGGTTTGGTCATTGGAGGAGTGTTTACCGAGAGATAATCCGTGAGCTGCTGCCGATACATGCTTTAATTAAACTGATAAAAGACAAGCAATAAACGTGTAAATGTAATAACTTTAATTATCACACCAATTAATGCACTTATATAAAATTTCACATTAAAACATTTAAAATAGCTCCAACATGTTTCGATCCTAAGATCATCCTCAGAGAGCTACGTTGTTACTTGCTAAAGTCATTTTAAAAACACTCATTAATTAATTCCCTTATATTAATAGGGTGCTGTGGCAGCATGTCTATAATATAAACTATACTTATTAAGTATATTGTCAAAATAATATAGTAAGAATGTCAAAATAAGGTTGTATTAATTGAATTTTTATATACAAATAATTAGGCTATTTGGATTGAAACAAGGCTTATGCTCACCGTGTTGTGTAAGGGTATGTCGTTGAGAATATGCCTGACTATAGGTGTGCGTAGTGCGTATGTAAGTGCATTAGTTGGTGTGATAAAGTGATTCTACAAAATGCACGGTGCAAAAATAAAGGTGTAAATGTAATATTGAGGCGCGTTCGCGTAACCATTTTTGCCGTAGAAGAACTAAGTATTACATCTTCTGAAGGTGTGTATGTAACCTTAGGTATCCAGCATGCAATGCGCACACGCCATATTGTCACCTGGGGCCTGTCCGGCTGTACCATATTTTTCCACATTATTTTATAAAAGGCACGATTTTCGGAAAAAGGTAATTGAACACAAAATGTGTGTTTCGATATTCTCTACAAATTTGGTATGAAACATTTCCCATTCTAAGAAGAATTCGGCAAGATAGAGTAAAAATGTGTATTTGGTCTTCATGTAAAATGTCCGTTATTCTAGTTATATTTTAATGAAGCTTGAATTTTCTCGACGGATTTTCGAAAAATACCCAAGTGTCAAATTTAATTAAAATCCGTCTAGTGGGAGCCAAGTTGTTCAATGCGGACAGACAGACAGACATGATGAAGCTAAGAGTCGCCTTTCACACTTTTGTAAAAGCCCCCAAGAAAGAAAGGTAGCACTACGTTAGGACCACAGATGGAGGGGAAGAGAGGTACATGTCAAGCACAGGACTACACAGAGATGAGCAGTGGGTTTAATGAGTGGCAGATTTACCCCAGGGGTATTAGAGTCCCCAATATGCATTGGGTAAGAGGCTGGGTGGACCCCATATTTAGTTTGAATGCTGTGGGGAATGTAGAAGTCTCTGTCCCCACCAGGAATTGATTGAGTCATGACTACTCTGCAGTACACCCCATAGCCTACATGATAGATGGACTGAACTGTCCCGGTTCCAAATATTATAAAAATAGTGTCAGAGTGTGGAATGGAATTATCTAGCTGAGAACTGGGTCAGGTGTTGGGCTGTTCTGAAAACAGATATGAACCTTCTGGTTCATGTAAGGCAGGGAATGTTCTAGCAGCTGGAACAGCTATCAAGATTGTACTGTAAAATAGTGCTTTAGTTTGTCTATCTGTCTGTGTGTGAATACAACAGTGATGATGAATAGGTGGCCACTGGACTGCTGCTGGTGCACTATTTTAATCATATCATTTTGATTTATAGTATGGCATCATTTATTCTACAACCCATACACAATATCATTCTGCATCCAGTGAAATTTGTTTCCTTACAGCTACAGAATTGTTTCTGTTGACCATTAGTAACAATTATTCGTGTGCCCCACTGGGGCTGTTTAATGTCCGTGTGAAGAAGGAAGAGTGCACCGTATTTTTTGGGTCTGTCACTGACTGCATCCTTCAGAAATGTGGATGTACAGCTGTGTTTTGAGTGCAATACCTTACCACGCCTGATGTGTCTGACAATTAATTTCACTTTATGTTCAGAATGGGTGGTGCAGTATCTTAGACTTTAATGCAGCACTGAAGACAGTAGCTGTCATAAATCAACAAGTTTGGATATGCCAGTATAATGGTAGATTTATCCTGTTTGTACAAAAAAGAATTCAAAACTATGAAATTTCTGTTGTGATGTCCTTAACCACTCACAGAAAGTCCCAGCTAATATACAAATCTGGAGGAAAGTTGAATGGCTGGCAATATACAAAATCAAGGAAATTTACACATTTTTGGCTACTTGTAATAGCCAGTTAATTGCTAATACCGTAATGTACTGTATTTAACATATATTACACTACTGTATATAGTAAACACAAATAAATAAAAGGGACAGATGCCATTTAGTTTACATATGTCACAGATACCATGCACGTGGTAGATGTAATTCTCAGTCAATGATTTCTCGATAGGATTCACGTTATCCGCCATTAATTTCAGTATTTTTAAATTCTGTGCCTCCTTTTCTTGCATTAGCTTGATGATACTGACAACAACACAGAAGTATCATATTGTAACCTTCTGTGTTATGATACTGTGCAGTGTTAAGAGATTCCAATGTTTTGGAACTGCCTCCATCTGCATAGATGAGGTGATTTGAGGATATGTTGAAGTTATATAGGTGAACTGTGCAAGAGTTCTTATAATAAAACAAACTAGATGCACTAATTTCTCAAATCTATTTTTGGAATAAAACTCTACATGTTTCAGACAATTACTCTGTCCATCATCAGGAGTTTTTCACTGTACACACAGCAATACATACAGATTTTCTGATAACTTGGCAAGCTGTCAGCAAACCTGTGACATATACCATTGCTGTGTGTAAAGTGAAAAACTCCTGATGATGGACAGAGGAACTGTCCGAAACATGTAGAGTTTTATTCCAAAACTAAATTTGAGAAATTAGTGCATCTAGTTGGTTTTATTACAAGAATTTATCACGATGCATGGTCACCTGAATGTCAAAAATGTGCAAGAGTGTCCTAACTGTCCTCACTTTTGCCCTGAAAATGGAGGCAGATTCATTTTGCTATCCTCAAACGAGACTACGTGGTATCACAGCCCACAAGACATCAGTCTGAATGCTCATAATACTGAAACTTGTGTGTTGACATCAGAGTGCCGTGAAGGTCTGTGGGGCTCAGCATGCAGCCAGCAGTGTCAGTGTCAAAATGGTGCCACTTGTAACCATGTGACTGGGGAATGCAAGTGTGCTGAGGGTTGGAGAGGAGCCAGGTAAGTCACATGTCCCAAGAATGTAACACATCTTTCAGTCGGTTATAGACAAATTCAGTCCAAAATTCTGGAAAGTCTGGGCCCTTAAGTTATACCGTAATGTTCGAACTTGTGTAAACTGTGTGAAAACAGCTAGGATAGCAACATAAACAGTCATGTTCACTTTTCTGCAAGGCTTCCTATGTACCCTGCTTAGTTGCACTCATATTTTGATGCACACAAACCTATACAATGAACTCTGTCATATAGTTAGCTCTCCTTTCAGTTTCCATGGAAACGGACTGAGTATGACAAACCTACATTCTACACAAGAAGGAAGGGTGTAAAAAAATTCCATCTCATCCTTACGGATCCCTGACACATAATACATTTTGCTAATTATGAAGTGGTATCTAATACTTACTTACTTACTTACTTACTTACTTACTCCATGGAGCAGAGTCCTTCTTGAGAAGCTAACTGGTTCTACAGCTAGTCAAGAAATTCCCCACACTTTATGGAACCCGAAGGTTCATCAACGTATTCACAAGTGCCCACCATCTATCCCTATCCTGAGCCAACTCCATCCAGTCTCCTCCCCCTCCCACTTCCCGAAGATCCATCTTAATATCCTCCCATCTACATCTAGGTCTCCCCAATGGCCTCTTTCCCTCAGGTTTCCCCACTAGAACCCTGTGCACACCTCTCCCCTTCCCCATACGCGCCACATGCCCTACACATCTCGTTCTTCTCGATTTTACCACCCGCACAATATTGGGTAAGGAGTAAAGATCCCTAAGCTCCTCATTATGTAATTTTCTCCATTCCCCTGTTACCTCG
>Ga0123355_10007757_pt1 | contig 16140 bp, 17 predicted proteins | sample TergutEmb28metaG_3_FD_89872 | JGI IMG/M metagenome (GOLD analysis project Ga0123355, IMG submission 89872) | Embiratermes neotenicus P1 segment gut microbial communities from Petit-Saut dam, French Guiana - Emb289 P1 | ecosystem: Host-associated > Arthropoda: Insects > Digestive system > Gut ...
CATATTCGCTTCGCGAATATTGGCCGGGTGGCCTGCGCTTACGCGCACCGGCTTCGCCGGGGTATACCTACTGCCGCGGGTTTCGGCCTCGCTTTCGGACTGTTTTCAACTAAATTCACTATATATAAAGCTTACGCGCTTCATTTTACAACGCCGGTAAAGCAATTTCCACTTCCTTACCCAACTGTGATGAGCGGTATATACCGTCAACAATCGCCTGGTTATATACAGACTCAATTAGCGGTATTGGCGCCGGGCCGCCGCTTACAATGGCATCACAGAACGCTTTACACTTATTGTAGAAGCGGTCTTCCGAAGGCTGGCGAAGCGGAATAAATGTCTCGCTCAACTGCCCTTGTACGTCGCTATACATAGTGATTGGCCCAATTGTGCCATCCCACGCGCCGCCCCAACCTGTACCAACACCGGCTGGTTTTATTTTTAGACCTGCGTCTGTACCAAAGAACATGGTGTCGCCCATGGAATCCATATGCATTGCCCAAGACATTCTAAAGTCTAGTGCAATATCGCCTTCCAGGCGGATCAATGCCACCGAGAAATCGTCGACTTCAAAACGGTCATGTTCGCTATGATATTTGGGGTTTGTCCCAAAATGGTTGGATGCGAAAGCAGATACTGTTAACGGTTTCGGATAGCCAATTGCAGAAAGTACCATATCTAATGAATAGCAACCGATATCTGCAAGCGCACCCACTCCCGATAACTCTTTGCGAATGAATGTACCCCCGGGCATACCGCGGCGGCGGCCGCCACCTGTTTGAATGTAATAAATATCGCCCAGTACGCCGCTTCCAACAATTTCTCTTACTAAATCCATGTTGGGGTCATATCTGGGTTGGAAACCGATGGTTAAAATTTTGCCTGTTTCTTTGGATTTGTTGTACATTTTTATTGCGTCTTCCAGTGTGACAGACATTGGCTTTTCGCACAACACGTTTACGCCGGCTTCTAATGCAGCAATGGTACACTCTGCGTGCGTGGTGTTGTATGTGCAAATGCTTACGCCGTCAAGCCCCAGTGCCAGAAGGTCGGCGTTATTGTCGAAAGCTTTTACATCTTTTAGCCCGGCAGCATCAAAAAATTTGCGTGCCTTGCCCGGTACAATGTCGGAACCGCCTACAATTTCAACTTCATCTTTCATGCGTAAGTAAGAGTGCAAGTGGGCACTAGCAATGCCGCCTGTGCCGATAATTCCGATTCTTAATTTTTTTGCCATTTTATAAACTCCTTTGCGAATTTTTTCAACTGTATTCTATTGTAAGTTTGATGCGGTGTAAAGCATAATTTGACAACCATTTATACAGCCCTTAAAATATGTCAAAGAAATTGAAGGGAGTTGATATCCGTGTCCGTACGCCGCATAGAATTTTTGCAAAATACAGACCCCGCACTCGTGAGCGTAAAATAGTTTGTAATAGCAAATAAAAATATCACGAAAGTGGGTTATATAATGTCGAAATATGAATTTGCAGCAGTAGAAAAAAAGTGGCGGGAGCAGTGGGAGAAAACGCCCGTACAACAAAATGTTGAAAACAAGCCCAAATATTACTGCTTAGATATGTTTCCATATCCGTCGGGTACAGCGCTTCACGTAGGACATTGGCGCGGGTATGTGCTGACGGATGTGTTGAGCCGTTACAAAATTCTTCAAGGCTATCACGTACTGCATCCAATGGGTTGGGATGCTTTTGGCTTGGCAGCAGAAAACAATGCCATCAAAAGAAAAATGCACCCTGCTATATCTACCGCAGAAAATGTGGCGAGCATGAAGCGTCAGCTGAAAGAAATGAGCACCATTTACGATTGGGATCATGAAATTAACACCACAGATCCTTCATATTACAAATGGACACAGTGGATTTTTGCCCGTATGTTTGAAAAAGGTCTGGCCTATGAGCAGGAGATGCCCCTTAACTGGTGCCCGACCTGCAAAATAGTACTTGCCAACGAAGAAGCCGTGGGCGGTGTGTGCGAGCGCTGCAAGTCCCCGGCCACCAAGAAGAATTTGCGCCAATGGATGCTAAAAATCACAGCCTACGCCGAGCGTCTGCTAAAAGACTTGGACGAACTCAATTGGCCGAATAAAGTAAAGAAAATGCAAGCGGACTGGATTGGCAAAAGCCATGGCGCAGAAATAGATTTTGCTGTGGCGGATATGCCGGACATGAGTCTGCGTGCGTATACCACTCGCCCGGACACGCTTTTCGGCGCAACATTTATGGTGCTTGCGCCGGAGCATGAGTTGGTTGCACAACTTGCTACACCGGAACAATTGCCGGCGGTAGAAGAATACGTGAAGCAAGCTGCATCACGTTCTTCCGTAGACCGCATGGCAAGTAAGGAGAAAACCGGCGTATTTACCGGTCGTTACGCCGTTAACCCCATGACGGGTAGGGGAGATATGCCTATTTGGATTGCGGACTATGTGCTTGCAGATTATGGTACAGGTATCATTATGTGTGTGCCCGGCCATGACGAGCGGGATTTTGAATTTGCAACAAAATTCGGCTTGCCGATAGTGGAAGTCATTTCCCAAAGCGGCGAAGCATTAACCGAACCGCTTGCGCAAGCATATATCGGTGATGGCGTGCTTGTGAATTCCAACGAATACAGCGGACTTTCTACTGATGATGGAAGAAAAGCCATCACAGATGTATTGGAAAGCATAGGTGTGGGCAAGCAGACCGTGAACTACAAACTGCGAGACTGGGTTTTCTCCCGCCAGCGCTATTGGGGTGAACCAATACCCATCATCCATTGCGAATGCTGCGGTCTTGTGGTTGTTCCTGACAGCGATTTGCCCGTGGAATTACCCAAAATAGAAAGTTATCAGCCCACAGACACAGGCGAATCTCCGCTTGCGTTAGTGGAAGAGTGGGTGAATACCACTTGCCCAAAATGCGGCAAACCTGCCAAGCGCGAAACCAACACCATGCCGCAATGGGCAGGGTCGTCTTGGTATTTTTTGCGCTACCCGGACGTACACAATGACAAGGCATTGGCAAGCCCGGAAGCCCTTAAAAAATGGTTGCCCGTGGATTACTATGTCGGCGGGATAGAACATGCCGTGCTTCATTTGCTGTACGCACGGTTTTACACGAAATTTTTGTACGATATCGGCACAGTGGGCTTTGAAGAGCCTTTTACCACGCTGTTCAACATCGGTATGGTCAACTACAAAGGAAAGAAAATGTCCAAAGGCGAAGGCTACGGCGTTTCCCCTGATGATGTTTTGCCGAAATATGGTTGCGATACATTGCGGTTGTACGAAATGTTTATCAGCCCACCCGAAATGGACTGCGAATGGGACGACAGCGGCATAGACGGCGTGTATCGTTTCTTGAATAAAGTGTGGCGTCTGGTAGAGCCTTCATTTGAAAATCCTGCACAGCCTACGGAGGAAATGGAACGTTTGCGTCACCGCATGATACATGACATCACCACTCGCTTAGAGAATCTGTCGATGAACACAGTTGTCAGCGGTTTTATGGAGCATACCAACACCCTGCAAAATTTAGCAAAACAGGCGGGCGGAGTAGATAGGGCGACCATGGAAACCCTTGCGGTTCTACTATCGCCATTTGCACCCCATATGGCGGAAGAAATTTGGGAGCGTTTGGGCAACACAACCACCATTTTCACCCAAAGCTGGCCGAAATGGGACGATGCCATGCTCAAATCCGACACCATAGAAATTGCATTGCAGGTAAATGGAAAATTGCGCGGCAATATGGAAATAGCCGCAGACCTTGACAAAGACAGCGTGCTTGCCCAAGCAAAGGAACAGTTGGCAGATAAATTGGACGGAATGGAAATAGTCAAAAGCATATATGTACCCGGTAGAATTGCGAACTTTGTGGTGAAATAACATGAACTTATTTTACAAGCAAATCTACGCTGTAGTTGAAAAAATTCCCCTTGGTAAAGTGGTATCCTACGGCAAAATAGCCGGCGCACTTGGCCGCCCTCGTTCCTCCAGAGAAGTAGGGCGTGCCATGCGCGTTTGCCCCTCCGATAATATCCCTTGGCAGCGTGTGGTGATGGTAGACGGCAGCATAGCCGGCGGCGGCCATGCCGAAATAAGAAAAGCCATGCTGGAAGGCGAAGGCGTGGAGTTTTTACCTGATGGCAGGGTTGATATGAAGCGTTGCTGTATAGAAGCCGCGGAGCTGGAACTGATTGCACTAATCGTGGGCGGGGAAGTTAGGGATGAGTAAAAACCTCAAGTGGTGATTCTCCATCACCACTTGAGGTGGTTTGCAAAAATCCGCCGATTGTTTGAAGTGTAAAGATAGGAGTTGTTCATATTAGCATACTAAGCATTAATACTCAAAGACTATTTCTCCGAACTACTAAGCAAGAGGATTTAGATGCAGTTGCGGCTATATGGGGTGATATTGAAGGGGGCAAATATATGCCCGACCCAAACTACAAAAGCGGTGCTGAAATAGCAGAGATTCTTGATGATGACCCGGATTGCCCTGTTTATTATTTCGTGGCTTTTTGCAAAGGTTTTGATGAAGTGATGGGAACTTGTAGTTTGGGGTTTGAAAACGCCAAAACGAATGAATACTCTATCGGATACAATGTTAAAAAAGACTATTGGGGCAATGGTTATGCTGTTGAAATGGTTTACGCTTTAATTGATTTCGCCCGTGAGTTAGGCATTAAATCCATTACTGCACCTGTTGCGCAGGAAAACAAAGCATCAAATAAGGTAATGGAGAAATGCGGTTTTTTTATTGATGGAAAAAGCTCATTTAAGAAAAGTGGTACAGATATTGTGCATCCCACATTCATTTATAAGTTAAATCTATGATTGTTATAGTCTATTAAATTAAGAACAGGCATAAAAGCCTGTTCTTAATTTAATAGGACTTTCTGAAATTCAGCGGTTTATGTTTTAGCACACAAGATGGTTTTGAATTCAAACCGCTATAAATCAAAATGCGAGGGCAGCAATGGAGATTTTATATCAAATTGATAGCATTCAAAAATTGGCAAAATTTTATCCGGAAAAAAATGTTGAAATAAGGTGGATAAAACTGCCTGATGATTTATATGCTGTACATTTATTTTATACAGACAGAGAACCCGGTATCGTTTTTGATGAAAGAGCATCGTTTGAGTTGTTTCAAAAATGGTTTGAAAATGGCTGTATATATTGTGCTGCCTTTGTCGATGGTTGCGTAGTAGCGATGGCAGCGGTCGAAAAATATAGTAGTGATAAATGGGAAACTGCCGATGTAAGAGTAATGCGTTCAGAAAGAGGCAAAAGTTATGCCAAACAAATATGTTATTTTGTGACCAAATTTATTTTGGATAACGGGCGTATAGCCACTTGTAGAACAGAAGAAGACAATATATCTATGCAGAGAGTTATATATTCACTTGGATTTATCCCATGTGATACATAATTATATTATTATATGGATTTTCACGCATACCTACGTACACGCAACGGCATTCCCAGTCCCTCTGCAATGTGGTGACAATTTTCAATCTGCTCTATGCTTAAAATATCCATAACCGTAAGTGCAACATCTGTATATTTCTTCGCCTCTTTCACAAAATCAATCATCGCACCGAAAGATATTAACCCAAACTGCGGGTTAACAATCCGCATATACTCCTCCGCATCATCAGCATTTAAGCTAACAGAAATGCTATCCACCACCGCAAGCTTGCTCACTTCAAAAGACGGAACTAACAACTTAACCAGCCCGTTGGTGTTTATGCGCACCTTCAGGTTGGTTTTTCTTTTTATATATTCGGTCATTTCAATCACATCATCCGCGCGAACCATGGGCTCACCATAGCCGCAAAATACAACTTCGCTTACTTCGTGTAAGTCTTGCCGCTCGTCAAAAGCAAGTTTAATTTCTTCAAGTGTGGGCTCACGCTCCAGCCACAAGCTTTCGGCATCACCCACAGTATCGGTTAAGTTGCGTATACAAAAAACGCATACACAAGGGCATACGTTTGTAATGTTTACATAAAGATTGTCACCAAGCCTGTAAAAGATTGTCATAAGTCTTTAATTACCAGTTGGATGCAGTGTTATAGGCTTCACGTACTGCGTTTTGATGGTCGCGCTCGTGGCTGCGGTTGCCATTGTGAGTGCGAGAGTATAGAAAATGCATACATACATGACCATTCATACCATTGTTGCGGCCTCCACTGCCATGGGGCATTCCGCTCATAGAAGCAGCAAAAGTGCGCTCTCCAACTATAAGCAACATTGGACGTGGCTCCCAACACCATCTGCCACCAAAAGCTTGGCGCAAAATATTGGTGTCTTCTGTAGTTGCAGGAAAAACGTCTGCGTGGCTGCCATGGGAAAAACTAATCATTTGAAACGATAATTGGGTACGCACATCTATTACTGTAAGCGGTGTATTTTGGGGGATTATATTACGTACAGTGCTCCATGCAAGCAATTCTATCTGGCCAGGTATACCTAACTCGCATTGCTCTGGTAACTCCTGCAAAAACTCTGCGTACATATAGCCTTGCATACCGTCATATTCTACAGCAAACCATACACCATCACGGAAAGCAAGTACTTCTACCGTGCGGCCAGCATTTACAGTTGTAATGCGTTCGCCGTCTGTGCTTGGAGTAGAGCGAAGGTTAAGCCGTGCTGTTGTAACAAATGTTGTTTGTATTTCGTCTTCTTCAACGTTTACTGCGCCGTAGCCCAAATATTCAATTTCATAATCATGCGCCAACACCGCTGTTGGGAGTAAGATAATGCAAAATACCAAACTTGTTAAAAACGCCTTAATGTACATATGTATGCCTCACCTTTGTATTTTAGAATTGTCCGTGAAGATATGTTAACACTTTCGTAATATATTGTCAACAAATTTTTAAGTTTTTTGAAATCAAAATGAAAAATGGTTGTTATATGTTTGTAAACACACAACAACCATTAAGCAATTTTTTGTTATTTTACTCTGCCGTCAAACCGTCTTTTAAGGCTTGCAGTACTTTCTTTTCGATTCTGGATACCTGAACCTGCGAGACTCCAATTGCTTTTGCCACTTCCATTTGCGTCTTATCTTGAAAATACCGTAGTATTATAACCTGCCGTTCTTTGGGCTTTAGCCGTTCTATAAGCTGCTTTAATGTAAGAATGTTTACCACTTTATCGCCATCGTCTTGCCCGTGTGCAACTTTGTCTATTAGGAATATAGGGCTGCCATCGCCTTGGTATATTGTAGCGTGTAAGGACTCTATATCCAGCCCGGCTTCCATTGCTACAACCAGTTCCTCTGTACTAATGTTAAGTTCTTGCGCGAGCTCGTTCATAGTAGGCTGCCGTCCAAGTTTTGCTGTTAACATTTCCGTAACGTATCGTGCTTTTGTGGCAATTTCTTTCATAGGGCGCGACACTTTAATCATGCCATCATCGCGCAAAAAGCGTTTTATTTCGCCAATTATCATGGGTATGGCATATGTCGAAAATTTCACGTCGAAACTTGTATCAAATTTTCGTATACACTTTAATAAGCCAATAGCTCCAATTTGGTAAAGGTCATCTAGCTCGTAACCACGCTTAGCAAATTTTTTTACCACAGACCATATCAGACCGTTATTTTCTTTTATCAACTGCTCTGCTGCACTTTCATCCCCCGCTTGGGCACGCGCGATTAGGGCTAAAGTTTCACTTGTCATGAAGCAGTTTCTCCTAAAGTTCTGGTCAAAATTACTGTTGTTCCTACCCCCGGTGCAGATTTTATTTCTATTGTATCCATAAACGTTTCCATTACAGTAAAGCCCAAGCCGCTGCGCTCCATATCTGGTTTTGTGGTAAACATTGGTTCTCTAACGGCGTCTACATCTTCTATACCAACGCCATCGTCAGAAATTTCTATTATAATTTTACGCCCCTGTACTAAAATGCACATTTTTACCATGCCTTCTGCTCCATGGTATCCGTGAATGATTGCATTTGTTACGGCTTCCGAAACGGCCGTTTTAATGTCAGAACTTTCGTCTACAGTTGGGTCAAGCGGAGCAATAAAGCCCGTTGCAACAATGCGTGCAAAGCTTACATTTTCCGCGATGGCAGCCATTTCTACTTTCACATAATTATCGTTCATTTTTACCACCTCCCAAAATTGTAAGTGCATCATTTAGGGATTTTGTACGCACAACTATTTTTGATAAGCCAGAAATTTCAAATAACCTGGATATCCCATCGCTCATATTGGCAAGTGCTAACTGCCCGCCGCGTTTTTCTGCGTTTTTGTAACGTCCAATAATCATGCCTATACCGGACGAATCCATAAAGCTTACTTTTGCCATATCAAAAATAATGTGCTTGCATGGCGATTTGTCATACGCTGCATCTATTTGCGCCCGCAGCCTTTCTGCTTGAACATGATCGAGTTCGCCTTCTAGGGTTGCTATAAGTATGCGACCCTGTGTGTCCACTTGAATTCCCATTTGTGTCTCCTTTACCAAAATTTAGTAGTTTTGAATATAATAATTAAAAATTGACAGAGTTGCAATAGTTTTGCAATATTTATGCTATAATGATAATAGTTATGAATTGGAGGTGCTCGTATGTTCTTCAAAAAAACTCCCGTAGCGGCAGCAGAACTAGACAGCCCAAATACTGTAATTGGTAAAGATGTGTATATCGAGGCCATATGTTTGACAGGGCAAGAATCTATTCGTATCGAAGGCGTGTACAAAGGTTTAATTGATCTTGAGGGGAGCCTGGTATTGGCGGAAGGCGGCAGTATTAGCGGCGATGTAAGTGCTAATTATTTTCTAGTTGCTGGGGAAGTAAATGGAAATATCCAGTGCGATACACAGTTGCACCTTGTATCTACAGCCAAAGTTTTGGGTGATATACAGACTCCCTCGGTAATTATAGATGAAGGAAGTCATGTTTCAGGCCGTTTTCTTGTGGGTGCAAGTAGGATGCAAAAGGATGCCTTTCTAAATAGCGAAGAAATTTTGCGTATTCAAAATACAGATGATTTTGTAGAAAATCAATAAGAAGACTAGGAAGAAATGTAGGGGTTACGATGGAAAAAACAAAAGAGCCAATTTTTTATGGCGGCCAGGCTGTCATGGAAGGCGTGCTGATGCGCGGCAAAAAAGCCTATGCAATGGCTGTGCGCCGCCCGGATGGCGAAATTGAAATGATAGAAAAGCCCATATCAACGATAACCGAACGGTATCCATTTTTGAAACTACCGCTTATACGCGGTTCTGTGGCCCTGTGTTCATCTATGGCACTGGGCTTTAGCGCGTTGTCTCAGTCTGCGGAAATTGCAATGGCGGGAGAAACAGAACCAACTTCGCGGTTTGAAAAATTTTTACAAGATAAACTTGGCGATAAGCTAAACAATATTTTAATGACCATTGCCATGGTGTTGGCGGTGCTTATTGGAGTAGGGCTGTTTATGCTGCTTCCTACTTTATTAGCATCGCTAGTACCTGTTTCTGCAACATTTACAGGTGTAATAGAAGGCTTGGTGCGTATCGTAATTTTTATCGGATATGTATTTATCATTTCGCGCAACAAGGATATTCAGCGGGTTTTTCAGTACCACGGGGCAGAACATAAGGCGATAAACTGCCACGAGCAAAATTTGCCGTTAACTACGGAAAATGTGCAGGCGTGTAACCGCTTGCACAAACGCTGCGGTACCAGTTTTATGCTGGTGGTTATGGTTACGACAATGATACTGTTTATGATTATCCGTATAGATGGAATTGGGCTGCGTTTTGCATCCCGCATTTTGTTGCTGCCTGTTATTGCCGGTATTTCTTACGAAATTAGCGTGAAGTGGGCAAGCAAGCGTGATAATTGGCTGGTACGCGCCATAATTTTCCCCGGTATGCTGATACAGCGTATGACCACAAAAGAGCCGGATGGCGCGCAAATTGAAATTGCCGTTGCCGCACTTGAAAAAGCCCTGGAGCAGGACGAAGAAGCCGCATGACCATAAGAGAGGCCATAATATACGGCACAGATAATATTGGGTCTCGGGATGCCATGTTGTTATTGCGACATATCACCGGGCAAATCAGTGCCTATATAATGTTGCATGAAGATACACCGCTAATAAACAGCGCAGAATTTTTATCCTATGTAGACCGCTGTAAGCAAGGCGAGCCGCTGCAATATATCATTGGCGAATGGGATTTTATGGGGCAGACGTTACAGACAGATAGCCGTGCGTTAATTCCCAGGCCGGAAACGGAACTGCTAGTGGAAGAAGCATTAAAATTCCTTAAACCTGGAATGACGGTGCTTGACCTATGCACGGGCAGCGGATGTATTGCCGCCGCAATAGCCAGGGCAGGGGAGTGCAGTGTAACCGCCGCGGATATTTCCGCAGACGCGCTGGTTTTGGCTAAAGAAAACGGCAAAGGGCTTGGCATTCATTTTATCCAATCGGATTTATTTAGCGAGATACACGGCCTGTTTGATATCATCATATCCAACCCGCCGTATGTCACAAGTGCCGAAATGGATATGCTTTCGTGTACCGTGGCAAATTATGAGCCGCATTTGGCACTGCATGGCGGAGAAGATGGCATGGATATTTACCGCAAGCTCATACCCGAAAGTTTGAAATTTTTGAAGCCGGGTGGAGTATTGTTTTTAGAAATTGGCCCCGCGGCAGTGAAGGATATAATGATAGAGTCCGGCTTCAAAAATGTATGCATGAAGCAGGATTATGCAGGATTAAATAGAATTGTATATGGAGTGAAGTAAAATGTTTGACCGTTTGAACGAACTAGAAACCAAATTTGCAGAATTATCGGATCAGATAAGCGACCCAGATATTATTGCAGACAACGCGCGCTGGCGCACTTTAATGAAGGAACACAGCGACCTAACCCCTGTGATGGACGCCTACCGCGAACACAAGCGCCTTAGCGAAAGCGTTGAAGAGGCAAAGAATCTGCTGAACGAAAGCTCTGACGAGGATTTGCGGCAACTTGCGAAAGATGAGCTGAAAGAAAGCCAAGCCGCTTTGGAAGATATTTCTGAGCAATTAAAAGTTCTGCTTTTGCCAAAAGACCCCAACGACGATAAGAACGTAATCGTAGAAATACGCGGCGGCGCCGGCGGTGACGAAGCTGCGCTGTTCGCCAATACGTTATTCCGTATGTATGGCCATTATGCAGACCACCGCCGTTGGAAAACAGAAATAATGAGCGCGAACGAAAATGGAATTGGTGGCTTCAAAGAAATTGTGTTTATGATACAAGGGCGCGGGGCGTATTCCCGCCTCAAATATGAAAGCGGCGTACATCGCGTGCAGCGCGTGCCAGAGACAGAGTCTAGCGGGCGTATTCATACATCTACGGTTACAGTTGCGGTTTTGCCGGAAGCGGAAGATGTGGATGTTAACCTAGACATGAACGAGGTGCGTGTGGACGTGTACCGTTCGTCCGGTAACGGTGGGCAAAGCGTTAATACCACAGACTCCGCGGTACGTATAACCCATGTTCCTACCGGTATAGTTGTCACTTGCCAAGATGAAAAATCCCAATTAAAAAACAAGGACAAAGCATTAAAAATTTTGCGTACAAAACTGTACGATTTAGAGCAGGAAAAACAACATTCCCAATTATCTGCCGAGCGGCGCAGCCAAATTGGTACCGGCGACCGCAGCGAGCGTATACGCACATATAATTTCCCACAAAGCCGCGTTACAGACCACCGTATTGGCCTTACGCTGCACAGGCTTGATGCAGTATTAAATGGAGATTTGGACGAAATTTTGGATAACTGTATCACGCAAGATCAGGCGAAGAAGTTGCAGGGCGTGGAGTGAAAAAATAAGGCTCATGCATAATCATAATGCACGAGCCTTACTTTTATTCTTCCTACCTTTTTCCCCGCTTTCCATCAGGTATGATAGACACTGCAATATTTTCCGCCTGGTCGGCACACCTTTCCAAGTCGTTAATGATGTCGATATAAATAATCCCGCTTTTAGGTTTGCATTTTCCGGCTTTTAGCCGTTTTACATGGCTTTTAGTTAGCTCTCTTGACAGCTTGTCTATTTTGTTTTCAAGCGTTTCTATCTGCGGCAATTGGGAATTATCATGATGCTCGTACATATCCAAAGCATGGTTTGTAATTGTAATGGTTAGCTGGCTGAGTTCCCGTAGTTCGTTGATGGCATTTTCGGAAAATTTCATGTTTTTGTCTTTGACGGTTACGGCATATTCGGCAATGTTTGTAGCATAGTCGCCAATTCTTTCGAAGTGGGATAAAACGCTAAACATTGCACCTACCTTTTCTGCGTCGGTGGTCGACAACGACAAATTATTAATTTCAACCAATTTAATTGTTATGCCCTGATGCAAGAAATCAAGGGTTTTTTCATTTTCGAATACTTTGTTGGCTTTCTCTTCATCCCGTTCATAAAATGCGGCGATTGCCAGTGTTAAGTTTTCGTTCGCGATTTTACCCATGCGGCACATTTCTAAGTGTGCATTAACAACGGCCAGTGTAGGCGTTTGCATGTTGAATGTATTCAGGTAAATGAGGTTGCGTTCGTGAACTTCCCGCACTTCTTCCGGTTTTATCGGGATTACAGTTTGCATCAACTTGGCAAGCAACGTAACAAATGGTATAAGCAACATGAGTGTCGCTACGTTATACAAGGTATGGAACATCGCAACCTGGCGTGCACTTTCTGTCCAGGTTGTTTGGAACCAGATTAAAATACCAGGTACAAGAAGAATAAGAGAACCGAACACAAGGCTGCCAATAAGGTCGTAGGTTATGTGGAATAAAGCGGTACGCTTGCTATCGCGGCTTGCAGGGATAGACGCGATAACTGCGGTGATACTTGTGCCTATGTTCGCACCAAGTATAATAAAGGCAGACGCTTCAAATGGAATAGGGACATCGTTTAGGTGTAATGTAACCAAAAGCCCCATTGTGGCCGACGAACTTTGGACGGCAACTGTAAAAAGAAAACCAATGAGAAGTGCAAGAAACGGATTGCTGATACTGGAAATCATATCTATAAATGCAGGGTGGGAACGAAATACCCGTAGCGCATCGCCCATAACTGTGATACTGAAGAATAAAATACCAAAGCCCAGTACAACATAGCCAATGTTTCGAATGCTTCTTTTCTTAAAAAACAAATACATGACAACGCCAATGAGCATAAATATTGGTGCGTACGCATCAATTCTAAATGCAATAAGCTGGGCACTAAATGTTGTCCCAACGTTTATGCCCAATAGTACGCCTATTGCTTGCGTTAAATTAATTAGCCCCGCATTTACAAAACCGACTGTAATAATAGATACAGCTGTTGAGCTATTGATGATAATTGTTGCAATTACACCAACGGTTGCCGCAAAAAAACGGTTCGATGTCGCTCGTTTCAAAATAACCTGTAACCTGTCGCCCGCTACAGCCTCTAATCCTGTAGACATCATCTTTATACCAAACAAAAGAAGCCCCAAGCCGCCAAGGGCTAGTAATATATTTTGAAACATGTCCATTTTATTCCTCCAAAATACTTTTGTAGAATGCGCTCGTATTATAGTGTAATGGCGTTGAAATGTAAATATTATTTGCAGTATAAAAGAAAAAATGCTTCTTCACAATGGACATTACCGGTTGTACATTGTATTATTAATGGCAACACGCTCTAGTATGGAGGTCTATCGTGACAATAATACGCACTACTTTTGAAAGATCTGGAGAATTGTATAATCGGCTATTTAGCGAGTGGCTGCACATAGATTTTCTGATACGTACGGTGCTGCTGCTTTTAATGCTGTGGCTTATCATTTACGTTTTTATGCAGTTATTTCAGTATGTGCTTTCGCCACTGGCAATAATGTTTTACTACCATGTCATATTCCGTGCATGGAATTACTTTGCTGTGGAACTGCCGGAAGAATTTATTTACGCGCGCTATCATTCTAAGGGTAAGCCAAATTTTAGCCGGTTATATATACGCCTTTACGATAGGATTAAAAGGAACCGGGCGACGCTTTCCAATGTAAGATATGCAGCCATGGTAAGTTATAGTAAACAGGTAGCTTTGCGGCTGATGATAATATGCGGAGTTGTGTCAACTTTGTGGGTGACAGCTTTTGGGCTGCATCAAGAGTACGCTGCACCGGCTATGGTGGTAGATGCGAACCAGCCAACCGAGACTTTAACGAGTGATTCTCCCTATGAGTATGTACCTGTGCCCGCTATAGACATGGATTTATCGTTAGCCGTACCGGAAATGCCATTTGACCAATATATCCCAGAGTGGCTAAGCCCCGCCGCATGGCCTTTTAATGCAGATATTGTCTTATATCTAAATGAAGTAGGGGCAAATGAAACCCGCTTGCGTAGCGGCCCGGGTATAGCCGGATATAGCGTAATAGAAATACTTTGGGATAATGACAAACTGGTGTATTTGCATTCGTTTTATCCAGACCCATATATAAGAGGATTGTACTGGCTGCGCGTGTTGTCGCCAAGCGGTACAGAAGGGTATGTAAGTAGCCAGTTGGTGAATGTGCGGAATGAATAATTAAAAACGGGTAACCAATGAAAATATACACTGGTTACCCGTTTTGTTAATGGTAAATTCTACCTCTAGCTCGCCTTCAATTCCAACCTTAACCGATCCGCAATAAGCGCAATAAATTCGCTATTTGTAGGCTTGCCCTTGTGGGTGCTAATTGTGTACCCAAACATACTGTCAATAATTTCAACTTTCCCACGAGACCATGCAACTTCTATGGCGTGGCGGATAGCGCGCTCTACTCTGCTGGCTGTGGTGTTGCATTTTTTAGCAATTGTGGGGTACAGTTCTTTTGTAATGTAGTTAAGAATGTCTAGGTCTTCCACCGCCATCATAATGGCTTCGCGCATATAGTGGTAACCGCGGATGTGTGCGGGTACACCAATTTCATGCAATATACCGGTAATTTTTGTTTCTAAATTTATTGCAAGGCTTTTTCTGTTACGGACCCCTGCACCTATTTGTATCGGCGTTTTTATTTGCTCTTTTAGCTGGCGTATACGTAAAACCAAGGATTCTAAATCGAATGGCTTGGCTATGTAGTACTCCGCGCCTAATTCCATTGCTTTTTGTGCAATTTTGTCTTGCGTAATTGCAGAAATTATTATGCAAATGGGTGAATATCCTGCCGCTTCATTTAAGTTAAGCTTTTCTAACACGCCAAGGCCGTCAAGCTTTGGCATAATGCCATCTATAATAGCTATGTCTGGCTTTAGTGCTTGAATCTTTTGGCAGGCTTCCTGGCCGTCATAAGCCACATCTACTACTTTCATGTCCGGCTGCTTTTCCAGATAACTAATTATTGCGTCGCAAAATTCTTTGTTGTCATCTGCCATAAGTATTGTAATCTTCTTTTCACCCATTGGGCTTCCTCCTAAATATTGTAATTTTTTTCCACTTTCGTCATTATAACAAAAATAAATTGGAAGTCAATGGTAAATTTAAGAAAAAAGAATTTTTTGTTTCCAAACCAAGGGCTAGGCTATATAATATTTGCTTAGGGCAGTACATATAAATAATTACGCATATACCCGGAGGTAGTACATGAATAGTATAAATAAAAAGAGTTTTGGTGCAGGGATAGTTGTAGGTATTGTATTAATATTGGTGATATTTCTTGGATACGATATATATGACAGGCAAGTGCGCTGGGGCGGCGAAATGCGGCCTAACCACAAAGTGAATGAAATTTACAACATAGTAAGTTCACGCTCTATAATACCATTTGATAGGGTAGAAATGATAGAAAATATGTACCGCGGCTTGTTGGCAGGTGTGGGGGACCCGTACACCCAATATTTTTGCCGGGAAGCACTTGAGGCGTTTTATGTACGCACAGAAGGTACATTTGTAGGCATTGGCGTACGTGTGTTTATGGACCCACTCGACAACTTGCTCACGCTTGTTAGTGTTTTCCGCGATACACCGGCGGGGCAAGCGGGCTTGCTACCGGGCGATAAAATTATTAGCGTAGACGGCATTGACGTTACAAAGTTTTATCAGCCGGAAATTATGGCACTAATAGCCGGGCTGGAAGGCACAAGTGTGAATATCAGAATATACCGCCCAGACGAAAACA
>Ga0123355_10007758_pt1 | contig 16139 bp, 10 predicted proteins | sample TergutEmb28metaG_3_FD_89872 | JGI IMG/M metagenome (GOLD analysis project Ga0123355, IMG submission 89872) | Embiratermes neotenicus P1 segment gut microbial communities from Petit-Saut dam, French Guiana - Emb289 P1 | ecosystem: Host-associated > Arthropoda: Insects > Digestive system > Gut ...
CAAACAGAAGGGCCGGGTGGCCGCGCCATGGAAGGGTTGTTGAGAAAGTCCGGCAAGGGAGACGCCCGCATGAACTTCCGGCTTCAACCATCTGCGATGCAGGTGAAGAACCGGAGAATAATTCAGTATACTGAACAGCATGCTCCCTCGAAACCGAGCGGCCGCTTCTCCGGGCGTCCTCCCGCTTCTGGAGGGCTACTCCATTGAGCTGAATCCGGGGGACCTGAAGACCGTAGAGATGGCGGCAGAGCGTCTGGATCCCGGCACCGAAGTCTCCCTGGCCTGGATTCCCGGCTCAAATCCAATGGATATGATCGCGCCGGCGGCAAGGTTGAAGCGCGCCGGTCACCTCCCCATGGCGCATGTGGCGGCGCGTCATCTGGAAAGCGCTGTCCAGCTCGAGCGGCTGGCGGGGCGCTTGCGCGATGCCGGCGTGGATCGGATTCTGATCATAGGCGGCGACCGCGCCCAACCGGCGGGGCCGTATGACAGCAGCTTGTCGGTCATGCAGACCGGCGTGTTCCCCAAAGCCGGCATCTCTCGCCTGGCGATCGGCGGTTTTCCGGAAGGCAACCCTCACATTCCGGAGAACGGCTTGAATGAAGCCCTTGAGGCGAAAGTACGTTTTGCGTTCGAGGAAGGGCTGCGTCTGTCCGTCATCACCCAATTCTGTTTCCAGCCTGAACCTGTGATCGAGTGGGTGCGGGGAGTGCGAGCGCGGGGCATAGAGGTTCCGATACGAGTGGGATTGGCCGGCCCGGCTGGCTTGCTTACCCTCATGCGCTATGCCGTGCGCTGTGGCGTCGGCAACTCGCTGCGGGCGTTGAGCGAAAACCCATCGTTCGCCAAGGTTCTGCTGGAAAGAGGGCCGGAACCGATTATCCAGGGACTTGCCGCTTCCATCGCGGACGGTGGTGGCCGGCGGTTCGGGATTGAAGGTCTGCACTTCTACGTTTTTGGCGGCCTTGGAAGAACCATGGACTGGATTGACGCAGAACGGTCACGCAAGACATTGTCGGCTCACACGTGAACCGCACGCCATCCCTTCGTGTAGGTCTCGCGTACGACTCTGGAATAAGGCACCGGGCTGACGCTGGCCCGGATCTCGGTCTGTTTGTGCCTTTCTACTGTCGTCTTTCCGGTACCGCCTGCCGCTTCGCCCCACACAATCCTGACTTCGGTGCCGGTCTCAATGTCTGGATCAACAACCCCCAGCGACAGCATCGAGCGCTCGTTATAGCTGAAACCCGCGAACATGGAGAACCCGACAGTCTTCGCCCCCAACAGCACCTGGTCGTATGAGGCAGATGCATAATTGGACAGCGGCAGATCGATGTACTTGCATATATCGCCCGCTTCAAACATCGATCGAAAAACCCTCAACACGTCCTCGGGGTTCCAGGCGAAGGTGACCTTTTTCCTCTGCGGTTGACCGGCCATTTTCTCGAGCGCTTCTCTTCCAATGAAATCGTGGTCGAATCTGACCAATGGCCCGTACCCCAAAGCGTACGGGGACATGTAATAGTCCTCGATGTCATCGGACTCGAAACTCCCCCCGAGGGAACCAGTGCCCTCATAGCTGGTGGCGGGCAGCCATTGCCGGTAGGCTTTCATTTTTTCGCCGGTGTAGACGGCCGGAAGCGGGGATGGAATCCATCCCGACTCAAGTGTGTTGGTCGCGTAGGCTCTGGCCCCGACTTCGCGAAGGCCAAAATCTCTGCCGGCGTCCACGATGGCCGCGCGAATCTCCTCGCGCTCTTCGTACGGCCCCCAAACCTCCAGTCCAGGAGCACCCGCCATACCGTGGCGCAGCGCGTGGACGTTGCGTCCGGCGATGTGAACGGCACCCATGTGGAAGAATTTGATCTCCGGGACCGGCCCCGAGTTCAGCTTCTCCAGAATCTGTGGTGCATTCGGGCCCTGGATCTGATAACGATAACAGGTCCGCAGCACCGCATTGCCCTTCGGATTGAACGGGGACCTGTCGTCCTTCTCGATTTTGACGTCGTAACCGCCGGTTTCAGCGTGAAATTGAATCCAGTTCGCGGCCGGAGCCCGCCCCGCGAAGACCAGCCGGTTTTCTTCCAGATGGAACAGAATGCCGTCGCCGACGACAAAACCGTCGTAGCTGCAGGGCGCAAATTGCTTGGCTCGATTGACCGGAAACGTTCGAAAACTGTTGGTGGCGAGATAAGAGAGCATCCTCTGCGCATCACGACCTTCGACGTAAATGTTCACCATATGGTGCGACTGGTCGAACAGAACGGCGGTTTCGCGCCAGGCCAGCTGTTCATCTCGCCAGTTGGAGTACTCGTAAGGAACGACTGGATAAACGTAGGCGCCAATCTGGGAATTGCGCAGCATCTTGACCGGGTTGCCCACGGTCTCGAGCAGTTCCTCCAGAGTCTTTGGTTTCATTTCAAACCCCCGTGCCAGAATCCAGGCAAGGCGACGTTCAGTATACGGAACGTTGCCCATTTTGTACATGCCAGCAATTCATCTGCTCAGGAGAGGAGGACGGGGGACGGCTTCGGAAGGCAGCGAACCTCGTACAGTTCCACGCATGGAAAACAACGGGGACCTGCAGTGGCAGGAATTGTGATATGCGATGAAGTTCGCTGCGGGTCAGGATGATTTCGATCCGCAACCCTGCTGCGAGCGATCAGCCGATCCGGGAGACGCGCACTGGTTGCGGTGATAAATCTAACCACGTTCCGCGCGCAGCACTCGTTCATCTCTTTCCCCGAACAAGACGTCGAGAAGCTCCGGCCGGTTCCGCAACAGGACACGGCTGTTCACCGTGCCTTTCTCCGTGAGCTCGCCGGCCGCGCTCGAGGGTGGGGCTTCGACCAGCAAGGCAGCCACCATGCGGTTCGAACTGCCGGTCCCGGCGGCGTACAGTTTGGCCAGGCGTTCCTGAAACATCGCCCGGACGGTCGGGCTGGGGGAGATTTGTGCCGGGCTGGCCGCGCGATCCAGGCCGGCGGCCGCGGCGCATGCCTCCCACTCGGGAAAGATCAGAAGGCGCACATCCTTCCGGTCGGCCCCAGCCACGACGACTTCATTGGCCAGCGGGCGCAGCACGTCCAGTGCGTCCAGGCGCAACCTGCCGGCGCTGACTTTGGTGCCCGAGTCAAGCTTGAAGACCTCGTTGATCCTGCCATCAAAGCGGAGACCCGCCTGTGGCCGTGCCGGGTCCATAAAACTGAGCAGATCGCCCGAGCGCAGAAAGCCTTCCTCATCGAAAGCAGCCGCGGTTGCCGCGGGATCGCGCCAGTAGCCCGGGGTAACGTTGGGACCCCGATAACGCACCTCGAAGCTGTTGTCGTTCGGGATGAGCTTGAGTTCGACGCCTGCAACCGGTATGCCGACCACCCCGGGCCCACTTGCCTTCGCGTTGCCGAACAGCGCAATGGGCGCAGTCTCGGTCATACCCAGACCACTCACGGTCAAGATCCTGTGGCCGAGCGTTTCCACGGCAAGGCGTTCAAGATCGAACCACGTCGCCGGCTGCATCGACGCCGCAGCGTACCAGAGAAACTTCAGGCGTTGAAAAAATTGCTTGCGAAACGCGGGGTCGGCTTCCAGGTGAGGGATCAGCAGCTCGTAGCCGCGCGGCACATTGAAATAGATGGTGGGCGATACGCGGCGGAGTAATTCGAGACTTGCCCCAAACAGCGCGGGAGTGGGTTTCCCCGGATCGATATAAAGAGTGCCGCCATTGTGAAGAATAATGCTGAAATTGCTGTTGCTGCCGGCTGTGTGGTTCCAGGGAGCCCAATCGACCATCACGGGCGGCTCATCCTCCAGGCAAGGCGCCACCTGCCGCTTCATCTGGGAGTTCGAACAAATCATGCCATGAGTGTTGATGACGGCCTTGGGCATGCCGGTCGAGCCGGAAGTAAACAGAAACTTGGCAATCGTTTCCCGACCGACCCCCGCTGCTGCCCTGCGAACTTCGTCGCCATGACTGCCATCCCCCTTAAGCGCCGCCAGCCCCCGCATGTTCGCCGATGCCGTCGCGTTCCGCAAAGCGATCAGCGGGCGATCGGTCTTGAGAGCGTGTTCCATCGGTTGGCCATAGAGAGCGCCATCGTCGACCACCACCATTCCGGGTGTCAGCAGCTCAAAAGCATGCGCCAGCTTCGCGTAATCTCTGGACTGCAGGGCATAGGCAGGAGCGAGGGGAGCAACCGGGATGCCGACGTAAAGCGCGGCCAGCATGACGAGCGCGTGATCAATCCCATTCGCGGCGAGAATGGCGAGGGGCCGCTCAGGACCCAGGCCATAACCGAGCAATCCTTCCGCCAGGAGCAGTACCGCTTTCCGGGCTTCCCGGTAAGAGACAGACCGCTCCCCGGTTGGGCTCTGTTCAATGATGAAAATGCGATCCGGTGCAGCTTGCGCCCAGCGGTCAAGCCAATCTCCCACACGACAGTCGTAATCGCCCAGGGGGTCCAGGGACCGCATCAGCAGACTGCCGTCGGCACCGCGGGTCAGCTCGACATCGGGTGAGAAGAAGCGGACAGGCCGCAGCGGTAATCCGTGAAAGTCGCTGCTGCTGTAGTTCAGTGTACTCAAGGTGACGAGCTTATATGGATCGAACTTCTCCCCGCAAGCGGTGGACGCACCCCGGGTTTCCCTTACAATAGACCCGGTATGAGTCTCCGGGCCAAACATTCATCCCTTCCGAGTGCAAGGCGTCGCTACGCAGCGCTGGTCGAAGTCTACGACGAGCCGGGCCATTTAATCCGGCGCGCCCAGCAGATAGCCGTTTCGATGTTCCACTCCACCATCGGCGGTGGTGTGACCCCTATCCAATATTGCGTTCTACGAGTTCTTCAGGAGCACCCGGGGATTGACCAGGTAACGCTGGCGAAGTTTTGTGCCCTCGACACCTCAACCGCCGCCGATCTTGCGGTGCGTCTGGAGGAGCGTGGACTTGTGCGCCGGATGATGCCGATGAAGAGCAGGCGGTTCCGCCTGCTTCATCTCACTCCTGAAGGAGTTGAACTTCTGAGGAAACTTGTTCCACGCAGCGCCGTTCTGGCGAGTCGCTTGCTTCGAGCCCTGAATCGGGAGGAGCAGAAAGTCTTTATGCATCTCCTCAAGAAATTCGTTCACCTAAACAACGACGAAAGCCGAGCCCCTCTGGATCGCGGGTTTGCGCGGTCACCCAATGGAAGAAATTGAGAGAAGCCCTGTGGGGAGTCTCGCCAATGTAGGGCTACGCCCCGGGGCTTGATGCGATCGCGGTCAGACGGATCAAAGAGGAAGCCAATCTCGACCCGACCCCCACTCGTCCCGCACGGCCCGCAACGCCAGTTGCGGCAGGTATATAATCTGCGCCATCTTTTAGGGGAAAACCATGCCCCGTCGACCACGGGCCAGTTTCGGGTCTCCAGCGTCCCCCGCTCGGTCATTTTCACGGGCTTATCTCTCGTCCGCGACGAGTGCATCCAAACCTATGGAGATCGCGGAATCGCCGCCGTCGGCAGATTCGAGCGGCTTGCTCGGCTCGGAAACAGCATCGCCCACCGGAGGGAGTCGATGAGTGTAACTGGCGACACCAAGTCCTTCCCGCTTCCCAGCTCTTTGAAAGTTATCCTCGGGACAGAACGCTCGCAGGCTGCCTACCCGTATTACATGCAGTTCACCAAAGAGGATGACGAGCGCTTCTGGTTCTACAACTCCATGCATTTCCCGGAACCGATGTCCACTTTCGACGTGACAACCGCGGAGGCCGCGTATTGCGCCCTGGGCGCGGCCAACACGCGGGTGCACAGCCTGCCGACGACGCTCGGAATTGACTATCGCATCATCAACGGGCGGATCTACATCGGCGGTAACGCCGTAACCGATCCGGCCGAGATTGCCCGGCGCACACAACAATTTCAGCAGCGGGCCTTCTATTACTACGAACACTGGGAAGAGTTATTCGCACGGTGGAAAAACAAGATGTTGGATCTGATCCGGGCAGCCGAGGCTTTGCCGAAGCTTGCGCTACCCGAGTTCGAACCTCTGGAGCACGTGCACGCCGGACGCGGCATTGCCTCCAATCACTACCTCCTCGACGTTTACCAGAAGACCCTCGAAGGCTATTTCCGCATGTGGCATCATCACTTCGAGTTTCTGCTGCTCGGTTACGGCGCGTATCTCACGTTCTTCGATTTCTGCAAGAAGGCATTTCCGGAAATCAGCGAACAGACCGTGGCCCGCATGGTCGCCGGCATGGAAGCGGAGATCTTTCGTCCCGACGACGAATTGCGGCGTCTGGCCAAACGCGCCATCGAGCTGGGAGTCGATGACCTGTTCCACGAGGGCGCCGCCGCCGGCGACGTCATCCAATCGCTGGAGCGATCCAATCCGGGCAGAAAGTGGCTCGAAGAACTGGCCAACTCCCGCGACCCCTGGTTCAACATCAATGTCGGCGACGGTTTCTACCACTACCATCGCTCCTGGAACGACGACCTCTCGATGCCGTTTGCCACACTGCCCGGCTACATCGCCAATGCGAAAGCCGGCGAACGCATTGAGCGGCCGATCGAGAAGCTGATGGCCGAACGCCAGCAGCTCATTCACGCTTACCGCGACCTGCTGAGTGGCGACGAGGAGCGTGCCGCCTACGACCAGATGATTCAGCTCGCCCACCGCGTGTTTCCTTATGTCGAAGGGCACAAATTCTACTGTGAGCACTGGTACACCAATCTGTTCTTCAACAAAATCCGGGAGTTCGGGGCGCTTTTGGCCGAACACGGCTTTTTCCCAAGCGCCGAGGATGTTTTTCACCTGACTCGCTACGAAGTGGAAGAGGCCATTGTCGATCTCATGACCGCCTGGTCCAACGGATCGCCCCCGCGGGGCCCTGCCCGCTGGACGGCGATTGTGAATGAGCGCAAAGCGGCAATTGCGGAATGGGCCAGGCACCAGACTCCGCCCGCCCTTGGTCCCGTTCCTGAGGTGATTGACGATCCCGCCATCGTCATGTTGTGGGGTATCACGCGCGAGAACCTGGAAGCGTGGCTGGCGGCAGGCGAGAAGCCGGATTCCAATGAGATCAGGGGTTTCGCCGCTTCGAGCGGCGTGGTGGATGGTGTCGCTCGGGTGGTGATGTCGGTGGACGAAATTGATCGCCTGCGCCACGGCGACATCCTGGTCTGCCACATTACCAATCCCAGCTGGGCACCGGTGTTTCAGAAGATTGCGGCTGCGGTCTCCGATATCGGCGGCTCGATGAGCCACGCTGCCATCGTTGCGCGGGAATATGGCCTGCCTGCGGTGGTAGGGACGGGCACAGCTACCCAGAAGATCAAAGACGGCCAGCGCCTTCGCGTAGACGGCGGGAGGGGCGTGGTGACGATCCTCGACTGACCGAGCGCGGCAAGACTCGACCTGAGGCACATCATGAAGACGACGACCATGAGCAAAATGACGGCTCCGCCATCCACCGCCTACAGAATCGTGGATGTGCCTGAAGCGTATGCAGACGTAATCATGCAGCACGGCATACCGGGTACATTTGTCGGCGCGTCGGAACAGGAGAGCCCGTGGGTGCCGTTCGGCCCCAATGCCGCAATCCGCCATCTTCTCTTCGACCCCCGCCACAATATTTTCAGCAACATTCTGTGGATCAAGTCTGCTGGTGTGATCGGCACACACAAACACCGCGGAACGGTGGTAATGGTGTGCCTGGAGGGCAGTGCCCGCTATCTGGAATACGATTGGGTCGCTGGCCCCGGCAGCTTCATCTATGAGACTCCTGGACTGGTCCACACTCTGGTGAGCGACAGTCCCAATGGGGTCAAGTTGTTCGGCTGGCTGCAGGGTCCAATTGAGTTCTACGATGACAAGGGGACCTTCGTGGAAACACTCGATGTGTGGTGGTTCATCAATCACTACGAGAGTTATTGCCGACAGCACGGCATTCCGACGAATAAACAGCTCTACATCTGAACCGTGTGCGATGCATTCCACCGCAAACATCCGTTGGTTCGCCGATGTCTCGCTCGCCGACCATGCAACGGTCGGCGGCAAAGGCGGCTCTTTAGGTGAGTTGACGCGGGCCAATATTACGGTGCCACCCGGTTTTGTCATAACCACCCAGGGGTTTGAACGCGTCCTGGCCGAACTGGAGAGGGAAAACCGGATCCGCTCGCAGGTGGAGGAGCTACCGCTCGAGGACCTGAAAGGAATCCGCTTACTTTCCGAAGAAGTTCGCATGCGCGTCAAGAGCGCGCTTTTGCCAGCAGACGTTTCGGCCGACATCGTGGCCGCACATGCGGAGCTGTGCGGACCCGATCTCAATTTTCCAGTGGCCGTCCGCTCCTCGGCTACGGCCGAGGATTCCAGGGAGGCCAGCTTCGCCGGCCTGCAAGACACCTATCTTTGGGTAAAAGGTGCGGAGGCTGTTTTGAAATCCGTGCTCTCTTGCTGGGCCAGCCTCTACTCTGTTGCTTCGATCTCTTATCGCCGAAAGGACGGCACCCCGGAAAACGAAGTGGCGATCGCGGTCGTCGTCCAGAAGATGGTGGATGCCCGCTCCGCCGGAGTGATGTTCACGCGCAGCCCACTGACTGGGGACCGTTCCGTAATCACCGTTGAGGCAACCTGGGGGCTGGGCTCGGCCCTGGTCAGCGGCGAAGTCACGCCCGATCGCTTTGTGATTGGCAAAATAACCGGTGAAATCTCCGTCCGGGACATTTCCGACAAAGTTATCGAACATCGGCCCGCCGGGGACGGTGGGATCATGCAGGTCACGACACCGGAAGCGTTCCGCCGCGTGCCCTCGATCAGCGATGGAGAGCTGAAAGCTCTGGCGGAGATCGGCCGTAAAATCGAACGTCACTACCGGCGGCCCCAGGACATCGAGTGGGCGATTGACCGCTCGGGCGAGATCCTGTTGCTACAGAGCCGCCCCGAGACGGTGTGGTCGGGCAAAGACCGGCCTCCGGCTGCCAAGCCGTCCGAGAACCCCTTTGTGCACGTGATGAACATTTTTGGAGGCCGGCATTGACGCTCACGGCCAAGGATGTGGCCGAGATTATGCGCATCCTCGAAGAATCCAGCTTCGAGGAATTGTCGCTCGAAATGGACGGCTTCAAGTTGAGGCTGCAGCGCGGGTCGGCAGCGCAGCAAGCACTCGATCCCCCGCCGGCGCCAAATCCGCCGCCGACCTCGCTGGAGCCGATCCGACAGCCTCCACCTCAATCCGGTTTGTTAGAAGTCCCTGCTCCCCTGGTTGGAATCTTCTATCTCGCTCCCCGGCCGGGCGAGCCTCCGTTCGTGGAATTGGGTTCCAGGGTCGAAGCGGAGACCGTGATCGGAATCATCGAAGTCATGAAGCTGATGAATACAGTCCGTTCGGGCGTGAAAGGTGAGATCGCCGAGATTCTGGTCAAGAACGGTGCGGCGGTCGAGTTCGGCCAGATTCTGATGCGTGTGCATCCGGAGGCTTGAAGACGATGGCGAATATTCAAATCGTCGAGACCTCACTCAGAGACGGCAACCAGAGCCTTTGGGCGGCAGTCGGCATCGACACAGCCAGGACGCTCACCATCGCGCCCCTCATGGACCGTGTGGGTTTTAAGGCCATTGACTTCACGACCTCCACGCACATGGGCGTCGCGGTTCGCTACAAGAAGGAAGATCCCTGGGAGCGAATTCGACGGATGGCCAAGGCCGTGCCGAATACGCCACTGCAATTCCTCTCGACCGGGTTCCGCTTTATTTCCTGGGAAATGGCCAGCCCCGAATTCATGAAGCTGGCGTTCGCCACCCTGGCGAAAAACGGGATCCGCCGCTTTGCGCTGGCCGACCCTATGAACAATGCCGATTCCAACATCGCTTGCGCCCGCATGATCAAGGAGGTGGGCGGCGAGTGTGTCGTCGCTGCTTTAGTGTTTACGGTTAGCCCCATCCACGATGACGCGCATTACCTGGAACGTGCCCACAAGCTTGCCGCCAGCCCGGATGTGGATGCCGTTTATATCAAAGACCCTGGCGGCTTGCTGACGCCGCTGCGCGCGCGCGTCATGATTCCTGCGGTCAAGGCGGCGCTGGGAGACAAGCCTCTGGAGCTCCACTGCCACTCGACGATCGGTCTGGGCGAGTTGGTCTACATGGATGCACCGGAATGGGGTGTAGGCACTCTGCAGTGCGCCTCGGGTGCGGCGAGTGATGGGATCTCCAATCCGCCGGCCGAGCGCGTGGTTGCCAATCTCCGCGAACTGGGGCAGCAGATCGATATCAACGACCAGGCCCTCGCTGAAGTGGGCCGCTACTTCACCCGCCTGGCGGAGGCGGAAGGGCTTCCCATAGGCCGCCCGCAGGCTTTTGATGCCGCCTACTACCATCACCAGCTGCCGGGGGGAATGACGGGCACCATGCGGCGGCACCTGGCGGAGAGCAGGATTGCGCACCTGGAAAGCACTGTGATCGAAGAATTAGGCCGGGTGCGTCAGGAACTGGGCTGGCCTATTGTGATGACTCCTTTCTCGCAGATGCTGTTGACGCAGGCGGTATTGAACGTAACCGGCAAGGAGCGCTATCGAGTCGTGCCCGACGAGGTGATTCGCTACGCCCTGGGGCGATTCGGGAAACCCAACCTTCCGATTGCACCGGAGGTGATGGACCGCATTGATTCGATGCCCCGGACACGCGAGCTCCGGCAGGAGCCGCTCATGCCGCCGCTCGCTGAGTTGCGCAAGCGAGTCGGGGAGGAACTGTCGGACGAGGAGTTTCTGCTTCGCGCCACCATGCCGGCCGGTCAGGTCGACGCGATGAAAGCCGCCGGGCCTGCCCCCGCGACTTATAATCCTGAAGTTCGACCGGTCCTTCACTTGCTTCGCCGGCTTACTGCGCACCGCGACATTGCCCGCCTCTCCGTTGACAAGCCCGGTTTCAAGCTGGAGTTAAAAGGCCGTCCAGCGCCGCACAAGGCGACCGTATGAAAAGCAGCTCGCAAAATGGCAGGCCTATCCGCCTCAGACCTGTGGAGGGTCTGATGTTCGATCTCGACGGGACGTTGGTCCTCGGCGACCGTTCCTTCAGCGGCTATCAGGTGATGCCAGATGCGGTGGAGTTGTTGAGCAGCCTGAAGGAACGCCGAGTGCCCTTTGTGGTGCTCACCAATGGAACCCACTACCCCTCGTCAGAACAGGCGCCAAAGCTGCGAGCCCTCGGCTTGCCGATCTCTGACGATGCTTTGCTAACGCCTTCCAGCGTGGCAGCTGACCTTATGCCCCGCCGTGGCGTGAAGCGGGCACTGGTGTTGGGAACCCCCGGCGTCGGATACCCGTTGGCCGAGGCGGGGATCCGGACTGTTTTCACTGGCGACGCAGGCGCTGATCAGGTCGATGCAGTCTACATCGGCTGGCACCCCGACTGCGGCATGAAGGATATTGAGGCAGCCGCGAAAGCCATCTGGAATGGTGCGGAACTCTACGTGGCGTCTGACGTGCCCTTTTTCGCCACCGCTCACGGCAGGAGCATGGGCTACTCCTACGCGATCTCGGCGGCAGTGCGCAGGATCACTCGTGCGCCCATGATCCTTACCGGGAAACCCTCGCTCCATGCACTGAGGTTAGTGACCAGGAGACTGGGTATTCCCATGAGCAGGGTAGGCGTCGTCGGAGACGATCCTCTGGTAGAAATGATCATGGCCCGGCGCGGCGGCGCCGTCGGGTTCGCGGTGACAACCGGAATCACCACGGCTCGGGATTGGGCGAAGCAACCTCCTGGCAGGAAGCCACACCGCGTCCTGCGCAGCCTCGGGGAGTTGCTGCGGGTGGCGGATATCCGCAATCGCTGATCCGCTTTAGAGCAGTGGACTGCGTCCAAACGCAGTCACTAGGGCCAAAAACCTTCTCTCCAGCCTCTGTCTTTCTCGACCTGCCTTCGTGACCAGATTCGGCGAGCTAAGGCCGACTTGCCATCGGTACTTCGTCACCCCTCCGTGGGAGCATGGCTCCGTACTGATGGCCAGCATGGAAGGCACGGGTGCTGCGTGTGACGTCCTTTGACCACGGAGGAAGATCGGTCATGAGAGTGGTTCAGAGAAATCGGAAGGCCATGCAGGCGACTCCAAGGGACGCCCTCGTTAGCAATTAATGCGATTGCATACAGTGTGTCTGGTATCACGCACTTAAAGCCAAACAAAGCTGGTGGCGATGGGGCGAAAGGTGGATCCCTGTATACATTTTTCTGTTGACAGTATGCATTCGAGCATAGTAATCATCTTCGAGGTTTTTGTAGGGGAATCTCTACTTTCTTGGGGAAAACGTACTGGCCCGTTTCTCACCTGCGAACTCATGTCAGTCGGGCTGTGGGCTGCGATACCTAGCCGCTGTCTAAAAGGATTCGTTCAGGAAGGGGATCGTATGGGAACGCGCTTGTTGGCTGTTGCTGTTTGCCTGCTCGGTGTCGTTCTGTCCTCTGCTTCCCTGGCCGCTCAGGCCGTGAACTTCGCTCAGCTGAACGGCACGGTCCTCGACCCCGGCGGGCGGGCGGTGTTTCGAGCGCCGGTGGTTGTGCGTGATCCCGACACCAACCAAAGCTTTCAGGCGGCCACCGATAGTGCCGGGTTTTTCGTGATGCCCAACCTTCCTCCGGGGAGGTACGAGCTGACCGTTAACGTGACGGGCTTCGCCGTTTACAAGCAGACCGGCATTATTCTGACGGTCGGCCAGGTTGCCACCCTGAATTGCAATTTGAAGGTGGCGTCTACTAGCGAACAGGTTACGGTAACCACCGAAGCCCCGCTGGTCGAGCCAACCAAAACCGAGATCAGCCAGGTGGTGGAAACCCAGCAGATTGAGCAGCTGCCCACCAGCAGTCGCGTGTTCACCGACTTCGCTCTGCTCACTCCCGGCGTGACTTCGAGCCGCACCAGCCTGGGCGCGACCTTCACCGAGTTTGAGGTGACGCAAATCTCTTTTGCCGGCATGCGCTCGTTTAGCAACGAGATCACGGTGGACGGGGCCGACTTCGTCAACTCCGCCAGCGGCATCCAGCGCTCCACTCCGCCCCAGGAGTCGGTTCAGGAGTTCCGCGTAGTCAACAACAGCTTTGGCGCGGAATATGGCCGTGCCGTGGGAGGAATCGTAAACATCGTCACCAAGTCGGGCACGAACAATGTGCACGGTTCGATCTACCAGTTTTTTCAAAACAGCGCCACCGACGCGCGGTCACCGCTCCAGCCTTCGCCGCTGCCGCACGCGCTTCGGCAAAACCAGTTCGGGGGAGCCCTGGGGGGGCCCGTCGTCAAGGACAAAACCTTCTTCTTCCTCAACTACGAAGGTAAACGCAGCGCCCAATCCCCGGTCTATCCACCTGATCTGGTCAATAACATTTTGCTGATCGACCAGGCCAAGTCGCTGATGGGGCTGGCTCCCGAAGGCTGTCTCGGAGCACTCAACGCATGCCTGCCCAGTTTTGGCGGCAATCCCGCCAATATCACGCAGGCCCAGGCTTTCGGGTTCCTCGAGGGCTTTCTCAAGACGGGCAACGATGACTTCGGTTTTGCCAGATTAGACCATCATCTGACGGCGAATAATTGGCTGGCTTTTCGTTACAACATGGAGGACGTACGCTCCCTTAACGAACTGGTTGGCAATACCCTCGATGGCGGCGGGATAGGTGTGCCCAGCGGTGGCCGCAATCTCTTTGTTCGCGACCAGTCCGTCGTCGCCACCGTGAATTCGACGTTGAAGCCCAATCTGGTCAACACCGTGCTCGCGCAATATGCGCGGCGCCACTACAACTTTCCCGGAGCTACAGGCCAGCCGGACTTCAGCATCCTGAATGACCTCGAAGTCGGCCACAATTTCGGAACCAACGACCGGCTCTACGAGAGTCGCGCCCAGCTCTCGGAGTCCATATCCTGGGTAAAAGGCAGTCACCTGGCGAAATTTGGCGTTGATGGCAACTGGCTGACGAGCCTCGAGAACTTTCCCGGGTTTACCCCCACTCGCATGCTCATACCCGGCATTTCCTGCTTCACTGATTTTGCCCAGTACTTCAACACGAACTACGGCGCCAGCTATCCGACCGCGGGAACGGGCTTGGGCGCCTCCGCTGCCACCTGTCCGGTCCCTGAAGACAACGGCGTGGTCTTTATGTACGCCGGCACCCCCCTGCCAACCTCTCCCACCGCTTGCATCAATCCGCCGGGGTGCTCCCCGACGGTCACTTCGGCCAATCCGCTCAACGGGGGCGGCTTCCCGAATTCTTCATGGGCGAATGCCTACCCTCCCTCATTCTTTAACTTCTACAGCCGGGTCATCGACCACGGATACTGGGGCTGGTTTGCCGAGGACCAATGGAAAATCAATCCCAAGCTGACGCTGAATTATGGCTTGCGCTGGGACTTTGAAACCGGTTTGTCGTCATTCGTGAACAATGACTACAACGAGTGGCAACCGCGGGTTGGACTGGCTTATGCTCCGAGCAAAAGCACCGTGATTCGCGCAGGATTCGGAGTTTTCTTTGACCGGCAGAATTTGACGTTCTTCTTTGTGCCCAACACGCAGAAGATCGTTGCCGGTTATCAATGCGGCAATCACGCGCCGGCGTCCATCGCCGCTATCTGCAGCGCCGCTGGAGTTCTGCCCCAGCAGTTTCCCAACATCATGTCCAATTTGGGGCAGGCAGGACAGGGCTACCAACTTCTGGCCTTCCCCGCCACGGTTGGATCTCCCGCATCGCCCTGCTTCGGGGTTCCCCAGGCGGCTTGCCTCGCAGCCGATATTATCCAGACAGGATCTTACACAAAGGCTTTTCCTTCCGTGGAGATGGCCGGGACTTGCTCTACCACCGGCGCCTGCGGCATCGGCGAGGGTGGCATGGACCACAACGCCCGGGCGCCTTATGCCGAGCAAGGCAGTTTGGAAATTAACCATCAGTTCTCTCGGGGCTTGGCGGTCAGTCTGGGGTATTTGTTCGTGGAGGCCCACAAGTTGGTGCGCGGGAACAACATCAACATCCCGTGCCCGGTGGGCACAACCAAGTCGGCACCCCCAACCGACCCCACGCCGATCTTCCCAGGCGGTCCTCCGGAATGGGTGCCAGGATGGCTCGATGCCAGCGGCACGCTCACCCCGTGCACCGGGACGCCAACCCTTGCGAGCGGCGCCATCGCCGGTCTGGGCCCCTTCTTTGGGGGTGCTGCCGGTTCGGGCCTGCAAACCGTCAGCAATGGGCTTGCAGATTACAACAACGACGTCGCCAACGCCATTTACCACGGGGGAACGCTGACGGTGATGGAGCGCGGCAACAACTTCAATCTGACCGCCAACTACACCTATTCCCACATCATCGACAATGGCAACTTCACCACTTTTATCAACCTGCCACCCAACCAGTTCGACTATGGCGCCGAGCGCTCCAACTCCAACCAGGACGCCCGGCATCGCCTGGTGGCGAATTTCACGGCCATCGCCCCGCACACCGGACTCTGGCGGAATTTCGAGTTGAGCAATATCGTTACCTTGCAATCGGGCCGGCCGTTCACGATTTTCTACGGCAGCAACACCTTAAACGATGTGGCCGGCGCCGCCACCGACCGTGTCGGTGGCTCGTCGTTCGTGGCGGGCTCATGTTCCACGGTCCAAAACTGCGCGACCATGATCGGGCGGAACACCTACATCGGCGATCCTGAATACAATTGGGACCTGCGTTTGTCGCGCAATGTGCACATGAGCGAGCGCTTGAACTTGAATCTCGCCTTCGATGCCTTCAACCTGCTCAACCGGGCAAATTTTGACGAGGTGACCAGCGTCTACGGTTCACCGGTGTTTTGCGGAGGCGTTCCAACGCATTACAACGATGCCCTGACTCGCGCCATCCAGCAGGGTTCCTCCTCGACAGCCTGTCCCGTGGGCAATCTCACAACCATCGTGCCGCCCTTTATCGGAAGCTTTGCCAGCACGCCCATTCCGAACACCAATCCGATCGATCCCTGCTTCTCTTCCGGGTTTACATGCTTGTTCATCCCGACGCATCCCAATTCGAACTTCGGCGTGCCGCGCACGGCCCTGAACCCGCGGCAGCTGCAGTTCTCAGTGAAATTCACGTTTTGACGCAGGAGATCGGAGGACGGATTCCGCAGGAAATCATATGTTGCTGGGTCTCCGATTTGTGCC
>Ga0123355_10007759_pt1 | contig 16138 bp, 18 predicted proteins | sample TergutEmb28metaG_3_FD_89872 | JGI IMG/M metagenome (GOLD analysis project Ga0123355, IMG submission 89872) | Embiratermes neotenicus P1 segment gut microbial communities from Petit-Saut dam, French Guiana - Emb289 P1 | ecosystem: Host-associated > Arthropoda: Insects > Digestive system > Gut ...
TCATACTCTAGTGTGCAACCTTAGAAAAACCAATTTTTTCGGTAACTTCACCATGTAATTGTACGTACTCCCTGATGATGGTCAGTGCTGACCGAAACATGTTGGAGATCTGATAATTAAAATGTATTTTAACGGTTGTTTAAAACATAACTGTTTTTAAAATAAAAACATTGTGCAATAAGCTGGCTATTTTAGAATAATAATTACTTTTTTAACTTTATTGAAGTAAAAAACTGATTTCCATTGCAGTAAATAAGCAACATTATTGCTTTTTCTTTATCCTTCTCTTTTGCTAAATTTATTTGATTTTGGAAACTTTCAACGTTTTCTATATAAGTTCCATTTATTTGCATAATAATGTCTCCTTTTTTGATACCACGCAACGTAACATTCCTGTTAACGTCTACGTTGGTAACTATTACACCTTTTGTAGGCACGTCATTTTTGCTCTCTTTTGACTCTTGTGGTAGATTTGAAACAGTTAAACCAGTTATATAGTCAGATGTTGATTCATTTTCTTCTTGGTTATTACCTTGGCTGTCACTTGTAGATTCTCCGATGACGACCTTAACATTAGCTTCTTTACCACTTCTCAGCAACTTAATTTGCACTTTTTTCTCAGGCTCAGTTCTTGAAACCATTTGAGGTAGTTGTGTCATTCTCTCAACTTTTTTGCCATCAAATTCTAGTAATATATCACCTACTTTGATACCACCTTTCTCTGCTGGACTGTTCTTTACTATATCTGCAACTAATGCACCGTTTGTATCTTTTAAACCCAAAGACTCTACAAATTCTCTTGTTAGAGGCTGAACTTGCACACCAAGCCAACCGTGTTTTATATTCTTGGCACTTTTTAGTGTGTCAGTGATTGATACAGCTAGATTAGACGGTATGGCAAAGCCTATACCCACATTACCGCCAGACTCAGATGGGGAATAGATGGCGGTGTTAATACCTATAACTTTTCCATTTAAATCAAATAGTGGTCCTCCAGAGTTGCCTCTATTGATTGCAGCATCAGTTTCAATAAATTCAATCATGGTGCCAATACTGATGTCTCTGGACCTTGTAGATATAATTCCTGTGCTTACAGAGCCACCCAACCCAAATGGATTGCCTATTGCCATGATCGTATCACCAACCCTTGCTTTATCAGAGTCACCAAACGCTACAAAAGAAAGGTCTTTATCAGCTTTGATCTGAAGCACAGCAAGATCAGTTTTTGCGTCATAACCTAAAACTTCTGCTTTGAAATAAGTATTATCGTTCATAGTAACTGTGATATCTTGGGCGTTTTTAGTAACGTGATAATTAGTTACGATAGTTCCACTTTTGTCTATAATAAATCCAGACCCAAGCAGCACTACTTCTCTATTGATACTTGGACCCCTGTCCATAAAAAATTGATCAGAATGCTCAAAAAACTCTCTGAAATCATCAAAAAAACTATTTCTTGGTGTAAAAGGGATTCTAGTTCTATTGTTACTTTCTTGTTTGATGATTTGTTCGCTCGAAATATGTACATGCAGTACATGCGCAAACTCAGCTCATTTTTCTCCAATATGCTATATAGTAGCAAATTAAGTATATTTTCCCCTGTAAGTTTGCTAACCCTGTAATCGGCACCAACAGCTTCACCTATTTTGTCCAGCTCTACCTTTGGCAATTTTGATATTATTTCTTTGTAGTAAAACGTCTCATACCTCAATAATTTTCTCTCATTATACTCTTTTAAAGAATGTTCGTACAGCTGTGATCATTTGCAACTTCTTTGGGCAGTCTCTCTTTTTTTCCTAAGTGGTTATTTACTAATGTCAATTCATCTTTTAACGCAGCCGAGCAACAATAAAGGTGTTTTAGTTTTTTCAATTCAGGAGAAGGCGGTGTCCAGCTAGAAGGTTCCTGTCTTTGGCAATAATCAGCAATAATTTCTGCATCAGTCTGATCATTCTTTTGTCTTACAAGCTTACTCCTCCCATAAGATTTAATACAATAAGGATTTACAACACTAACAAAATGTCCAGCATTGTGCAGAAATTCAGCCAAAGCTTCGCTATAACAACCAGTAGCGTCCATACAAGCTTTCACTTGTTCTACATTATGTTTTTGCAGAAAGTTCAGCAAACTTTGAAACCCACTATCATCGTTTTTAAAGTTCCTTTTCCTAGTTTCACGTTTTCCTTTTTTACTTATGAACGAGAGAAAAACATCAAAGCGATCTTTTGAAATGTCTATTCCCAGAAAGTTGTTGATCATATATAACCCCATACGTTACCATTAAAAATGAAAAGTAAGGCTATTCTTGTGGTTACAGAATTAGAACCATTTAGGTCTTTCTACGATACCGTCCAGCCTATACTTTTGAGGAGGGAACTCTTATCTACCTGACAGATTTTATATCTAAGAGCACACACACAGTGCTTCCCTCCTCCATCTAATGTTTAAGCTTAAAACATTAGATGCTTTTGACAAGATACAAGAGGAAAATGTCCAATGTTTATAATTGTTGCGCTGATGAGAAAACTAATGCATGTATTTTTTGGTATTTTTAAAAATAATCAATCATTTAATGGTGATTTAGTGAAATAATTTTAACAGTAAGGAGCAACATCTGTCATGCTCAACGGTCTTGAGCATTAAATATAAAAGATCGTGCTTGGAATTTTGATGCCATAGTAGATTATACTATTGTACGTTGACTTTAACAGAGTTGCTTGGCGAAGAGCTAGTGTAACTGTGCGTCCACACAAACTAAAAGCACAGTTACACTAATTTATAAAAGATGTAATTTTAATTTGAATTGTTTTGTTATTTTTTATCTTTTTAGTGTCAAATAACTTGTTGACAATAAAGACAGTATCTGGGATCCAGTTTTCCATAAAACAGTGTGCTTTAACATAACTTTTATGCTCACTAACCTAATAAAATTCCTGGATTTCAGTGTCACGTGCTGGAATGACATCGTTTACATGTTACAACCCTCGTACAGCTAAGCTACTTGGATGTTGGGTACAAATTACTCCTATAGTGTTTCTGCGATTTTCTGACTATTAAGAAACTCCGCCCTAGCTTCGGTAAGTTCAGTTGAGGGCCCTGAAAAAAACATAATTTTTACTGCACAGTATGCACAATATAATGCAACAGTAGCCACAGCTGTTGCAAGGATAATAAATCCAATTTTATCTGCTTTTCTCCAATTTCCAATTGCAGGTTCAACTGCGCAACCAACACCCAGAAGTGAAAGAGTCACCGCACTACCAGAGTGTATCAATACCATATTATAATCAATGGCACCAAATAACTGTCCAACCTTACGGTAGTGTTTAGCATAATCCACTGGCCTTTTATTGTACTTATCTTTTGCATTAGGATCAGCACCTCTCCTTAAAAGCAATTTTGCAATTTCAACACGATTGTGAATGCTATCTTCCAATAAGTAATGCAACAGTGTTTTACCTTGACTATCTCCTGTATCAGGATTAGCTCCATGATTTAATAGTAATTCAGTAGCTTTGTAACAAAAAACGCCATCACTATTATTAATAACACAGTGTAATAATGATTTGCCTTCTCGGTCTTTTGTATTAGGTTTAGCACCATACTTTAAAAGTAAACTTATGGCCTTAATCCTTGACTCATGTTTGTAACTTATATGCCCAAGCGCGAAGTTTAATGCTATATTGCCACAAGCGCCTTCTGTATTCAAATAGTTAAATTTATCATAATTTTTTACTGTCTTTAGCAGCAACTCCAGAAAATCTAGTTTATCGTCGTTAATGGCCGATATTACAAGGTCTGAGAAAACTTCTGCCTGATCTTCTTGACCATTAGTAAGAAATTTGCATGCTTCTATTTTCTCCGAGAGTTTCTTTGTATTATCATTATGCAATCCCGTAAGCTGTTGTTTAACTTGATAAACAATGTCAAGATCAGAAATACCATCTGTTGTGCGTTAGGTTATCAAGTTGTTATGAGCGAAGAAACTGCGGAAAGAATAGCTAGCTATAAAGCTGATTTGATAGATGGCAAGGCTACAGCAGGAAAATATTTAGGAAAAAAAATCTCTGGATTAGATTTAAGCAATACAGGCATATATGAATTTATAGAGTTACTACTGTCAACTAAAAAACCGCAGATTTTTGCTGAGCAAGATGTTAGATGTGATGGTACGGATTGGAGTAGTAGAGAATTTGCAATACTTGGAGATATCAACGTTGCAGTCAAAGCTGTAGCATATGATAATGGTGTGTGGAATGGAAAAAGTAGCACTAAGTATGATAGGCCGTTAGATGTAGAATTGTTATTTACTCCCGGTGCTATGTTAAGTACAATGAACACCGGTATTAAGAATAATTCAGATTATAATGAAGTAGTAGAAAATGGTAAAATAAACCAAGAAAAGTATAATGCTCTTGTAGAGCGAAGATTGCTGCCTTTGCTGTCATATGTTAATGATCAAGCGGAAAATGAAAAAAAAGCCTTTGTGGTACTACCAGGAATTGGATGTGGGTATTTTGCAGGGAATTTTCAAGGTCAAATGGAGAATAAACTTGATAAAGCTTTACAGGTTATAATAGAGAAACATAAATTTCCTAATATCAAAGGAATACATCTTAGCTTTCATGGAGGACAACCTACTAATATAAAGAAAGAAATCAATGGTGTCATTTATGAAGTAAGAGGTAATGGCCTCCCTCAATTATCACATCCACAAGAATATAACGAAGAATTTAAAGATTGTAAGTTATATAAAGTAGTTGCCTGGGATCATGTTTCACTGCCGGGAAATGATTATTTTAATAATAATACGAGATGGACGGATGATGGGGTATCTGCTGCTGCAACTAACTCAATGGAAGTTATTACAGGAGTAAAAGGCACGTACAGGGAAGGTAAGTATTTTCCGCCAAAGGAATATAAAGATTGGGAAGCCGTAGCAAAGTTAAACGGCGTTAAGTTAGTTGCTAATAAGGAGAATGTAAAAATATTCTCTCAAGGGGACGGTGTAATGAGGGTTTAGAGAATCAAGAGTTAGGATCTCAATTAAATACATGTGTTCTAGAAATGCATCATTCAGACTATGGGATTGATGAGCAGGGGGAAAATTATTGTTATGGTTGTACTTTTATCTAGTGAACATGTAGAATTCCACTATTAATAAGATGATTTTGCATGAATCGTAAATTGGTCGTTTTATGTATACTAGATGGTTGGGGAAATGGAATAGAGAATAGTGAATATAATGCTATTAGCAATGCAAATCCACCCTGTTGGCAGTATATTAGCTCTAATTACCTAAAATGCAGTTTATTTGCCTGTGGAACCGATGTTGGGCTACCAGATGGTCAGATAGGCAATTCAGAAGTTGGCCATATGAATATTGGCAGTGGCAGAGTAGTGATGCAAAGCCTACAGCGCATTAATCAAGAAATAGGAACAATAGAAAGCAATGCAAATCTACAAAACTTTATTGGCAATTTAAAAAGTAAGCATGGCGTATGCCATATAATGGGATTAGTGTCAGACGGTGGTGTTCATTCGCATCAAAAACATATTTCAACTCTAGCAAATAAAATATCGCAACACGGAATTAAAGTGGTGATACATGCATTTTTAGACGGCAGAGATACATCGCCAAATTCGGGGAAAAAATGCATTCAAGAATTTGAAGAGTGTATAAAGGGCAATGACATAAGAATTGCTACTGTCTCTGGACGTTATTACGCTATGGACCGTGATAACAGGTGGGAAAGAACAATTGAAGCTTACGAAGCTATCGCATTTGCAAAGGCACCTTGTCACGATAGTGTGATGTCGTTGATTGATAGTAACTACCAAAGCAATATAACTGATGAGTGTATCAGACCTGCAGTAATAGCTAACTATCAAGGTATAAAGCCAGGAGATGGAGTGTTACTGGCTAACTTTCGTGCCGACCGAATGATACAATTGGCAATTATTTTGCTTGATAAAACAGACTTCTTGGATGTCATTCCAGCACGTGACGCTGGAATCGGTGGTCAAACTGCTCAGATGATAGAAGACTACGAGCAAAAACCATTTTCTTCGATTCTAAGTATGATGCAATACAAAGCGGACTTAAAAATTCCCTGTCTTTTTCCTCCTACATCTTTCGCCAGCACTCTAGGACAGGCAATAGCGGATAATAAATTACGACAGTTGCGTATTGCTGAAACTGAAAAATACGCTCATGTAACTTTCTTTTTCAATTGCGGCAAAGAAGAACCTTTTCCCGGTGAAGAAAGAATTCTCATTCCTTCACCAAAAGTTGAAACTTATGATTTGCAGCCTGAAATGTCAGCCTTTGAGCTCACAAAAAAGTTTGTAGAAAAAATTTATTCCCAAGAATTCGCACTGATAGTTGTATATTACGCTAATCCTGATATGGTAGGTCATACAGGTAACATGAAAGCAGCTCAGAAGGCTGTGCTAGCTATAGATAATTGCCTTATGAAAGTGCTGAATGCTGTTAAAGAAGTGGGTAACACTGTGCTCATTGTTACGGCAGATCGCGGCAATGTTGAGTACATGTTCGGTGAAGAAACAACACACCCCATACAGCACATACTTTGAATACAGTTCCATTCATCGTATGCTTTGATTCTTATAACAATCTGAAGCTGAGAGATGGAAAGTTATCTGATATTGCTCCCACTATTTTACAGTTACTTGGAATTAAAAAACCAGACGAAATAACAGGTAGTTCATTGATTGTATAAGCAGCTAGTATGCTCTATGTTTTTATAATTCTACTGTCGGGGATTGATTTGCATCTGGAAATAAAACACTGTGTAAAGCAGATAGCATATCTATTTGCTGCTCTAAATGACCATGATCTGCTTCCACATTAGAGTACCGAATATTGTTTTCTCCAGCATATACAGATAAAGAACCATCGTATTCAACCGCTTTGTTGTTTTCCAGTATTATATTAAAAACTTCCGTCTGTTTTAAAGCCTCAAACCAATCTTCAACTGTCGTGTAGAAAAACTCACCCGTTCCGCTTTCTGGACATACTTCTGGATAAATCTTCAGTACATCACGGGAAAGTGGTGGAGAAAAATAGCTTTTGAATGAGTAGCTAGAAGAGTCGTAGTTATTATGCAGAGCGATGACATGGTCTTGACCAGGAAGCAAGAAATGTAAAATTTTTTTCTGCAAAATTTCTAACTGCTTTCAAAGCACCTTCTGAAAAATTGCCAAATTCTTTTAAAATAGCCTCTGCACCCACGCCGTCAAATATACGACTGGGATCAAACTCATACTTTTCACCATTTAAATTAAATTCTACATTACGTGAAGTACCATCGCCGTGAATAATATACAACATCCTGCCGCCAAATTGTTGGATTATGCTTCCCAGGCTAGTTTTCTCATCTTTCTTTTCAGTTTTTGCAACCATTTTCAACCTCACTTACTATTAACATACTAACCATAATAAAACTAGAGTACTAATTATCAATTAATACCAGTTTTTGTTTTAATGCAATGCCTATTTAGGTTTAGCTAAAATAACTGTCGTGGAGGGGACTTATTGAAAAAAGGTAATAAGGAGGTAGAACGAGTTGAATGGCAATTGTACAATAAAAAGAAATTATGAGCAATAGAAAGAATCTGCTAAGCATACAGGATCTAACAATCAATGATGTAGAAAATATAATTAAGTTAGCTGGTCAATACCTAAAAAATGAAGCTGCAAATGGGCATATCTTAGAAAACAAGACAGTAATAAATCTATTTTTTGAAGATTCAACGCATACTCTTGCCTCTTTTGAAATAGCGGCAAAAAGTCTTGGAGCAAATGTTATAACTCTGCCGATAAAATCTTCTTCTATTAATAAAGGAGAAAATTTGAAAGATATGGTAAAAACGTTAAATGCAATGAATCCTGACTATATAGTAATCAGGCAAAAAAACAGCGGTATTTTGAATATGCTGGCTGAGCATGTTAGTTGCTCACTAATCAATGCAGGTGATGGAAGCAGTGAACATCCAACCCAAGCCCTTGCGGGCTATTTTGTAATCAGTAATCATAAAAAACAAATAAAAGATCTCAAAATTGTAATATGCGGAGATATTTTGCACAGCAGAGTTGCAAGATCGAATATAAGATTACTAAAAATGTTTGGAGCAAAAATATGCTTGGTTGCACCACCAACTTTGATTTGTAGACATTTTCCTGAGGTAGATTCAGCCCATTATTCGCTAATTGAAGGCATAAAGGATGCCGATGTAATTATGCTTTTGAGGTTGCAAAAAGAGCGCATGAATAATAGTTGTTTTGTTCCTTCAGAGAGAGAATATTTTCATTTATATGGGCTTGATTCACGAAAGTTATCATGCGCAAAACCAAGTGCGATTGTTATGCATTCAGGTCCAATAAACAGAGGGATTGAGATCAGCAGTGATATAGCAGATTGTGTTATTTTACAGCAGGTAAAATTCGGATTGGCAATACGCAAGACAGTGCTACATTATTATAGTTCTTGCTAATATCACAAAAATGTGTAATTCTGTAACAGTTTATACTCAGTTTAGTATAATAACCTCACACACATGAGGGCTGCTGCATTATAACAACAGCCCTTTATGTGTATTAACCCACGTTAAACGAGTTATGATCGTGATAAGCGTAATCGCTTGCACAGTTAAATATTTCTCCTAAACCATTCAGAAGTTGTGATACCATTACACTTGGCTGCTGTGAATGGCCACGTAGAAATAGCAAATGCTTTACTTAAGAAAGGAGCAGATCCTTTATTGGGAAATAGAAATTTTAGAACTTTAAAGCCTGCTGAGTTGGAACAAAAAATTATTGTTAATGGCTACAGTGAGCAAAGTAAATATACAAAGGAGACAATGGAAATTTTGTTACAACATACTTCTCCTGAACAAAATGCGAAAACCCTAAAGCGCTTTTCAGGCAGTGAAACTCTGACAGATGAAGATATGGAAGTTATGAAGTTGCTCTCAGACAAGGAAGCTGACCCTAATTCTGGAAAAGTGAGCACAAGTATTGAAAATGAGAGTGATTCCCAACAGAATTTAAAAGCTGGCTATGATGCTGAGGCTCATTCGGATGGCACAGCTTTAAATTATGCATATAAAATGAAAAACAAGAATGTTTTAAATTTACTACCGAAGCATAAGGAAGAAGATGATACTTTGGACAAACTTCTAGCAAGTAGAGTTCCTAGTGAGATCTCAGAGTTCACAACGGATAATACTAATCATGCTGATTCTTTTAGCAAAGGATGGTTTGCTACACGCGAGGGAGTAAAATTTTGTATTAAAGAGTTTGATGCCATTACTCCTATATCACTAGAGGGATCGTCACAGTATCTCTATGGACTTGATCTTAGACCTAATCTTCGAAGTATGGATTATTTTCGTTCAGAATCATTTGTGACAGAAGTTATTGCTGGTGCAATATATAGATTAGTATTATTTGGTAAATCACCAAAAATTTGGTTAATTAGGGATAATCGGAACCGAGTCTAATTGGGTTCCGAATTTGTACCTAACTTTGATACATTTGGTGATCTAGTTGACAAAGTATATGAAAATAGCATGATCGGACAAAACGACTTAGAAGTACAAGCTCAACATAAAGTGAAAGAGGAATTGCAAAAAAGCTTAGGAAGTTCTGAATGCTTTGTTAAACTTTTAGCTGCATGTTTGATATTTAGGGAATATGATTTTTACCGATTAAATTTTGGGGTAATGGTAGAAACAGATAATGTAGGTACAGAAACCAGGAAATGGGCAAAGATTGATCACGGTGCATCGTTTAGATATCCATTTTGTAACCCACATGATGATGGGATGGCAAAGTATCTTCCATTTAGCCAACGAGACGAGCTTGATTATTCAGATATTTTAAACTATTACTTGAATAGAGGTGATATTATGGATAATGGCTTGTCAGAAGAATTAGTAGATCATAGTAAGCTATCAGAAGAGCTAAGTAATATGTGCAGCTTCCTAGAAGAAAGTAGAGAATTGTTTGAGAATTTAATAGACAAGCAAGTAAGTGATCTAGAGAAGATTTTATGCGTTGAAAAATATGAAGGTACATGGCTCACCATTGGTGGAAAGAATTTTTCATATGACATTAAAAAAGATAAGTTTATCGCTGATGATCTTGCCCAGCTTAATGAGCACTTCAAAAAAATGCTGTATAGCCAAGTTGAAAAAGCGAAAGAATTTTCGGAAGAGTTGAGCAGGAAGGATAAAGGTCCTAAGGAAGAAGACTTGAATTTAGATTATAACTCTTTAAGCAATATAACTGAATCAAGTGCGCGAGGTGATAGCAGTAAAACACATCCTGAAGCTGCGTCAGTAATTGAAAGCAATGATAGTAACGGCGAACATAAAGAAGCAATAATCCCTTCTATGGGAAATGAAGAGCAGAGTAATGCAGGACAAAACTCAGTTGAATGGAGTGAAAACATCCATGAGGCTACTAAAAATAGCTCTGATGTGAAACAAATCATACAAGCAGTACAATATACCATGCTGCTGATAAAGATGATGACAGGCTTAAGATTGATCCAATGAGTTTCTTATCTTCTTGTGAACCTTGTAGTCATGATTTTAAGCAAAATGATGGCAGCTTATTTAATGATAATGCTTCTAGTTATCAAGAAGAAAATTTAGTAGAAGATATCTCTGGATCAATCGATGGTTTAGAAATAGACAACTTACCAAAAATGTTCACTTTATGCTTAATAGGCAACAATCAACTGATTATTACTTAAATAGTGAATTTTCTGAACATGAAAATTTACCGTTGTATTCTATATCTAATTATAGTTCTTCTAATGGTAGTGTCACTCAGGGAACTATCCAGGGTCAAGGCACTCAAATAGAGCTTCTTGTTACAGATGAGAATCCACTTCTAGAAAACAAGAGTGACCTTTTACTATCACAAATTGTAACACTAAGAACTCAACTAGAATTTCAAAAATGTTTATTTAACCGTAAGAAGTTGGAACTAGAATCGAATCTTAAAGAAAAGGAAGATCAACTCAGGGAAAGAGAACAAACTCTTGCTGAATTATGGCGGACTATTTCCATACAAGAACAAAGGATTAGAATCCTTACTGATCAATTAGATTTAACTTTAGCTCAAAAGTTGGAACAAGAAGAACGCTGTGAATATGCGCAACAGGAGATTAATAACTTAAAAGAGAAATTTGAAAGAGAGAAAGAACTACATAGGGATAAAGAAAATGCATTGTTTGATTCAGAGAAGAATGTTCAAGAACTAGTGCAAAAGATTGAAGATCTTGATTGTCAAAAAGCTCAACTTGAGGAGGGCATAAATTTAGCTGCAGTTCAACAGTTGCACCGATAAGACAAATATCAAGAGGTACAAGGTCAACTTGAGGAAACGAAACAAGAGCTGAATGGAGTACGACAAAACTTGGCTGCACTACAAGAAAACTTAAAACAGACAGAACAAGAGAAGTTGAATAAAGAAGCAGAGATTGAAGACCTAAATGGTAAAATAGTTCAACTGACTGCAGAAAAAAATCGGTCAAACAACCACAGTACTCAACTTCAGACTCAAAATCTTAAAGATGAAAATAAAAAACTCCCAGCAGCAAATGATCAGGGTAGAAAACAGAGTGACTATGCTTCTGCTGCTTTTGTAGTAGCTGGAGCATTTACTGTTGTTGCAAGTTTAACAATGTCTTATTTGGCAGTATGCATTACACTTGCTACAGCTGCATCGATTTTTTTTGCAGTAGGATGTTACTGTTCATATAAAGTAAATAGAGCACTTGACAATGTTAAAGCTGATCGAATTGGTCTTGATCTTGATCATACAGTTGCTTAATAGTTTTAAATTTGCAGTCCATTTGGTTTTGAGCAAGTTCAAAAAGTATGTGCTATAAACCATAAGCTCAAGTTAGAGGGATAAGTTAATATTATAAGGAGCCTTCTAAAGAAGTTTTCTTATTTTGCTTTCTTGACGCTTATGGTTTTTGAGCATGCTCAACTATGCTGAACCCAGAGAGGACTGTATAGATTGTTCTACATCTTCAACTTTCTCGAGCTTCGTATTTGGCTTTATGGTATTATACAACACAAAACTCACACAAGCCAATCCAACAATCCCGCTAATTACCGCTATAACATGCATTTCCAGGATGTACAACGCAACACTAGCCACTAATAACGCTGTACCAACAAAGCCAGCCAGGATTGCTTGTCTTTGCTGCGTTGTTTTGGTTGATGATTTTTATTCTACAGCATCACATGGCTTTATTTCAGTTGAAGAGGGTTCATTGGAGGCACTTGGTGTTTCTGTTGGAACTATGCTTGTATCATCAGTGAATATTATTAGAGTTGCTTTTTGCATAATAGCTTTTGGTAGATCATTAATGTATAATATAAACAAGAGAGGACCCAAAATTGATCCCTGTGGGATGCCACGTTTTACCTTCTTCCATTTTGAATCTGATTTTACATCTATCAATGGGTTGTTTAGTTGAACTCTTTGGTATCTATTTGTTAAATAAGATTCTATTAAGAGTTTGGATTTGCCCAATATACCATATAATGGATGTTTTTTTATCAGTAGCGAATGGTATATTGAGTCAAAAGCTTTTTCTAGGTCAAAAAATATGCTACCGACTACCATTGTACTATGTAATGCTTTTAGAATTTAATGAGTTAAGCTGAATATTGCATTATCAGTTGATAATTTTTTTCTAAAACCAAATTGCTGTGGATTTAATAAACTATTATTATTTAGATGATCTATTAGTCTGTTGTACAATGCCTTTTCTACCATTTTTGAAAATACTGTTAATAATGGTATTGGTCTATAATTGGATGGAATTTTTCTATCACCCTTTTTAAATAATGGCTTTATGACTGAGTATTTCAATCGTTCTGGAAAAATTCCGGACGAAATGGATTTATTACAAATGTGTGTTATTGGGGAACATATATATTTAACACTAATTTTTAATAATTTTGTGTTGATTTCATCATACCCTGATGAGTCCTTAGTTTTAAGTGATTTAATTATGTGTGTTATTTCTTGTGTAGAAAAGGATTTAAAAACCAGGGGAGGAACAGGGTTATAGTAAAGTTGTCATATTTCACACTACCTGGATTTTCATTGTTTGATTCTGAGTTTGTTATCGAGGAAAAATATTCATTTATTGCATTGGCAATATCTTGTTGGTTAGTTAACTGAGTTCTGTCTTAGTATACCCTGCATAGATTGTTGTTTTCCTAATGATTCGTTTATTATATTTATTGTAGTCTTCATTTTATTATTTGATTTGAAAATTCTTTCACTAAGAGTCATCCTTTTTGCTTCCCAGATAACACTTGTCAATATTTTACAGTATGCCTTATAATGTTGTTTCAATGTTGCATTATTGCTGATTCTAATTAGTGAGAATAGCTCTCTTTTTCTTTTACATGATGTTCAAATTCTAATGTTGGCATCATCTTCCATAAAGATGTCTTCCCAATTTTCATGACTTAGTAGTAGTTGGAATTCCAGTATACTTTGGTCATTAATGTCCCTCTTTGTGGTAATCTTGTTTGTTTGGTTTGTAAGAACCGTGTTTATTATCTGCGCCTTGTGGTCGGAAAGCCCATTGATGTGGGGATTTATGATATAATTTTTGGTCCTTGTTATAAATATGTTGTCAGTAGCAGTATTCTGTAACTCCACCCATAACAGATGGGGTTGTGTTAAATAATATGACTGTGTACATTTATTTACATGTAAGACAGTGCAGCGATGTACAGCTGATTAGCATCCACAATGAAATACGTTACAAGGCTTGGCTTCTAGCATTAATTGGAGGTCAGAAGCTTCGCTTCTAACTCAATGATATCTCTCCACCGTATTCCACACCTACAATTTGCAATCGAATGGTGAGAAGCAACTTCGTCACTTTACTTCTTTAGGAATCAGTAGTTAATAATTCATGTTTATTCAAGAAAAGAAACTTTCCTCAAGGGATTTCTATCAGTTAGCAAACTAAGTTTTGTACCAGGTTGTAGTATTGTACAATGTACGGGATCTGAGATATCTAGGAATTTTATGGATTTCGGATAATGCAACGCAATAATGTGAGATGGATCTTCCCTCGTGTCCTGGTGTATCTGTTTATGTAAACATCTGATCTTACCTTAGAAATTGAAACATTGCGAAATCTACATATATTATGATGAAATGAGATTAACTCAAATATTGTACATAATGTATTATCTGTGTAGGCTAGTGTTGTATTATTAGAATCTTAAATTATTGGAATTAAGGAAAAACAAATCAAAACATATTTTAATCCAACTGAAAAAACTGAAGCTGCATTGATTTGTTCTAATTTAGGGTGTGAGTAATCATGTCAGGTGATCACAATATAAACTACAGTCTAATATATGCAGTTCGTTATGGAGACGTAGAAAGAGTAAGAGAGTTAATTGATTCTTTTGGTTTATCTTACTCACAAGCATGGTCAGCAGGGTATGTTTAGTTTAGTTTAGTTTAGTTTATTTGTTCATCAATTCAGTCACACATGTAACATTGGACACGTCAATTACAAATTATTTCGTGATGCTGTTGCGAATAAACATACAGAAGTTGCTAAACTACTTTTAACAAATGGTTGCAAAGTTAAAAGCAGAAATGTAAGACCTACTGATACACCTCTTCATTATGCTGCTATAAATGGTGACATAGAGATTGTTGAGATGCTTCTAAATAGAGGTGCTAATATTAATGCTGCAAATCAGTGTGGTATTACTGCACTGCACAACGCAGTTAGAAGTAAGAAAATGGAAATTATTGAATTACTTTTAAAAAAGGGAGCTTATGTTAACGCTAGGGACAGCTACAGTGTCACTCCTTTGCACCTTGCTGTTGACAACGGTAGCGAAGAAATTGTCAAATTGCTTTTAAGCCATGGAGCTTATGTTAATTCCGTATGTGACTATAGTTTTGGGGAAGGTCATACAGTGTGGCTTGGTGTTAAAGAAACCTCTACATCTTTGGAAGGTTGTACACCACTGTGTCTTGCTGTTAGAAAAGGACATGAAGAAGTTGTTAAGTTGCTTTTAGAATCTGGAGCTAATGTTAATGCTCAAGATGAAACTGGAGAACCTCCAATATTTCATGCTGTTCAGAATGTCGATTTAAAAATTACCAAGCTGCTTTTAACTAATAAAGCTAATATAAAAAATAATCCTGAACTCCTGAATATTGCTGTTTTGAATGGATGCAGAGAAATTGTTGAAGTTCTTTTAGAACATGGTGCTGATGTTAACACTACTGATGAATGTGGAAGAATGGCATTGCATTTTACTGGTTCATACAAAACCAGAGAATTTGATGCAGTTGGTCTTAGTAGAGATCCTGATATAACTGTTAAGCGAGAAATTGCCAAATTGCTTTTAAGTAGGGGAGCTAATGTAAACACTCAAACTGAGAATGGTGCAACAACGCTTCATGTTGCTAGTGGTACAGGATATGTGAAAGTTGTCGAGGCTCTCTTGCAATATAACGCAAATATTAACTCCAAAAATATAACTGACATAACACCACTCCACATTCCGGTCGCATTGGTCATATTGAAATTGTCCAGTTACTATTAAAATTCGGTGCCAGCATTGATTTTAAAGATAAATCTGGTAGGACAGCACTTCACTTTGCTTCAGAGGAAGGGCTAAAATATGTTGTTAGAACTCTCCTACAACACGGTTCTGATATTAATATCATGACTGGAAGGAATCAAACACCGCTTGATTGTGCTATGGCTGGTATCCGTAGAAGTTATAGATTCAACAGGTGCAGTTATGATGATGAGGATTATGATTTTCATAGGCGTGGCTACCATGTTCATGACATCTTTCCTGACATTTTGACATGTCATGTAATTAAGATAAAAGCTGCAAATTTGTTTGTGAATGAAAGATGTTTACTGTCAATTGGTAGCAATGGTGAATTAAGTGACTCTCAGAAAGAATGTGAGGAAGAAATAGCGAGCATGAAGAGTGAGAAGGTTGGTAATGCTAATGTCTCATTTTATGACATCTTAACAAAAGGTATAAGTCAATTAGCACTGTATGCAGGAAATGA
>Ga0123355_10007760_pt1 | contig 16138 bp, 13 predicted proteins | sample TergutEmb28metaG_3_FD_89872 | JGI IMG/M metagenome (GOLD analysis project Ga0123355, IMG submission 89872) | Embiratermes neotenicus P1 segment gut microbial communities from Petit-Saut dam, French Guiana - Emb289 P1 | ecosystem: Host-associated > Arthropoda: Insects > Digestive system > Gut ...
AAACATCACCCTTACTCAAACGTGCAAACCGCGCTTTTTTTTAAACCCCGCCAAACTACAAGACGACGGATTATGCTGCGCAATCGTTTTTGCATCCAAAGAACAATAAGAAAGATACGTAAGCAAAGCATGCGCCAAACAAGCAAACGTAATATGCTTATACCAACCCGCGTAACTCTGCACCTCATACTCATCCAACCCCACCTCGGATTTACTCTCCGCAAAACAACGCTCAACCGTCCACCTAGTGCCTGCAACCTCAACCAACTTTTGAACAGAAACAACCTCAGACGCAAAACAAACATAGGCACGCAACTCCCCATCCGAACGGCTCTTACGTACCAACAAATAACGCTTCCAACCCTCTACCACAGGAATTTTAATTTCCAAAACTTGCCAATCATAAACCCTAGCACTCTTCGAACCATCACCACAACTAGCCAAAAACCAATTCTGATTATCTAGATTTTTAAGAATTGAACTCACCGACACTTTTTGATATTCCTCCTGCAAATACTCTTTGCCTGAAACACAAAACACATAACATTTACGCTGCTCCTCTAGCCACATACGTATGGTTCGATAATCCCCATACACACAGTCCCCCGTAACCCAGCTATAAGACACACCGGCATCAGTGGCAGCCTGTATCATCTCAAGAGCCATCTCAGGCTTAGTTTGAAACATTGCCGTATCGGGAATTCCGGATTTTTTACAGCGTTCTTGGTCATCAAACCAGTCTTTGGGTATGTATAGTCGTCTGTCTATAGGGGTGTGGCCCTTTGAGCTTGCATATGTTAGAAAGACGCCGATTTGACAGTTCTCGATTCGACCGGCGGTGCCGCTGTATTGGCGTTTAACTCCGCAAGAGCGTTTCCCCTGTTTAAGAAAGCCAGTTTCATCCACTACTAATACTCCGTCTTTTTCGCCTAGTTTTTCATTTACATACGTTTGTAAACGGTCCCGCAGGTGGTCGGCGCTGAATCGTCCCCGGTAGAGGAATTGTTGTAGGACATAGGGTGTAGTTTCTCCTAGCGCTTCAGATAGCTGCCACCCATTCTTACGCTCTACAGGGCTGATGAGGCCGGTTAGGTATTTTTTTGCAGACAAACAACTCAATTTGCTTGCAAACACATTCTCAATTCGGGTTATTAATTCATTAAACTCTGTCTCGAAGTCGCAATTTACCATCATCAAACTCAAACAACCGGCTTATAGGTAACAACCAATATCGCCTTCTGACTTAAAAATATTTACAACTGTAATACTAACACAGAATTTCGTTGCTGGCCAAAGTGGTTGCAACTGTTGAACCGGTGTTTTCTTGGTATGATACCGAAAACATTCGTCGCACTTCAATGTAGAGCGTTTGAGTATTCCTAAGATCAATCAGAGCTTGAACTGATTCTTCTCCATTATAGTTAGCTATAAAAGAACCCACGGCTGCCATAGTATAGTTTCTTTCGGGCAATATTTCAGGTATGTTAGTGAGGACTTGTCCGCCTCCGGGTACGCTGTCACCGATTATTGCGTTGGCGTCATATGTGGTTCCGTCTGCGAAGTGAAAGATATTGCCGCCGGAGCCCGTGATTGCACTGTAGGGGCTCTTAGATACCTCTGGAGTGTATTGTTCGCTTCTGGATACTGCAACGCTGTAGGTTATGTTGACGATTGAGCCTTGGTCAGAGTAGACATGGAATCTGTAGAATTCTATTTGGGCATCTGCATCCTTGAGCGCAATGGCCTCAGGGGTTAGGGTAAAGTTTGCGATTGCTTGAATGTGGACCCCGTCCCAAGTCATAGTGTTGTTTCCGCCAGCTTGATTTAAATTAACGTAGGCATAGGGTACATTGACATTGAACCAAGGTACGATTTGTGCGTTGGCTACGCCTGTTTCTCCGATCAGAAGGTACTGTATGGGTATGATGATGGCTATGCCGATCGCTATAGCGAGAATGATTAAGGCGAGTACTCTTTTTTCGATTTTCATATTTTTTCACTGTTTCTTATTTTCTCAGAACGGTATATAATTTTCGTCTTAGTGGAAAATTTTGTGGTGAACCTGAAAACATAATTTAACTAAAACCTCAAACAGCGTACACGAGAAATTATCGTTGTTTGCGCAGTTTAAATCGTGATTTGAGGACGGGAAGCAAGCTCAGGCCGTGGAAGTCGCGCTTTCGGAATAGTGTTCTATGGTTATATTGTTAACTTAACTATAATATGCGTGGCGTCTTAAAATGAAGGACTATTTCCTCGATCCCGACTCTATGAACATCGATCTCATACTTAATTTAATGCGTGAACTTCATGAAAAGTTTGGACGGTATTTTGATCTTGAAAACCCTCGTATGAGAAATGAAATAGACGGCAACTATGCAAGCATTCTAGAACGTGAAGCGTTACCCGAAGAGGGTAGCACCGTTAATGCTGTGTTTGAAGACCTCGCGTTTTATGCGCAGGGAATACTCAAATGGAATCATCATGGTGCAATGATTAATGTTAACCCCCCACCAACTCTGCCATCGGTTGCTGCGGCAAGTTATGTTTCTTTGTACAATGGAAATGGCGCACAGGATATATCCTGTGGCTATCTTTTAACTACCGAATTGGCAGTTGTAAAGATGATTTGTCAACTTGTTGGTGCAGATCATAAAACAGCTGGCGGGATATTTACATTCGGCGGCAAATCGACTATTTTACATGCTTTAAAACATGGTATTCAAAGAATTAACCCAAAAGCAATTGATTATGGTATCAAAGACGAAATAGTAACATTCTCGTCTAAACAAGGCCATCCGTGTCATTCGGAAGTGGGTGGGTGGTTAGGTATCGGCGAAAAAAATTGTTTACACATTTCTACAGACAAGAAGGGAATAATTGATCTATCAGAATTAGAGCAGGAACTGGACGGGGCATTATCTGATAATAAAAAAGTAGCACTTATAACCGCTAATGGCGGAACAACGATACAAATGACAATTGACCCCATACGTGCGATTGTAAATCTACGTGACAAGATGGTCTTGAAGTACCATTTAGATTATATTCCACGCGTTCACGTAGATTCAGTAATAGGTTGGGTATATTTATTTTTTAAAAATTACGATTTTAAAAAAAATTATTTAGAGTTATCAGAGACAGCGGCTGCAAAAATTCAACGCCAATTATGGCGTATTGAAGAAATAAAATATGCTGATTCATTTGGCGTTGATTTTCATAAAACAGGTTTTTGCCCCTATTCATCAAGTCTTTATATGACTTTTGATAAATCAGAAATATATGCCCAAGGCAAACAACAACCTATAGCATATGAAGAACTAGAATATGGCAATTATTCTCCATTTCAATATACCCTAGAGTTATCGCGTCCATTAAATGGAATGGTTGCGGCTTATACAAATTTGAAACTACTCGGCTATAGAGGCTATCAGAAGTTAATAGGACAACTCTACAACGCTTCGGAATGCCTGAAAAGTGCTTTAGCAAAAGAAACTCGTTTTCAAGTTATCAATACTGACAATAGTGACAGCTTTGTCACTTTATTTATAGTTAAAGAACATGTTGATGCACCTTCATTTTTTAAACTTGACAGCCTGAACAAAGGTGAACTGCACAATTTCGGATTGTATATACAAAAATTCTATCTCTATCTGCTTGAACAACAAAAAATTGGAAACTGTTGGTTTGCATTAGACTACTCCAGCGGTTATCAGGTATTGTCAAACGGGATAAAAATTGGTGTACTTAAAATTTATCCAATGTCGCCATACTTTACATGCGAAAAGGCAATACAAATGGTTGAAGACCTAAAAGCACTACTTGCTGAATTTGATAAAATTTCACATTCATTCAAAATAAAAGAGGTACCGCACAAACCCAGACCATTTGTATTTCGATAATTCCCCTATACTAGAGATTATACGGTTGAATGCTTAACTTGACCCACAATTTTTGCAACTAAATGAGAACGGTTGTGATTTATGGGGCAGTTGAGAGCTTGCTTTGGGTGGGCTTTAGTTTATGATTGTGCCTACGTTTTCGCCTCGAACTGCGGCCAGCATGTTTTGAGGTTCAAAGCCATTTACAACCACTGTTTTGATACGTTTACTTTTGAGAATTTTTACGGCTTCGGGATCGATGATTTGATGGATACCTGCTTTGTGCTCATTTTGCTCAAACACCTCTGCTAACTCTTCAAAGGTTAAATGGTCAAGTTTAACTGCGTCGGGGTGTTTGCGGGGGTCTTTGTTGTAGACACCTGTTTGGTCTGAACCTTTCAAAAGCATATCCGCTGTGATTTTTTCTGCAACCAAAGTGGCAACAGTGTCGGTGGTGATTCCTGGTTTTAGCCCACCCATAACTACGACTTTACCCCTGCTTAAGCATTCTGCGGTTTCTTCTAGGGTAACTGAAACGTTGTTAGCGGCATATCCACCAAGCTTTTTGAGAAAAAGCTGTGCAAATAGCCTTGAACAGGAGATAGCAACCTCATCTTGCGCATTCATGTCCAACTCGAGCTCTTTAGCAAACCCGATAAACTGCCGTGCCAATGCACCACCCCCAACAACCACAACAACCTCATGGCCCTGCTGCCTAAGCAACACGATAATCTCAGCATATTTAGCCAACAATTGAGTATTGATGGGATTTGCAACAACACTACCCCCTATTCGAACCACAATGCGCATCTGAGCACCTCTTGGTTGTTATAGCTTTGGGGGTTAAAAATCTTTAATACCCCAAATCACCTTAAAGCACCCGGAAGCTCACCATGGCCTTCACCGAAACCTTTACTCTCAAACCCCAAGCACCCCTAGATTTTGCATTAACCTGCCAAGTTTTCTCAGACGGCAACCCAACTGTACGCAACTACTTAGATGGCGAATTTAACCAAGTTCTACAAATAAACGACACACTAGTCCTGATTAAAGCGCACCATAGCGGAACCACCAAAAACCCCTGCTTAACGATCACACTTAAATCAAACTTGCCCTTAACTACCCAAACCAAACAAGCCGCCAAAGACACTCTAAGCTATATCTTTAACCTAAACTTCGACCTAACCCCCTTCTACTGTGAAGTTCAAAACGACCCCATCATGCACAAGATAACTCAGCATCTCTGCGGCTTCAAGTTCCCAACCACAGCAACGGCATTTGAGGGCTTAGTTGATGCCATTGTGGAACAACAAATATCTATCAAAGTCGCCCGTACCATCGAGGAACGACTTGCCAAACGATTCGGCCGTAAACTCAAAATTAACAACGAAACCTACAGTGCCTTTCCTTGTGCACAAGCCCTAACCGATAGCTCTCTTAGTGATATACGGGAATGCGGCTTGAGTCAACGCAAAGCCGAATACATACACAACGCCGCAGAATGTATCACTGAGGGTAGATTAGACCTTGAAGCCATGAAAACCAACCCCGATCCCGCTGGTATAATTCGGGTGCTAGATGAACTAAGAGGCATCGGCCCTTGGACAGCTGAACTCACGTTACTTCGAGGTATGCAACGTTGGGATATTTTACCTGCAGATGACTTTGGCATCAGACGGGTCATCTCAACATACTACTATAGAGGTACCCCCATCAAGGCCGCCGACGCACGAGAAACTGCCAAAATCTGGGGAAAATGGCAAGGACTAGCCGCTTTCTACCTTATCCTAGCCGAAGCTAAGGGCATCACGGTTTAGCACCTGCTTTGCGTCTATTTGAAACGGATATCTTGTGTTCAGACAAGTTAGCCAAATATCGTCTAATGGATGCTATGTTAGGTCTTATTTTTGGGGTTTGAGAGGTATTCATGGATGCTTTTTGCTGCGATTTTAGCTGTGCCCATCGCGCTGATAACTGTAGCTTCTCCGGTTGCTATGTCGCCGCCAACGTAGACGCCGTCTAAACTAGTTTTAAATGTTGTGTCGTTGGTTATGATTCCGTCGCGTTCTGTTTTGAGGCCGGGAGTTGTGCCTTGTATGATTGGATTGGGGGTGCGTCCGATGGCAATGATTACTGTGTCTACATCCATAACTGTCTGTGAACCTTCGATTGGTGTGACATTGCGTCTTTCTGTGTTGTCGTCCTCACAGAGTTTCATCGAAATAGTCTCCATGGACTTGACGTTACCCTCTTGGTCACCGTTGAATTTGATTGGGGAAGTTAGATACCTAAAGACAATACCCTCTTCATCTGCATTCTCAATTTCCTCTTGACGTGCCGGCATCTGGTCTCGTGTACGCCTATAGATTATTGCGACTTCTTGTGCACCTAACCGTATTGCACAACGTGCTGAGTCCAAGGCTACGTTGCCGCCGCCTATGACTGCCACTTTTTTACCGACTTTGATGGGTGTTTTGCTCTTAGGGAAATCATAGCTTTTCATAAGGTTCGCGCGGATGAGAAATTCATTGGCACTATAGATACCATTTAGATTTTCCCCTGGAACACCTAAGAATTTGGGCAACCCCGCACCAGTACCAATAAAGACTGCCTGGTAGCCATTAGCAAATAATTCGTCTATGGTAAAGAGTCTACCAATCAAAGCATCCGATCGAAATTCCACACCAAGCTTGGTGATGTTATCGATCTCGGATTGAACAATACGTTTGGGTAGCCGAAACTCTGGTATGCCATACACCAAAACGCCTCCGCCACAATGAAGGGCCTCAAAGATAGTGACGCTATAGCCTAGTTTGGCCAGATCTGCTGCAACAGTCAACCCTGCAGGTCCAGCACCAACAACAGCAACTTTTTTGCCAACTAACCCCTTAATTGGAGAAGCAACCAATTGTTTTTTCTGTTCCAAGTCAGCGGCAAATCGTTCCAGTCGTCCAATCGAAATCGGTTCCCCCCGTATGCCCAGAATACAGGTTTTTTGACATTGCTCCTCTTGGGGGCAGACTCGGCCACATATGGCCGGCAGGCTGTTGCGTTCTTTTATTTTATCTATGGCAGCATCATAATTTTTCTGCTGAATAAACCCTATAAAACCAGGGATATCTACCCCAACTGGGCAGCCAGTAACACATTTAGGTTCTCTACATTTTAGGCATCGTGAAGCCTCTGATAGAGCCTGTTCTTCAGTATAGCCTAAAACGACTTCATCAAAATTTTTAATACGAACCGCAGGTTGTTGTTTATCGGCTTGGATTGCTTTTAGCCGATTCTTAGATGCGTTTATTGGTGGCGTTGACATTGACAGTGTCCTCCAGTAGAGTGTAGGGAGCTGAGATATTTTTCTTCGCTACAGTAGCTTTTGAGTCGTTGGATAAGTTCTTTAAAATCAACTTTGTGGGCATCAAATTCTGGTCCATCTACGCATGCAAATTCGGTTTTGCCATCGATGGTAACTCGACAAGCGCCACACATGCCCATTCCATCGACCATGATGGGGTTGAGGCTGGCAATGGTTTTGATGCCATATGGACGAGTTATATCTGCCACGACGCTCATCATAATTGGGGGGCCAATAGCAAATACTATGTTAAAATTATATCCTTTTTCAATTAAGGATTTTAAAACATCGCTCACAAACCCTTTCTGGCCCTTAGTGCCATCATCAGAGCTAAAGTAAATTTCATCTGAGAGGGCACGCATTTCATCCTCGAGTATAAAGAGATTTTTTGAGCGGGCACCTATAATCGATATTACCTTATTTCCAGTTTCTTTTAGCGCCTTAGCAATCGGGTAAGCTACTGCTGTACCTAATCCACCACATACGATAGCGGCTGTACCGAAATTTTTGATTTCCGTGGGGTTTCCCAACGGTCCAACGACATTTTGAATTTTTTGCCCCACCTCTAGACAACCCAGCTCAACAGTTGAGAAGCCGATTTCTTGGACAATATGGGTAATTGTCCCTTTTTCTCTATCCCATGATGCGAGTGTGAGCGGAATTCTTTCACTGTCTTCATGGGTTCTGAAGATAACGAACTGTCCGGATCTAGCTTTAGCCGCTATATCAGGTGCATAAACCGTAATTTTTTTGGTCACCGAATTTATTTGTTCCTTAGCGGTAATTTGATTAATTTGCAGTTTGTCTTCGGGCATTTCAATTCTCCTAAGCACACCCTACTATTCCATATATAAATTTTCGGCCTCATTTCCCAATGTTCTATCCAAAAATAGGCCAACTTTCATTAGACATATTCCTATGTTAATAGTCTAACATTTTCTTGTTTTTGTATAAATAGCTTTACGTCACACAATTGTTTAGATGATAGTTATCTCGTGTATTGTTGCATAGGATTGTATGTGGGTTAAAAGCAAAGCTTAATTGCTCAAATGCCACTAGCCAATGTGAACGCTAAATGTGTGCCCTTAACTATCGTTTCAAGCTCTGGATAGTAAACGACAAAAATGAAGCGGTATTTGGGGATGGTCTAGCACAGTTGCTTGAAGAAATAGCAAAACACCACTCTGTTTTAGAAGCCTCCAAACAGTTGGGTATGTCATATCGGTATGCGCTCCATAGAATAACTCTTGCCGAGGAACGATTGGGCGAATCACTAGTTATTCGCGTTCGAGGCGGCGCAAAAGGCGGAGGCTCCTCTGAAGTAACAACCATTGGCAAAAATTTAGTAGCACAGTTCAGACAGACACAAAATACTATAGAGGATACGCTCAAAAAACAACCGTAGCAACTAACTCAAACAGACAGCGGGTAACTCTGTGTATCAAAGTTGATCCATAAGGCATGCTAAAGACGATAGTAGGGCTAATTTGCCCGTTTTTAACACTACAACAGACCCTGCTACCTGCTTATAGCCCGATCGGCGCCTTTGTTTAGTTAAACTCTCTTGAGAAGCAGACACATTTCGATGGTTGATTAAAAAGAGTATCTATTGTTTCTGTGATCAAAGCGGTATAGCATTTAGGCACAGTTTGGAGTAGCGTTCATTGTAGTGTTAAGTTAAAAATAAAATAAAACAAAAAAAAGAAGGTTGATTGTTATTATTTTATGGGCGTTTTTTAACTGCCATCAGTGTCAATATACCGATGACAATAACTGCAATGAGTATGGCGGCGCCTATGCCTAGGATGTACATGTCTGTGAATGATTCAGTTGTGGGTTCTTGTGGTGGTGTTGTTGGGTTAGCTGTCTCAACGAATAGTGATGTCTGTGATTGTGTGGGCCAATATGAGTCTGTGCCCTTAAATGAGGCGATTACGGTGTATTCTCCTGGAACTTCAGGTACAAATGTTGTTTTGAAGAAGCCTTTTGCATCGCTTGTTGTTGTAGCCACATCTTTAAGGTTGCCGTTAGGGTCAAGTACGCTTATCACTACGTCTACGCCAGATGCGTCCTTGGGTTCACCTAATTGCATGTATACGTGTTCCATCCATCGATTCATGTCTTTGTCGGCTATTACTGGTACACCGTCAGGGAAACGAGCGTTGCTTGTGTATGTATTTGTGCCAGGTGAGATATCGGTCAGGGTGCCTTCAATGAGTATGGCTTTGCCGTCTTCTGCGATTTTAGGTGATGCATCTACTTTAATGGCAGTTGGTCCTTTACCAATACAGTATACTTGTAGATCAGCATAATTCAGGTATACCATGTAGCCATCAGAGTAAGCCGCAGCTGGTCCAGTGCCTGCAAGGTCCCATAAGCGGTCTCCAGTGTAAGCATCAAAGCAATAGTTTTTCCATGTCCGGTAATAGGGTTGTGTCATTGAGTGTTCCTGTGAACGTGCAAAGATTTTGCCGTCAACAACAGTCATTGAGAGAGGTGAACGTTCATAAACACTTTCAAGGCCCTCATTGTCAACATCAACAGTCCATTCGAGTTTGCCGGTTGTGCCATTAATTGCGTATACATGTCCACCGTAGCCGGTTGCATATACATTGCCGTATGCCTGCTCAGAACCGCCGCTGTACATCATCCACTGATCCAGCCATTCAGTTGTCCAGAGCAGTTTTCCAGTATTAATGTCTATACCCATAAACTGCCGTGTCTCTTTTGCGAAAACCACAACAAGCCCGTTGTCCACATCCGCTGAACTGAATTTCATGGTTATGGAACCCTTGGGGATGTCAAAAGTTTTCTGCCAGAGTAGTTTACCCGCTGAATCTGGTTCTGTGCTAACTGCCCAAAGTGTAAAGTTGTTATGGGGTGCTGCTGCGCCGTATTGCGTAAAGCCTGAACCACTGATTATTCGGTCTTTTAGGGCGTATATGGTATAGCCTGTTTCTAATCCTGGCGGTAGTGTCACGTTCCAGTCATAGCCGTCGTTGCCGTCGTGGACTTTACCCACTGGACGCCATTGCCAATAGTTAGTTACTGCAACTTTGTCTATTCGGTATTGTGCGATTTCGTTAGCGTTCATGTTAGTTGTTGTTAGTGGTGTTGACATGTTCCATTGTGCTAGCCATGTTCTGTTGGTGGTTGGTCCTCCAAAGGCATAGATTAACCGTTCACCGTTTGGTCCAACGGCTGCTGTTCCTGTAGGTACATTGGTGTATCTGAATAATTCTGTTCCCGAGTAGGGGTCTAATATTACGTTGTTGCTTGCCCAAATGTAGGGGTGGTTTCCATCTTGGTTTGGTGCGTCGTAATGGTAGATTAATGAAGCGGTTATGCTAGTTTGATTCTTTTCCCAAATCAGCTCTCCGGTTCGTAGGTCTCTGCAGACTATCTTAGTTATCGTCGATGAGTGTGACAATGTCTCTGTGTAATACACGTATCCGCCTATAATGGAGACTCCGCCGAATTTAGTTTCATAGGAGGTTCCTTCGTAATAACTTACGTCTTCAGTATCTCCACCGGCTATTCCTCCAAAGAAGTACGGAGTTGACCACATTATGTGTGCCGCGTTAGGTGCTGTTACGTATGAGCGGTCTCGACCGCCGGTAAGCCAGTTGCCAGCTATTTGGTACCAGCCTTTGAGAAAGCCATGTATGGGTCGGGTCCAGTATTCAGTTGGAAACGGTACATTAGATATGTATGTTAGGGGCTCTTCAGTTACAGTGAATATTGTGGGTTCGGTATCATCTGCCAGATAGAGTCGATGGCGTGTAGTGCTGTTTTTCCACATTGCTGGGATGTATGCTGTGACAGTATAGTTGCCTACTTGATCAGGTATAAAGGTATGATAGGTTCCGCCTACGGGGTCAGTTGTTGGCAGGCTGACAGTTTCTTGGGTACCGTCAGGTTTTGTTATGTTAAGGGTTATCCCTTTCCAGGCGGGTCTTTGGCCTATGTTTTCTTTGTCGTCTGTTCCAGCTATGGGTATTTCTGAGGTCCAAACAACGACTGATACTGTTTGGCCCTTACCAACTGGGTTGGGTCCTACGCCAATGAAGAGAAATTGTGGATATTCTTCCTCTATGATTTGTGCTTCAGCGATGTTAATGGCAAGTGCAGATAGAGCGATGACTGCTACGAGAAAAACTGCAGTTAAAATGGTTGTTATTTTTTTTGTAGTTTGTTTTTTCATATAATTTCCTTCTTGTTAGCAGGTAAGCCTATTAGTGATTACCCGCTAGCGTATTCTTAGTTTGTTAGTTGTATTTAAAATTATCTAGTAACACTATCAGTTTGTTTTTTTAAAATTATAACACAGTTAATCATATGAAACAAAATTTCCTTACAAAAATTAGAAATATTGCAAGGTATATTAAACCTTTAAGTAAAACATTCTTGACAATAACAATGAATATATGAATGCTGGTCAATTGCGAAATCGATATTCACTTTCAATCAAACCCCCACAAAACACGTCTAAAAACTCGCCATACTTAACATTACCTGCAAGAAAAATAATTGGCAACTACAAGTGCTCAATTGTTTCTGAAAGAATTTTTCCAATACTGTCATGAATAACCATATCTGCGCGATCATCATAAAGCGTTTTATCCTTATTAATAAGCACCAAATGCGTTCCCCTAAAATACTGCAGTAATCCGGCGGCAGGGTACACCACAAGTGATGTGCCGCCCACAATCAAACAATCCGCTGCTACAATTGTTTTTATTGCCAAATTCATAATATCTTTGTTTAATTGTTCCTCGTATAGAACTATATCTGGACGTACTAAACCGTTGCATACATTGCATTTTGGGACAGGTCCATCGCAATTTTCAGCACTTAATACATAATCTAGGGTGTATTTTTTGCCACAAGTTATACAATATTGGGTGCGGTTTGAACCGTGCAACTCTATCACATTTTTACTTCCTGCAACTTGATGAAGGCCATCAATATTTTGAGTTATAACCGCTGAAAGCATGTTGATCTGTTCAAGTTTCGCAAGAACTATGTGTGCCACATTTGGTTTTGCACCTGTACATATCAGATTTTCTTTATAGTATCTAAAAAATAACGCGGGATTGCGCTCAAAAAAGGTGCGGCTTAAAAGTTCCTCCGGATCATGCCCATAAACCCTTTTTGCGGTGTACAATCCACTTCCCGAGCGGAAGTCAGGAATATTGCTCTCAGTTGACACTCCCGCACCGCCGAAAAATACTGTATTTTTGCTGACCTTAATTATCCTTGCAAGCAGGACAGCATCGCCTATATCTATGTCTGGAAAAGTCATATGCTATTATTCCAGCTTTTTGGCGCTATTGGAAAGATGCCTAATTTGTCCACTATAGCACCTTAAAATCTTCCGACTTAAAATTCGCGTAATACCGCCCCGATTGCGCCGTAAACTTTAACACACAATAATCTGGATCGGTCACCCCGTGAGGATAATACAGGGTATCACCGTCACGCCAGATCATCTCTTTAGTAGCGGTATCCTCTAAGACTTCCATAGTCCCAATCAACTGAACACCAAAAAAGTGTTGCTTATCACAAAAATATACGCAAGCCTTTGCGTTCATACGGTATTGCGCCACGCGTTGTGATGATGTGTTGGTGGTGAACCAAAATTCCTTTATATCCACCCGTTTACGTGGCGGAAGCATGGCTTTCAAGTTAGGGAACCCAGATTCATCCACCGAACCGATGAATGACACAGGTTGTTTATCAATCAATGTGATGATCGCTTGTTCGGAATTATGCATGTTTTATTTCTCCAGTTATCAAAATCGCCTTCACAGACGAGCCATCACAACCGCTGAGTCTATATTGTTTTTAAGTCTACGTCCGTTTGTTTGGGCAATTAGGCGTCTACAGTTATTTAATGTTAATTGTGATTATTATCTTAGCCGTTGTAGAAGTGGTGATCACCTTCTAGCGATAACTCGTTTTTGTTAAACAGGTACCAAAACAGCATAAATGTTACAACAAATATCTGATGTTAATAGTGATCAGTTTTAGTTTCCTTCAGTAGTTGCTGAAGGGTTTTGTTGCATTTATTGCATCCAAACATTGTATTACCGCATTGAGGACAGTATAGTTCCCCGTTAAGAAGCCGCTCCAGAAGTGTCCGTAGCTCTGATTTGTTGTGCAAGTCCTGCTCAGATTCCCTTTTGATCTTAGCTTCTTCGAGAGGTTGAGGTGGTTTTTCTTCATTCACAATTTCCTGATAAACTCGAGCAATGCTTGTTTTGCCTTCCCGGAGTTTTTGTTTGTCATCTTCACTGGCTTTTTCTATGATTTTTTTTCCCCGCTCAAGTGTCCGGGTTGATACACCGGCTTTTTTAGCAACGACCTCGACTGGTTTTTCTTTGAATTCGAGTTCATGCAGTGTGTCATCTGGTGTTAACTCTTGTTGTTGGTTTTGCTTGTTTTTATTGTTTTGAGTTTGTTGCTTTGCTAATTTTTTTTCGATTTCCAAAAGGGGCACGGCGAGTTCGACAAGTTGAAAGTTGTTTAGGTGGCGACGTCTAAGGTTGGCTTCTATGACAAATTTTTTTTCAAGGAGTTTGTCATCGAATTGTTTAACTTCAAAGTCTGGTTCGATTCCAAGTTCGGTGCAGGCGCGGAAGCGGTGATGGCCGTCGAGGACTTCGAGGTCTTCGTTGACAATGATAGGGTAGTGTTGCCCTTCGGTTTCTATAGAGCGTTTGAGCTCGGTAAATTCTTCCTCAGACATCCGAGGCAGTAAGTTGTCGTATTCAGGGTTTAAGCGCAGACTCATCGATGTTCTACCCTTCTTTGGTTGTTTTATGTATTTAAAGAAGAGGGCTGGATTGAGGCTCATTTTAATGCCAACTTGAGTAGCACGACTATATTATTTTGCAGACAAGTGATTTGTGGTTGATTGCCGAAATTATGAGATTACAACGTTAGATAGTGACAATAATGTTGGGCAGATAGTAGCGTCTCGAAGTGCTATTTAGTGTTGTGTTGCATTTTTTTAATTCAGTGAAGTTTTAATCGTGGTTGAATGCGTGTTGAGATGGTTTGGTGAAGTGTATCGTCTGCATTGTCGGATTACACCGTAAGTATTATTAGATGGCACGTGTGTAACTTCTTAATCAGTCTCATCATTGCGAGGAAATCACTCGCTATAATGTGATTAACAAATAATCAGTCAAGCTAAATCGATATAACTTACAGGAGTTGCATATTTACGGGAACATCCCAAACCTTTACTATAAAGTACGTTGTACACGCTAAATTTGAAATCGAAGGAATAGTTGAAAAGCCCGACGTTATTGGAGCCGTTTTCGGACAAACTGAGGGTTTATTTGGTCCAGAACTTGATCTTCGCGAACTGCAAAAAACTGGTCGTATCGGCAGAATCGAAATCGAGCTTCATTCTAAAAATGACCGCACCAGCGGTTCCATAACTATCCCCACAAGCCTAGACCGCGTATCCACCGCACTCATCGCAGCCAGCGTTGAGAGCATAAACCGCGTTGGTCCTTGCAGTGCCAAAGTCAACCTTGAACGCATCGAAGACATCCGCGAAGCCCGCCGAAAAGTAATCATAGACCGCGCCAAAGAAATCCTCCACCGATGGAACATCGAATCCATCCCCAGCGTCGATGAAGTCTACAAAGAAATCAGCGACACCATGAAAGTCGGCAAAGTCGAAAAATACGGTCCCGAAGACCTCCCAGCCGGACCCGGCTTAGAAGCCGCCAAAGACATATACGTAGTCGAAGGCAGAGCCGATATCATCAATTTAATGCGATGCGGCATATTCAACACCATCGCATTAGAAGGCGCCAAAGTTCCTGAATCCATCAAAAAAATCACCAAAGAACGCAATGCAACTGCACTGCTCGACGGCGACCGCGGCGGAGACTTAATCCAAAAAGAACTCCTCCAAGTAACCAACGTCAAATTCGTAGGCCGCGCTCCAAGAGGCAAAGAAATCGAAGAATGCAACTGCAAAGAAATCAACGAAGCAATCGAAGGCAAAATTGCAGTTTCTGAACTCAAAGAAGGCGTCAACAAACCCCAACCAGTTCCAACAACACCAGCACCCAAAAAGATCACACCTCCAACCCCGCCAATGCCCGAACGCCAAAAAATCTCTGTCCCAGAAGCCGTTAGCCAAGCCGCCAAAGCTCTAGTAGGGACACTCGAAGCAGTGCTCTTAAACGAAAAACTGGAATTAATTGAACATCTACCGGTAAGTCAACTCGCAGAAAAACTCCAACAGGTAAACGATGTAAACACAATCGTTTTTGACGGTATAATCACACAACGCATCGTCGACATCGCAGCTGACAAAAGCATCAAACGCATTGTTGCCTCACGCATATCTGAAGCAGTTAAACCAGCGCTCAACGTGGAATTAATAACATTCCAAAACGCCATACCCCCAACCTAAACAACCTTCTTTTCTTTTATTACTTCATCCTTTTCCAATACGATACCAAAGAGTACCAAGCGATACAATAGCGTTTAACGCTTGAACGGCAAGCAAAAACTCTATGAATACAAAACATGCATTGCTCGGATTTATCAGGCGTTTCGAAAGCCTTATCCGTGGCTCGAGGTTTACCTATAGTGGATTTTGTGGTGTTTTAACATGAGTTATAAGGTGCAATTAATTAGCCCCCAAGAAAAAGATCATCTTTTTGAAAGTTATGCGCCTCGACTGCTCTACACAAGCAAAGCCGATATCTACGGTTGTTGCATTAAGCTTTTAACGCATTCTTGTCAGATAACCTGAACTCTCAGCAGAATTGAGATATACCAGCACTTAATTAATACCCAAAATATCTATCTTTTGAAAACCACACAACACACAAACCAAAACAAAAACAAAAAAACCACAACAAAAACA
>Ga0123355_10007761_pt1 | contig 16137 bp, 10 predicted proteins | sample TergutEmb28metaG_3_FD_89872 | JGI IMG/M metagenome (GOLD analysis project Ga0123355, IMG submission 89872) | Embiratermes neotenicus P1 segment gut microbial communities from Petit-Saut dam, French Guiana - Emb289 P1 | ecosystem: Host-associated > Arthropoda: Insects > Digestive system > Gut ...
CTATCTATCTATCTATCTATCTATCTATCTATCTATCTATCTATCTATCTATCTATCTATCTATCTATCTATCTATCTATCTATCTATCTATCTATCTAAATAAAGAATAACCAAAGGACTTTTTGAAAGCAATGTGTGTATTTTGTTGGTTTACAATTTAACAAATGTAACAATCAATGGAATGCTGTGCGGAGCGTTCCCGAAATATCTTCAGGTGATGCAAGTTTTAAAATTCATACATGCTTCAGATGTTTACAGACACTCTACGAGTTACACAGTGTAAATTTACGCAATTTCAGACCTACGATATAAAAAAAAAATAATGATGAAAATATTTATTAAATGCCCACGACGAGACGAATATGGCAGAAGTGTACTGCTGGGCGAAAACAAAGGCGACAAGACGGTCATGCTGCGGCCGCTTAAGTTCCAGTGTGTTGGAATTGGGCTTTAAAATGCACTTCCATGTACATATATACATATATACTTGACCATATGTACACTTATTTATGACTTGATCACTTGCGTCGTTTCCTCCGGAAAGTAACGGTCGGGGAGTGTCTGCAGTTATAGAGTCAAATAAATAAGTTTAGTGAGAGTGAAGTATTCTGTGGAGAACTGTTAAAACTGACTGTGTACTGCAGTTTCACAGTGTGTTATCACGAAATTTAATGTCAGAAAACGGAGTAGGTTTGTTCTATATGTGGCAGTACAATGTCATGCCTATATCACGTCCATTAAAAAGAAACTCTTTGCCAATTACCACTCCCAGCTCGACACAGCAATACTTCTGTTTCTAGATGTTACTATTACATGTGTATTAGAAACATTACGTAAACCAACCAAGACAGAGATTAATTCTTGTAGATAACATGCTCATAAATAAGGAGCCCATAATAGGGACCTACTTCCCAGGGGGTGAAGTAAGTCACAGAGTTCGTGTTTTAGATTACGCCAACAACACAATAAGGTTAAGACAAAGACACACATGAGTATCTGTTTTAGTTATTTTGATCTCTGTTGAGACGAAAGTAGGCTAATTCCAGTCCCACAGATATCCATGTCCCTTCCTCTTAGTCAACAAGCTCAACACGCCACAGTACTATGTTCGAAATTAACATTCCCTCATGCACCTAATTGCAGTAAGACCATATAAGGAAAATAATGTTGAGGGAAATACATCAAGTGTCCATAATATCTATATATAACAAAGAAGGCAAATACTTCTCTGTGCATAATTAAGTACCGTTCCAATACATATTGGGGCAGCGTAACTGCACGCATCTTCAAGCTTGGCACTGAGATGGAGGCGAAAGACCAGCTTTACTTCCAGTGCGGTATGTCCCAGGGGAAAGACGTTCTGCTGCTCATTAAATAGTAACTGGTATTTGCTTTTTCAGGACAAAATGTTGTGATAATAATATGACTTCGAATGCAAGACAGAAATGAGAGGTGAATTTGAAATAAGATTCCGCAAGCCAGGACATACCGACAGATAAACTCGTCATTGCACAGCAAAGACACAGAGAGGGATTTCACGGAGACGCTGTATTGCCAAGCACTTGTGTGTAAAACATGTAGCGGACATGCTTGATCTTGTATATAATGCTAGGTCAGGGTTGTCTAATGTCCAAGAACGAACAACTAGAGGAGAACTTCTTCATAGCACATGATATTTTAAAGATTTAGCTAGTTGTAATTACTAGAATATAATTCTGGTAGTTACTGTATATGCATGCTTACTGAGTGATGTGGATTAAATTTCATAATTCAGACAAAACTAATCAGTAACCTTAACACACATAAATACTGGGCCTCGTATGATATTCAAATTACAATTATAAACAAAACCCTGTTGTCTAAGTTTTATTAATAATGTTGTTAGTTTGACACGAGGGACAAGAAATGTGGTATCTAAAGATATTGAAGAGCAGAAAGGAAAAACCTCCGATAAATGCATGTTTGGCACACCCTGTTGTGTCTGTTCAATCCTTTACTTAAAGAAGAGTTCAACATCTCACATTATATATCGTAGAAAGTAGAGTGATTAGTGACTGAATAACTGGAAGGCTATTAGGAAGGAAGCGAACGTAGACTCATTGGAAATACATTAGACTATCGGCATTTGTCGGAAAGACAAGATAACCACTAAAAATCCCTGTCAACATAGCCTATACGAGAGCAGGATCTTTTAATCCTGGGCTAACGAAACACGAAGGAGAAGTGCCGCCAACATTACCTAGATATGCAGTGCTCTTGTGATGGATGATTAGCTGCGGGGAGAGCAGAAAGTGCAATGTCTGAGAATAAGGAAAATATTAGTAGCAAGGGAAGCTGCGTGGAGAAAGAATGAACAACAGACATGATATTAAGAAATGTAGATAAAAAAACAAGGAACTCAAGAAAGGGAGAAAGATAAATAAGGAAGAAAGGATAAAAAAGAAAAGAGAAAATTGTAGAACTTGAAGGAAGGAAGGAAGGAAGCAAAGAAAGAAAAAAATAATGGGAAAAATGCTGAAGAAAGAAGTAATGAGAGAAGGATAAAAAGAAAATATAATTGAAGAAAGATAGAAAGGAAGCTAGGAAAGAAGAGAATATGCATAAAAGTAATAACAAAGTTAGGTATGAAGATTGCAGAATATCGTATTGAAATGTATAGCACCCAGATGAGACAGCACAGCAGAATAACATTCCTTACTGATTTGTATCACGTAAATGCCGCAGAAGGCAGGAGCAACAAACAGCTGTGGGCTGCGGATGTGGCAGTGCAACATCCTGCAATAGCAGCACTTTATATAAGCACGCTATTTGTATTAGTGCAATGACATGTGGGAAATGTTGGCGAAAGTGCCATAGGGTGGGGAATGGGTCAAATAAAGTCACCTGATTACTCAGTCTGCAGTCTACATCGCCCACCATACAATGAACCATTTTGTTCCCAAGTGTTATGAAAGCATTAACAAACACTATAATATTTTTAAGTGGTACATCCCGTTGTGATGAAGATGTATAGAAGTAAGGTTAGTAACCTTCAGTCAAAATTGTTTATATGCCGTGAAGTTTCACTGTAACACGTTTCGGCTCATGTTTAAAGAGCCATCATCAGGTTGACAACGTACCAAAAATTGTTTTTATATATAACACGTAAAAACTTAAATTATATTATATTGTTCTTGTATACGATTGAGATTCCAACCTAGATTATCATAAATTAGAGAGGTAGAGAGAGAGGTAGAGTGCTCCCGTTACAGGCCCGGTGTGGCCCAGACGGTAGGTAGAGGTATAGCTCTACTCTTCCATGACCGCGACACTAGAAACGGGTGAGTGGTCAGCAACACGCCCCGACCGCTCTTTACCCCCGGGAAAGATTCGATACCCATTTTACATGAGGCTGGGTGGACCCCAGGGCCGGTCTGGACGGGCGGAAAATCTCATCCGCACCGGGATTCGATCCCGGACCGTCCAGCCCGTAGCTCAGTCGCTATACCGACTGAGCTACCCGGCTTACAAATTAGAGAGGTAATGTACGTATAATGTACAATTCAGGCGCCTTCTAGTAACAATTGTTACCGTGGAAAAGCAATAAATATCACATATTCTGAGTGTGTATTTTTAGCGTTAGTTATTCAGCATACAAAGCCCATGAGTCCTACTATATTGTCAACTGTAGCCTGTCCGGCTCTAAGGCATGTTTCCACATTATCTCATAAACGGCACGTTTTAGAAAAAAAGTTATTGAACACCAAATGTGCTTGTTGATTTTATCTACAAGATTTGTCCGAAATATCTTTCATTAAAGAGTAATTAAGCGAGACATTATCATAGCTGCACATTGGTCTTCATGCCAAGTGGCATTCATTTTGTCAGATATTAATGAATCTTGAATGTTCTCAACAGATCTTCGAGGTATACCCAAATATGAAATTTGACGAAAATCCGCCCAGTGGGGGTCGAGTTTTTCCATGGACGGACAGACGGACAGACTTGATGAGGCCGATAGTCGATTTTCGCCATTTTACGAACGTCCCTAAAACATACGGTAATGTAATTTGGGATCTCAGCCATTTACGAAGAAAATGTAAAATGAGTGTTCGATTTAGCAACTGTTTGGTGTCTTGTCACCCTGAAAACAGCTATTTACACACAGGTCGAAACATTTTGCAGTAACACTTATAAAGAACTGTGACTGACGGCTACTACCTTTACTTGTCAACAGTACAATGCTGTATATATTGAGTCTATAGCAATGTGCATATATTAATGCATATATATTAAGAGGACGTTACAATTCAATCGGTACAGAAATTTAGCTGCGAGTTGGATCGTCACACTAAATGTTCAGGACTCGTTTCCCGCCATTTTTGGAAGTAATTCTGAGAAGTAAGCCATAATCTACTTAAGAATCATAACACCACACTGTACATGGCTTGTGCTGCGATGGAACGATTCATAAAGTAAATTACAAAACTTAGTTTACGGCATATTACGACCAATTCTTAAGCAAATTACATGCCTACGTGTAATTTTATGCCCGAAGGGACGGAGCAACTTGGCTCAAGTGGTAACTCCATTCAGTATGGCATTGTTCGGTTCAAACCGGCAGGTATGCCGTTTATTCTGACTGAGGTCTGTAGCGACATTGCTCGGTCCTTCCAGGCAAGTACCAGACTAGGACAACAAATTACATCATTACTTCTTCCTCCCACATTACTTCCACTTCATTTTGCGTTTATCATCCAATCGTTCGACGGTACACTTGTTAGCTGAGATACCGAGAGATTCAATAAATAGACCACAATAAAATTAATCGTAAAAAATAAGCTAGAACGAGGTATCTGAGATACTATATATCCTAGTGTCTAGAATACGGCCTGGATGATCGAGGAACCAAGTTCGATTCCTGGTAATGGCAAGAGAATCTTTCCTCCACACGCATCCACGCCTGCTCTGAGACCACGTACCACAGGGACTGCAGATTTCCCCTGAGTTTAAAAATCGGCTGTAGCGTGAAGCTGTCCTACCACTTCCATGTTGTGCCGAGGTTTAAAATACGTGCAACTACATCTCCACTCCTTTACTTCTCTTCATGGCATGGTGCTTAATTACGAACAGAAAAAAATATATAATTTACAAGTACGGATAATTTAAGTTTCGTAAAGGTTTGGCCCCTGTCTTGATGCGTTTGTTTATCCGTGGGCGACTGCGATCCAATCCTTCAACCCACACTCCTTCAAACAGGCGTTGACGTGGTTTTTAAATCATTTGCGCTTTAAACGTAGGAGAGTGGCAATCACCGACGAAATTTATGAGCTGTATTGTGGTTACCAGTAATGCCGAGACAAGTGGAGCCATCCTACATGTCCTCCTTACCCTTCATTTCTTCCTCTGAGGCGATGTTCAACACTGCAGAGAGGTGGCGGTACTGAAGCCAATATTTGCAACGACAGAGGTGCGGTCAGGTGTGTGTCACACGAGAAATATCACCTCCGACAGATCAAATAATACCGTTACATCACATAGCAGCTTTCAAAATACAGTAACTTTGAGCTTATGGATAAAGCTTAAGGCACATGCTTGCACATTTGTGGCGAAAACGTAAAACTCAACAGGAACGTAAAAATTAGAAATTAACTGTACAACCGAGTTCCTCTATCTTTTATTAAGCAGGAACTCGTCATACATGTAACAATATGTTTCACAATTGCAAATTCTAACCCGGTTTTATTGTATCTATTCGGATTATTCTTACAAATAAATGTTAATTGTAACAGACACATAGCAGCAGCACATGTATAAGTTTGAACTTTATACGCCCATTAAGGCTCATATTGCGGTATTCTGGGTAATAATATCCCGTAGTAGTTACCAAAGTTCGGACAAATATACTGCCTCCTCCTTCTTGAGGCTTGAATTAAATTTTGGTATTTGAACCATAACAAAATTATGACTTGAATATTCATATTTTGGACTTCTGGGTTATAAAGTCGTTTATTTTTAAGTATCCTGTGGCTTGACTGACTGCGTAGATCGTAGTCCAGACTGTAGACTTGCAGTGTGGAATGAAAAAATGGGAGGATTTAGAAGGAAGCCGTCGTGAGCTAATTTGAGGTAATGTCCTGGAATTTTCTGGAACAACCCTATCTTGGTTTGTTATAACAGACGTTTTGGGTTCGAATTCATCTCAAAGCATGAATTTTGGTGGTGTTCTTTGTATGGAGGTTTACCGTGAGGTGTCCCACAGACTAACAGATAAAATTGAGATAAAAAGTTCTAGACCACTAAAAAAATAAGTACAAAAATATCGACTGAGAAAGAAGTTACGAGAAAACCGGCAGTGGAAGAGAACTGTGCAGAATGTAGACAAAAATGCGATATTCTTGGTGCAGATCCATACTACGTATCAAAGAACGGGCTACTTTTTAAAAGTTGTGTGAAAAAAGAGCTCAGAACATAGGCCGAGGGTGTTCGAGAACAGGGTGCTGAGGAGCATATTTGGTCCTAAAAGGAATGGGGAAAGGGAGAAATACAAGAAATTTGACAACAATGAAGTGCATCATGATTTGTACTCTTCACCAAATATCATCGGTGTGGTTAAACCAAGAAGAAAAAGATGGGCGATGCATTTTGGCACATATGGGGGTAAAGTACCTACCGTGATTTAATGGGCAAACGTGAGAGAAAGAAACCACTTGGGAAACCCAGGGATAAATTGGAGGATAACATTGGAATGAATCTTAAAGAAACAGGATGGTGTCCTAGACTGATCGGGATCACGACGGGGAGAATTGGTTGGGTTTTGTGACCACAGTATTGAACCCTCAGACGTCATAGAATGAGGGACGCTACGGAATTATCAGCTTCTCAAGAAGAACTCTGTTTCAGGAAGTTAATCTCCGAATTTTCTGGAGGGACTGAGAAAAAACACGAAGAAACTTAAACGAAGCCGAGATTTGAAATGAATGCCTCACAAATACCAGTCTATAGCTACACCAAACTGCCTGGCGAGCTGGTTAAGAAAAAGGCATCACATCAACAAAGAAATGCAAGTTTTCAAAGAAATTATTCGGAAATAAGTGTATAGTGCGTTTCCAGTCACGCTCTACATGAGGGTCAGCGATATGGCTTATATTACGTGGCTGTAACACGGTGTGAATCTCCTCTCGAGTCATTATGTAATCCGACTCTTCTTGAATGGAATACCACTGACTCATCACAGTGCGAAGAGCAGGAATGTGGTCCGTCCTCTTCTGCCGCAGATTTTCTAAGGTGACCCTGAAGCAAAAAAGCCGTGATGTTGTTAGCGTGTAAGCAACTGGGTGGTGAAAGTGCTCCAGTTTCGGGTCGGTCCACTCCTTTCACTTTCGCTCCGACAGATACACCCAAACATCACGAGACGTAGCAGGCGGCAGCTGATGGACCGACGTGCACAAATTCGGTCACCGCACTAAACTAGACGAATACAAATACATACTCTTAGGCTATTTGTCTCTCCTTCTCTCTTAATATGTACTACGTACTTAATTTTGCTTTCTTTATTTATTTTCTATCTTCTCTTTCTTCACAGCTACCTAACCTTCCTTCAACTTCTACTTTCTTTTATTCTGTCTCTCTTTCTCTCTTTACATCCTTCGAGCCTTCCCTGTTCTTCCGCATTCTGTTTCTTTACCAAACTTGTTTCCTTTCGCCATTTCTGCATTCATCTATTTCCTGTTTCTTTCCATCCCGTTTATTTCATTTCATTTGTCTTCTTTCCCCATATTTTCTTTACTATCTTCTCCGCTTACTTTTAATTTTTGTTTTCCTTTCTCTCTCTCTTTATTCCTACATTCCTCCTCTCATTTCTTTCGGTCGACTCTGCCTCTAACACAAATGAGTACCAGGAACATTTGCAGGGGGTGAAGGTGACCGATGCATAGAGCTGACAACCTCGCCATCTTCATGTGCCGATTGTCTTGAAATCTGCGAGCCTAACCTCCTGGAACCTTCGGGATTTGTCCAAGCATGTACAGGGATCGCTTTGCTTTTTTTACTCTTCCTTTCTTTCTGTTACTTCTTATGCTTACTTATCCATCTCAACAAGACATCCCGTTACTCACCCCTCTCACAAAACTTGGAAAAACAGAATATGTCTTAAATTAGTTCATTCCATGTCAAATTCTTACAGCACTTATTTAAGATCAGCACTAATATTCTCCTCCAAATTCCCAAGTACTTTCTTTCTTTAGGGTTTTCAGAGCAGAATTTTATAATCAATTTTATTTGTGTTGTCTGTACTGCACCACATGTCCCAAAAATCTTGTCCCATTGTATTTAATGCTATTAATATCTTTGTTCGACATTTTTGCGATAATTTCTCCATAGTGTTTTTGTGTAGATGCCCTCCATATTGACTGCTCGTGCTGAAAAATGTACCCAGCAATTACGGTCAGCTTGTTTACCGTAATATGCGACCAAGCTTTGTACAGTTCACACGACACACGTCTGTTCACGCGACGACTCAAAACCACTTCTTTGTCGTCTAATGATATTTCGAAATTTTTATTTGAAACTACAGCCATTGCTTTCGCTGCTTCTTTGTTTATGAGAATTTTCACTCTAGAAATCCGTGCAAAGTATCCATGTGGGACCGATCTGCCAACACATTTTAATATGCAGGTTGTGTGAACGTGAAAAGGCCAATTGTTGTCAACTTCGAGACAAGTTAATTTTCAGGTCCATTATTGAAGTCACTGCTTCCTGTACTTCTTTCCCGGTGAAATAATTAGTATTTGTTGGTATATGAATGTGAGAACTTCTGAGGTGGAAGGAACATTAGCGCCATTTCTGTACGGTCATGTTTGTATCGCAGCAAGTATAAAAAAGCATGAAACTGTTGTTACAGATGTTTTGTAAAACAACACATCAACTTTCTGTTTCGTAATGATAGCTAATAACACCTGGAGAATGGAGTGTGAACACGTGAAACAAGCTATATCAGCGAGTGAACTGTATTTTGTAGGATCAAAATTTAAATAATGGGGAAGCTGTAAATCTCTACAGTTATGTAACAGTAGTATCGAACGTTGCGTCTCAGTAAGTGACACAACCGGTTCTGTTTCAAGAGGTAGCAAGCTAAAATATCCAACTATTATGACCAAAGTTTTCGTGGCTTGTCTCAGTATCTCCGCCTAAGTACACTATAGAACCTCAAGTTTAACCACAACCTCTCTTTCCACATGTTTTCCAATTTACAAAGAATTAACCATCCTACAGTCGACAATATACAATTTAGTTTGGTAAGAGAATAGTAAATATATATATAGGTGGGCCGGGTAGCTCAGTCTGTATAGCGACTGACTATGGGCTGGACGGTCTGGGATCGAAACCCGGTGGGGACGAGATTTTCCGACCGGCCCTGGGGCCCACCCAGCCTCCTGTACAATGGGTACCGGGTCTTTCCCGGGGGTAAGGTGCGGCCGGGGCGTGCCGCTGACCACTCACCCCCTTCTAGTGCAGCGGTCATGGAAGAGTAGAGTTATACCTCTACCCACCCTCTGGGCCGCACCGGACCTGTAATGGGATCACTTTACCTTATATATATATAGGAGTTTTTTTGACAAATTTCACTGACCTTGATTCTGTACGTGTGAAACTGTGTACAGTTACACGTATTATACACAGTTCGAATCATTCATTTATTTTCTGTCCGAACTCGCCGTAGACCTACACATTCAAACAAGGGAAGGAAAATTGTTAAGCCTGAGTTCTTGGAACTTTCTTTTACACAAAAATGAGAGTATAGAACACAAGAAGACGTGGAACTTTTATAGTTGTTAAAATACAAACCTGAAGGGAAGAAGGACTTCAGAAAAATACCGAGAAGAGGTCGCTGCATAAACTGAATACCCTTGAGCCAGAACAGGTGACTGTCTGATAATGTTGCAGAGCACAGGCTATGAAGTGTCATGGAATGTGGCCTCGCTAGGTCGAATAATTTGCTATGAGACAGGACACTGTGTGCTGGCATGCAGCTATCTGGGTTTCAGGGACGGAACGTAAGAGTAACTGAAGGGATTCTGAATCAAGGCTGACGGCTTGAAGTAAAGGAGAGACTGATCTGTCCAGCAAAGCAGGCGTTCCTTGAAATAACCTTAATTTCGAATTAAGACAGAAAATGAAGCATGCCAACGCACTTGAAGTCATTTGACAAATAAAGGTAATTAAAAGCTCGGCTTTAGTAGTTTTGAATGTGTTTATATCTGCAATGACATTAAAACATTCCATGATATAAAAAATATGGCCACTAAATTATTCTGAAACGCAGTTTCCCCTACTATGTTTTTATGTGACATTATGGACAAAATTCTATTTCAAGCCAGTTCAGAATTCAAAGCAACCCTTTACATTTTTCACACATTCAAAATTATAAACTCTTATGTAATTCACAGACTTCTAAAACACTAAACATATGAAGGCTTATCTGAACTAATCTGCTGAGAAATTTCTGAAGATGTTTCACAATCATGCTTCTCCAAATGTGGAATACAATATTGGAATCAGATAGAAGGAACAAAGGACCCTGACTTAAAGATTTGGAAATTTTGAACACAAAACATTGAACAAATTTTCTGCTATCGAACATCGTTTTAATCTTAGAAGTACAGCTTTTGCTGTATGGATTGTCTGCTGCACAGCAAGAAGCTCTTAACTTTACCCCACACCCAACAATGACGTTTCGTAGAATTATCACAACAAAAGTTGTCAATCGGCTGACAGTTTTAGTGGGGATGTAGCGTGCTCTGTGTAAGATAGAAACTGCATGTTTAAATGTTTTTATATGAACTTTATTGCAGTTTCCAGCTGTGCCGAAAGCCTTAAACACTTAAAAAACAAAAGTCTCAAGACAATATCTAAGCTGCAATGGATGACTGCCACAAAAACGTTGCATGGTGACGTAGAAAGGATACCGTTCACGTTCGAAATTTGAGTCATCCCAATCCGACTTGACGACAAATAAGACTGTATCATCCGTAGGTAGATATCAATAAACCCACATATTTCCTCCGCCCAGATTGAAACATCTAAGTGCTTCCTCGAGACTAGACTTTGGTTACGTCGATATTCGGCTATAGAAAGTCTCCGGAGATGCGTATGTGCAGAAATTATCAGTCGGGTTTATAGGGGAACCGTTCCGCAAGCAGTATGAAACTGTGAAGCCGTACATGCGCTAATGACTGGCACGAGAATGTAAGAAGAATCGAAATACATATTCCACATGAACTGGGTACAAAACAGTGTACGAGAAAAGAACAGAACAATAATTGAAATCTTTACGAAACTATATCGCGCCAGCAAGTTCGAGGGCGACTGTCTTTTACCCCATGGAGAGAAAATCGAATTTCATTCGTAAAAATTCAGCAGAAATTTTACCTGTTTTCTAATTCACACCAAATATAAACTATGCACACGTAGTCTCCTTATTTGACATAACATAACTTATAGAACTATTTCATGATCAGTAAACCAATAGGAAAGCTGTGAGAAAAACCTGAGGGGATATTTATATGTCTCTTTTACGGGACTTCTGGTTTGAGTAAATATGAATTCTGAAATACCTATGACCTGCCATCCAGAGTCAGATTTTCATAATTCTCCCTATCTTGCAGGAAAGGCGGAGATTGTTTCCAATTTCCGTGTTGCCATTGTGTACACGTTAAACAGTCTTCAGTTGTAAACCGATCGAAATAAAATCCGGAGCCGAGGAGGCAACCAAATTATCTTTTCGTATTCGGTAAAAATTCACGAATGTTTAAAAATTCCAACCTATCTTCCTGGCGATCGATCGGTAAATTAGACTGGGATTATTTCTTCTCCTTTATGACTTTCCTTCTTAAAGTCCAGGTTACATTTATTTCGACTTATACAGTTCTTCTCTCAAGAAAGTGGCAACCTCACTATTGGCAAAGTAAAGAAGAAAATGACAAGTTGTCATTTAAATAACTTATTTTGGCTGTCACCTGTTTCCAAATTACGCACAATGTCACAATGTAGGAAATGTTTCTAAATTTGAGAATATCTCTTTTTTTTAAATGTGGATAACTCGCCGTATTGATTAGTAAGTCGAAACCGCCTTGTCTTATTAGAAATTCTTAAAAATCAGCTGTACAAAAATAACAAGATACTTTTGGTGTGTTTATTATAAAACATCTTACGAAAGCTTAAAATACGCATGTCGACCAAGAAAATCAAAGAAAAATTTGTTTAAACAATAATTTTTAACCCTGAAGTCCACTATAATCGCCAACCGCAAAGGGCATAAACCTGGGAAGAGAATATAAATGAAAGCAATTGCTTTATACATATGAATCCTCTCAATTGCTTTGGGATTACCATGTATGGACAGAAGTATTAATTTATTTTCTTTTACGTTTAATCAAATTCTCTTTTCAATAAAAGCTGTATTCTCTGCTCTTTGCTTTAAATACATGTAACGCTTCGTGGCTGTAGTATTGGGAAGTCTGCTATGATGAGACCTGTGTGCCTTATTTATACGAGTTCTTCACTGTTTGCTAGCATATAAAATGTTAAAATTTTAATTGGAAATTTTTGCTTCTACCAATATAAACCATTGTTCGAACGTCATTTTTTTTACTACATTTCCGGAGTGTTACCTTTACGTGATTTATGTATTTACTTTGTTTCACATCGCTTTCACAGATCAGATTTTCTGGCCTCGAAATATGTGACATTGTGTGCAATTGTACAGGATGTTGAATGAAATGTCTCTCGGTTAAATCTGGGTTAGGCTAGCCTGGCATTTACTTTTATGAACTTACCCACGACAAACTTCAGTGAGGAGAGCTGGTATCCGGTTGGAGATATGAGCCCGGGACATACCAAAGGGAAGCAAGATATCTTACCATTTAGTGCAACGACTGTTCTCAGGAAAGTTGGCCACAATTCAGGTATCTAACTGGGTACCTCCCACTTACGATTCAGACCCTTTACCATAGTGCAGACAAGCTCGAATTCATAAACATTTGTCGACATTTAAGATTATTAATAGACGTCTCACTCTATCCGGGTTTCCTTGTTGAGAGGACAAATAAACTATGTTATTATTCCTTATAACTAGTTCAGCGTACATAAACCAATAAACTTAATTCCAAATAACGGCCAACCTTCGCAGTTTATCAGAAGTCATTCGAGCTGATCTGTTTAACATTCTCTGGGCGTATTAATTCTTTAAAGACAACACGAAGGCCCTGACCGTACTCTGCTGGCCCACATATAAATCTCAGGCTTGGCTGTTTGACATAAGCAAAGAACTTAATTTTACTTTACAAAGCGAACACAAATTACAGGAGTTCATGGCGTTATATTTCGTAACCATAACACGCAACTACAAACAACTACAGTGCAAATGACTACGTAACTTACAAGTTGTTTTAACGATATTCCGTCGATGTACTTCGTGTAGCAAGGCGTGTAGCTAGAGAAGAGCAGCTGCCTATCTTTGCAGAAACACCTTACAATTTGATATTTGTGTGACCGTGCATCACTGATACAATAATATAAACAGCCAACTAGATGCAACAATAACAAATTTTATTGATAATTACAATGAGCTCAACATGTTTCGGATGATAATTTTGCCCATCCTCAGGAGCACTAGACTGTGTTCCAGGGGATGGGCGAAATTATCGCCCGAAACATGTTGAGCTGATTATAATTATCAATAAAATTTTTTATTGTTGCATTTAGTTGGCTGTTTATATTATTACACCTTACAGTGTTTCTGATGGTACGGTTTTAGTGGCTGCAGCAATTACGTGTCTAAAGGTTTCAGCAATATCTCAACGACACAATACACTTCACTTCCAAGTATCAGCAGTAAAGACAAATCAAGGACTTTTCAATGCGGATGCACAGAAGCCTTGAATAATATCTAAATATACAGTCACGCCACCTATGTGGAAAGCAGAACTTCTTCTTTTAGGTGTGTACAAACGAAGTTTTTGAGCATGTCAGGGCAAACCCCCATATTGTAGTCTCAAGAAATAAAACCAAACCCAGAATATCATTTCTGTATCATCCAATATGTCGGCACTTACTAAGACAAATTCTAAGTGTGTTCTGCCTTTATCCATTCTGTTTCATTCAGTTATGTACACTATGTTTACAAAAACGTAACACTTATAATAATTTGCAGCTATTTTTAACTTTGAAATATCACAGGAAATATGTTCTTTGCAGGTTTATATTTATTCAGAACAAGAGACAGACAGACTGCCAGCCATAGTTCCATGGAGGAGAATCCCTCTTGAGAGATAAACAAATGCGCAATGTGTAGACCGACGTATGTTTCACAAATAAATAAATAAATAAATAAATATACCTAGGAGGGACGAGGTAACGGAGGAATGGAGGAGATTGCATAACGAGGAGCTAAATGATATGTACTCCTCACCCAATATTGTGCGGGTGATAAAATCGAGAAGAATGAGATGGGTTGGGCATGTGGCGTGTATGGGTGAGGAGAGGGAGGTGTATAGGGTCTTGGTGGGGAAACCGGAGGGAAGGAGACCATTGGGGAGACCTAGGCGTAGATGGGTGGATAATATTAGGATGGATCTCCAAGAGGTGGGATGTGGGTATATGGACTGGTTTAGGCTGACCCAGGATAGAGACAGGTGGCGGACGCTTGTGAGTGCTGTAATGAACCTTCGGGTTCCGTGAAATGCGGGGAATTTCTTGACTAACTGCAAACCAGTTAGCATCTCAAGAAGGACTCTGCAACATGGAGTAAGTAATATATATATATATATATTACAGTGACACAGGTCTAGGTGTGTATAACGTATAGGTTCTGCTGTCTTAAGTTCAATAGCTTTTAAGTGATAATATAGGCAGTAAACAATAATAAATATATGATTTTAAAAATGAATTCAAGATAGTAGTGTCCCAGTGTAACACAGAAAACTAAGGGAATCTCTCGTATTCAGTTTCAAGACACATTACCCGACAGCATGTAATTAGTCTATCAACGAAGAAGAAGAAGAAGAAGAAGAAGAAGAAGAAGAAGAAGAAGGTGATGATGATGATGAAGAAGAAAAGTCGCCATCAGTGTCGTGTTTTACTGCTGAAAATAAGGACATTATCATGTGGCTCTACCTCCAATCTGCGTGCACCCTGCGAGTCGAGAGGGACAGGGAAGGTTGCAAAGGGTGTTTCATAAGTTACATTGTCCGTTTACCGAATATCTGTCTCTCAGGTAACAGATGCCGAAGTTGCAAAACAGGTTATACATAACGCTGTTAATGGACACAAACCCAGACAAGTTTATTTAGTTAATATCCTCACAAAGTCTCAAACATCTATTTTAATATTATCCCTTAACCTAACCAAGTAAATTGCGGTGGTCATGCTGTAGACTTGCAATCAAGAGCTAATTCTGTTGACTTGCCGTTGGTTAGCAGGCCAGGGACCCGCAAACTTCTGGTGGGCTTCTCATGGTCGCTTAAGGCAAGGAAGTGTATTCAAATGAATCATGGCTGTCTCTCTATTTGCTTGCCATGCTTGTTACTGCAGGCTGTGAAATAGCCTCCGTAAACTCTAGCAGTCAATTCAATCTCATCAGATTTCTGCAACAGTCCATTATGAAGAAGGATTCACAGACATATATTATGCGTGTATTTCGTATTTCACGTATTCGTCATCTAAAAACTAAAGCGGATTTTTTTAAATCGTTGTACCGTGCATTTTGATATCTGTAAAGTTCCTACACCAACAAATATACTTTTTATTAAACTTGATACAGTTTTAAAAATTTACATTAAAAATCACTTTGACTTGCTCCTACATGTTTCGGCCTACGACTATCATCAGGGATCCTTCACTAGAGCCTAGCTAAAGTTAATTTAGGTTAAGATTCGGTAAAAAAACTAGTTCGTTATATGTTATGCGGTGGTGTGGCAGCATGTCATAGGTATGGTGTGTCTTCTGTTCGCTGTGTTGAGTGTGATTGATCAGTTGCACTCAACACAGCGCACAGTACACACACCATACACTCGCACTCAACACAGCGCACAGTACACACACCATACACTCGCACTCAACACAGCGCACAGTACACACACCATACACTCGCACTCAAC
>Ga0123355_10007762_pt1 | contig 16137 bp, 15 predicted proteins | sample TergutEmb28metaG_3_FD_89872 | JGI IMG/M metagenome (GOLD analysis project Ga0123355, IMG submission 89872) | Embiratermes neotenicus P1 segment gut microbial communities from Petit-Saut dam, French Guiana - Emb289 P1 | ecosystem: Host-associated > Arthropoda: Insects > Digestive system > Gut ...
ACCGATGCTTAATGGTAAAAGAGGTCTCTTTGTGACATTATCCAGCCCACTCCGTTGAAACAGGCGAGAAAAGCTTTTTGATCTACTCAATTGCTCTGCCAGTTCATTTTCATTAAACTGCGCCCCTTTGAATAATGCCACTTCCTTAGCTATATTTGGGAGCTGATAACGTCCGGCAGGTAATTCTGTTAATTCCGATAAGGTACTTGGCTCCAATACCAATGATGTTAATTCCGAAACTCTATCAGAGCCGTCTCGCTTTTTATGCCTTACGCCCAGTACCGCTATCTGCTTGAATTTCTTGAACTCATTGGCAGTAAACTTCCACACACTAATATCGCTGAAATTATCACAAAGTATACGAGCGATATCTGCTGTTAGACGATAGTGTGGGATAATATAAATCAGCAAGCCGCCCATCATTAGATTGCTTATACTATCCACGAGAAATAGTCTCTCGCTTCTGGTATTGTTTCCGCCCTCTGTCATAACCGATAAATACGGCGGATTAAGCAGCATAGCGTGAAATGCCTCATTACTAATGCGGCTTTGATAGAAGGAGCCAAACCCCACACGATCAACTCTAGTCAGGGCTTCTTCTGCACGATAATTGTCCAGTTCGATGCCATAAGTTTTACAATCGACTCCATTGGCTGAAACTCCATCAGCCAAAGAATGCAAAGCAAGCCCGCAGCCACAGCATGGATCCAGCAGGTTTACGGTCACTCCATCCGGGAAGTCCATCCCATGAACAATGTGTGACAAATTATCCGTACATGTTGGGTAATATCCCATGCGGATGCTATTCATTAAGCGGCCGATAATGTGGCTATTGGTGGTTTGGATTTCGCTGTCAGCGGCGGCTCCGGGCTCTTGAAGTGGCAGCTTCAATAAGTAATTATTCAGTACCGTACATAACTTCGTATAATCCGGTGTCATTAGGTTAAAAGATTTAATTGATTGACCGAGTTTGATAAAGAGACTTGCTAATTCATCCTGCTCAGCCTCAAGTAAAGATAAGGTTGCAGTATCAAACGCATTTAGCAACCTACGATATAGATTTTGCAAATCCTTGTATATTTCTCGTGCTTTGATCTTATTCGGCCTGTTTTTCTCCAACTGATTGCGTAAGCTTGGCAGTTCATTTATAGCTTGTTTAATGCAACGAGCAGATTCTTCTAGTTTTACTATTGCGTAGGGCATTAGATTTTGTAGAGTTGAGTTAGCTGTATATTCTTGAGTATCAAGCAACATAGTCACTTACCGTATTTGCTTCTGCATCAGTTGTTGCAGTAGTACTTAAATCTGCCTCTACCGATTTTCGCAAAGTTAATAGTATCTCCAGTAACTCTTCATAATCAGCGGACTCAAACAGCCTGTAACTCAACCACCGGTTAGTACCGCCGGAAGAATCTTTCATGCTGGATATGCTGCGGTAAAGAAATTTTCTTCTATCGGTGATATCTTGGAACAGTTCAAAAAACACGCCGTTACCCTCTGACCAGATACCCTTGAGTGTAATTTCTCCGGACACAGCTATACCGCCATAATTGCTGGATACTTTAAATTCTGTAAGTCCCAAGTCATTACCCAAGGCACGAAGAAACGCTTTAGATTTAGAGTGGAATTGCTTTTTAGCTCCGTTAGGCCCGGATTCTTTTTCACCGTAAATATAACTCAAATTCTGTGATACCAGACTAAATATGGCCTTCATATTCTTTTTCTGAGATTGAACTGACATAATTTTCTCCTCTCATGCATCATGCATCGTCTTTAGCAGTTATGGAATTGGATAACATCCAAAATATAATCCCTTATCGTTTCAGCGTGGCACCGTTTAGGTACACACCAGCAATACAGGTTCAACTTGCCATGTTGTTTATAAAGATTGACTAATCTATCTACCTCAGCTTTAAACAAAGGGTTTTCAGTCATTCTTGACTTGAAATACATCTTGTATTTTTCACATACGCTGTTACGTTCTGATTCATTTGATAAGCGGTAAGGATTGCCTAAAACAGAGGCCCTATCCACGCGGATATTTGTTTCACCGCAGGGAAAACCGCCCTTCAAATTTTTGATTTCAATGCTCATACAGCTCACCCTATCTTTTATATATCATTTAAGCCGCCTTCTTTTTGCTGCGCTTTTGGCGTATATACAATCCTAGAATCGGCTGCTGTTCTAACTTGAAATGTGAAATCAGGACATTGCTCAGTTAAAGTATCAGCATATTCTTTGGCTCTGTCTAGGTTTGGGATTAAAGTTGCAAAAACCAAACCAACTCCAACTTTGCCATTTGCTAAATCCATTGCCCCAAATCGTTTATCATCTTTGTGTTTTCCATAAATTATATGGTTCACGTCAATACCTCCAGGTTATGAAATGCCGGACTCGCAAGCCCATACCGCACTTCTTCCTTTGAAAAAAGAAGCAAAAACTTAAAATTTTTAAAGTTTTTGCCTCGCTTTTTTCAAAAAGCGAGTGGGAGTTTGAGGGTGAAACCCTCAAGGTTTTGATTTTGCAACATCTTAGGCCGCCTTCTTTTTGCTGCGCTTTTGCGTAATAACAGGCTTGAAATTAATATTCTTGGTGGAAAATGTGACACTTCGAATCTCGATACTACCAAGTACCAAAATATTGTAAAGATATGAAACCACGGCCGTACTTGCCATAATATTAGCTACGATAGACTGGGGATCTGATACAGCAGCTTCAGCACAGCTCAATTGAGTTGGGAATCTATCTGTTTCCAAAAGTACATCCGGGTAGACCTCACCAATAGGCTTGTAGTATGTCCTTCCGCCACGTCGGATGCCACAAACCACTTGACCTGTGTACTCGCCATTGCCGGAGTCTATATAAATAAGATTTTGGGCAGATTTAAACACATGATGGCATAACTGTCGGCTGCGGTTGTTATCGACACAGCCTATCAGTATAGACAAGCCTTCTATACTTTGAGATGAATACGGCCCTGCCGGGAACGTATCAGGTTTGACTAACTTTGCAAGCCTGCTTTCATCTTCAATAAACTCAGGGATATACGATATTTCCAGTCCAAAGGCAGAAGCATAGCGTTCCGCCAGCACTTGAGCTTTGTTTCTACCTAAGTCAGCAGGTATAAAATTCTGCCGTATAAGATTTTTTTCCTCAACGATATCTCCATCACAGATAATGACTTTTGTGTAGCGTTCAAGTGAATGAAGCAGACGATAAAGATGTGGGGCAATATGTCCGCCGGTTCCGCCGGAACCAAGCATTATGATTTTTACAGGTTTATTAAGTGCAAACTTCATTCGTCATCACCACCTGATTTGTAAACTTCTCTATGATTACTGCGCCCACATGCTGATTGCAGCATATTTGTAAATACTTTTACCTCATGTTGGAACTGACTGAACCACATCTGCGCCATTTTAGTGGCTTTGTTGAAGTTTTCAAATACAATTCCCGGTTCTATATCAAGGAACTTACCGCCGTTAGATATCCGTACTTTGATTTCAGGAAAAAAGCCCAGGATATTTCCAACTACAGCGTATACTCTGGTTGCTTTCTCGTCAGCATCATCAGTTGCGGAGAAGAAGGCGGGCATGGTATGGTGGCTATGAATATCCATATAATGGATGTATCTTTCGTTGTCGTATGCAGGATTTATCACGCCTTTAACCGTAAATATCGACACAGTTTGCTGCGGAATATCTGTTATAAATACTGCATCCTGCTTATCCCAATAAATATTAGCTAAAGCTTCCTTCGTTCCATCTTGCGCCATCATCTTAAAGAAAGCGAGAATGTCCAGTAAATGCCTTAATGGAATCAGCGGTAAAGCCGGGATAAACCCGGCCTTGACCTCCTGCAATATGTCATTGTTTGTTGCCTTTGTTATAAATCTGCCCATCTCAGTATTACGCATCTCATACACGTTGCCATCCTTAGCAGGGAATAATGTTATCAGCTTGCCGGATTTAACTGCTTCATCAAAGTTGACGAACACACCCTTGTAGGATGATGAGCCTTTACTCTGGGCTGTAACGCGAGGTTTGACCTTACATACAGGATTCTTGTCTTTAGCCTTTTTCAAGGCATCAAGAAATTCCTTGGAGCCTTCAATATCAGATTTAACTTTGGCTATGCTCGTACCCTTTGGATCTCTTACCGTTTTTTCGGTTTTGCCGTAAACGACAATCCAGCCTACACGCTTGCCATCTTCCAATTCGGGAAAGTCAACTGCCTTGGCTATACGCAACTCGTCGAATGTCTGAGACGAGTCATCAATATTCTCCGTAGCTCCTGCATATTCAAACACAGGTGGTTTCTCATAAAGACTTTGTTTGGCTTTCTCAACATCTTTAGCCTCTGCGGTATTTATAGCACTTTCCAGCGGATTATCAGATTTACCATCACTACTGGAATCATCAGCGGGAGCCTCCGCTGTTTTTGGCGGTATTGGTGTAGATTCCGGTGTCTCCGATTTAATTGCTTGCTGTGTTGTTGCATCTGCTGTGGCATCGTCTGTAAGATCGTCCACTACATCGTCCGCAAAATCCTCTTCATTGGCATAAGGATCAAATTCTACAGAATCACTACCCAAGTCAATAATATCGCTCATATCAAAACTCCTCGTCTTTCTTTAGATATTGGCACAAAAATAAGGCTCAGCCAGCTACCTAAAGGAAACTAACCAAGCCTATTTTTGCTGTGTTACAGTTTTTTGCTTCTTTTGGCAACTGCGTAACTATGCCGCATATGGATCAAAGTCTGCACCCTGGTCAACATAACTACTTTGAGTATCATCTTTCTTATAGCCTGCGAAATACACATTTTCAGCAATAACTTCAACAGCATAGCGAGTAGCACCGGTAGCTTTGTCAGTCCAACTACGTTGCTGTAAGCGGCCTTCTACACAGATCTGCTGGCCTTTAGTGAAGTGTTTAGTTACGAACTCCGCTGTAGCCTGCCAGGTCACTACATCAAAGAAATCAGTTTCTTTATCTTTACCCTTAATGCGCCGACGATCAACAGCCATTGAAAAACCGGCAACCGGGACTTGATTTGTGTTAGTGTAACGTAGCTCCGGGTCTTTTGTAAGACGGCCCATAAGTATAATTTTATTCATTTAAAAACACGCTCCTTTTATTTTCGCATTAGATTATGCAGCTTCTTTCGCTTCTTTCGTTTCTTTCACGTCCTCGGCGCCTTTGGCGCGCCCTTGTCCTTTGGTTTGTTTTTCAGGTTTGGTTTTCTTAACAGGTGGACGCATAGGTGCTTGAAAGTAAACCTCGTTACGAGTTCTTATCAGCATATAGCCTTTGGCATCCATCTCTATCTTAACTTTACCGCTCAAAACTTGAAAAATCTTTATTAATGCAAGAACATCATAAAAGAACCCGATATCCGGCGTTTCCTTAGATATATTGGCAGACACTTCTGTACCGGAATCGCTGTAGTCGTTGCTGCACCGCAGAATAACTTTACCGTCTGACAACACCAAGTTTATGGGTTGCTTTGTATCGCCTGATAATGCACTTACAGATATTAAATTTAACGCCTCTTTCATCTTGCCGACATCGGCCATGGCAGAATAGATGAGGTTTAGGTTTTTTAGTAAAGCGGCGGTATCTATATAGTTGCCTGTTACCAGCTTACGAATACTGAATATCATATCACCACGTACAAATACAATCTCTTTACCAATGTCGCCTACCTCAAACACATCTGAATCACCGGATATAGAAGCCAGCATCTGCAACGAACGCCCGGGCAATAAAAACTCACGTTACTCCGTTTGCTCTGCTGAATCTTTGACGAGCATCAACCTCATACTGTCACAGGCCGCCGCATGGATGGCGTTGTTTTTGAACTTTATATTTACGCACTGCAACACCGGCTTAGAATCATCTTTACTTACAGCAAATGTGGTTCGCTTGGCCAATGAACATATGCCTGTCATGATAACGCTCTCATCCGGGAAAGGTATTGTCGGTTTGGGATAGTTTTTTGGTGATAGGCAATTAATATGAAATGTACAACTGCCACCAAATACTCTTAGAAGTTCCGGGCTATCGGAACAAAGAGTAACAAACTCTCCTTCCAACTTAGACATCATATCCACCAATAAACGAGAATTGATAAGCATGACACCACTTTCCGCAACAGAGGCTATAACTTTATGTTGTATGCTGACCTCGTGATTGGTGGCGGTCATGTAAACTTCGCCTGTATCTTCATTACTTTCAATCAATATGCCCTGAAGTTCCTCCACCGGAGAATTAGATGGTACAATTTTGGCTACACTCTTGGCTGCCTCCAGCATTGCTTTACGGTTAACTTCAAATCTCATTTTCACCATCACTCCTTCTATTAGAACCAATATTGCGCTTCAAGCCCTGTATTCATAAGCAACTCAAAGTAAACTGAATTGTGCAGTGACTTGAAACGTGGTAAACTTACTCTCGAAGCATCGTCCCTGCGGGATTTTCTCGCTTGGACTCCAGAGTGCCGCCCCCTCAATATCACCAGCGAGTGATGAAAAAAAGGTTAGCACCGTGGGCTATTTCGATTACGGCGTGTGGCTTCTAGCACTTATAGAAGATTTGTATAGCATAGCCCCATTGGGCAGCTAATACAGGGCAAAAGCCAACTTAGTTATGCAGACGCACATAGGAGAATCGAACCATACTTTACCTCGGAACGCCGCATAGGGCGTTTTTGCGTTCATTTCATAAGCTGTTCTGATTCGCCGTACCTGTCAGGAGAGTACCTTTTTTCAACCCATTCAAGCCGTCTGATAACATTTATACGGTCCACGTAAGCTCTCAGCAACGTACTTTCACCTTCATCATAACGCCTATGACGTTCTTCATCGTAATAGGGATTTACAAGCCACTCAATACCTAGTTTATGGTCTATATTTAAGATGATGTTATCTTTTAAACTTGAATATGAGCTTTCTGTAAACGCTACAGCAAAATCAACATGATTAATGTATGTGTAAGCATTTTCAGTTTTTGTAACACCACTTTCATAACCGGAAATGGTTCCAATATATACTTTGACGATATTTTCAAAATCCCGGTGATAGTGATAGATTTCATCAAGCATCTGGTGTAGCCTTTCATATCGAAAAGCCGCATCCGACCACTCTTTTAGTACACCGGGTTTTGGAGCTTTCCAAGTGCAATCTTGTGAAAGTTCGGTTAGCTCGCTCTTTGCTTTTTCAAGAAAATAAGCAAGACAATCATATCGTTTTAAGGAACAATGGTCATACTCTGCACAGCTTACAATGTAATCAAGTCCGAAATAATTTCTGTAACTGACTCTAAATGATAATTCACAACAAGCGTTAGCAATGGGATCCAGGTGTTCCTTCGCCGGCGTACAATAGCCACTTTCAAGCAATAAGCACAAGTCAGCATACCAAGGCTCATTTTCAAACTTGTGGGCACTTTTAAGATTGGGCTTGATAATATAACATCTGTTATTGCTTTCGACTATATCTATCTTAAAAAGCTCAAAGAAATTTTTTATGTTCACACACACGGTATGAGCATCTTCGCCATTTCTTAGTATACTGATTATGGATTTTATATCTAATGCCTCGGAGTAATTAATAGTTAATCCATACTTGTTACAATCTTCTGTTGTGTTAATTCTCTCTAAGATTTTCTCAGCTGTATTTAGTTTTTCATGTAGGCTAAACAATGGCATCTACCCTCCTAAAATTAGTTTGAAATTTAAATCAATAATCAAACAAAGATAATTGCCCATCAAGAACGTGGATGTTCTCGACGGGCAGATTGTTGATGTTTTCTGATGTCAAATAGCTTTCTATCATTTCCAACAGTTGGTTATTACATATGTTTGAAGAGACAAACATAGCCCTAAATTTTTTCAATTTTTCTAGTATAGCACTATCTCGTAGTGCAATATCGCTTTGCAATACGGTATGATCTTGCATATTGGTCATCCTTTCATGGTTTAGGCAGTGGATTCTATCAAATCAAACAATGACATCTGGCTGTCCGGCTCACTCTCAGATTTTTTCTGTGTCCTTTTGGGTTTAGGCTTATGAACCAAGGATAGCAGGCCGGAAGGTTGTGCGGGCTGTTTTGGTTTATTGTGCTTTTTAGTACTTTGCACGGTAGGTTCTACGATTTCATTAATCGGTGCTGTTGGATCAGGTTCGGCAATCACCACTGCTACGTTATCGGGTTCAATTGTGGCGACACTAACATCAACCTCAATCGCTTCACCTTCGATAACATCATCCACCGGCTTTAGAAGTGCCATTCGTTTAAATACTGCTCCTAAATCTTCAACCTCACCTTCAATGCCTTGAGTCAACTCCCTTGCCAATGCGGTAGTTAAATCCTGACAGTCAGACATGGCCGCAAGCCCCTCATCTGTCAAGTTGCCTTCAATAACTCCGGCAACAGCCAGCTTTGATGCCATCAGCCTAATAGCTCGGTGCTGCATCGTGCCTACGTAGTATAAAAAATATACTTCTATCCGTGGAGCACGTTGGTTTATGCGCCAAGAACGCCGTGATGACTGGCGTAACGTGAATAGATTGTAAGATACATTGTAACAAAGGATAGTTGTGAAATCATTGAGATCAAGACCTGTCTCTACCAATGACGGATTTGTAATCAAGACCTGAATACCGCTTTGCACCTGTTTTTCTACCCATTCTTCCCTCTTTTTAGGAGATACAGCAGTTGTGAGGACGGCAACACGATAGCCTTGTTCTGTCAGTAGCTTTGTAAGTTTAGGCTGCGTATCAATGCGTGTCCATGGTGTATAAATGAGAACACGTCCGCCTTCTTGGGTTTTGCGTTGCACTATATCCAGCACACGCCGGTCTTTTTCGTGCAACTCATTTATCGTAGAAGTATCCTTTGGAACAATGAGTTCATAACCATAGAGTGGATGTTTGACCGGCTCATGGCCGTAGGGCTGATCGGGGTAAACTGTCAGAAGGTTAAGATAAACACTAAGTACCTTCTGAGCTATATCTTTTTGGTGTTTAAGTATATCAATAAACTGCCTCTCAATCTTGCGATACTCACGGGCTACATCCTCATTCATCTCAAGCTGTATGGGGATTTCTTCGTATTCAGGTAAATCTTTGCCCATATCATTCAGGCTTAAAAAAGCTGCACTATCCATTAGAAAACGGGAATATACCATTGGACTAACTCCCGGTAACTGTCGTTCCCTAAGTTTGCGTTTGGCAGTACGGCGGTTGGCGTTGTAATCAGGGGCATCTATTTCGTAGACAGACTCAGTGACACCATACTCTGCATTGAAATCCAAAGGCTTTTCGTAGCTTTTATTATCACGCAACATTAAATCAGGTGATATCCTGTACAGAAGATGAAAGATACCTGAACTGTAGCCATTAATGAGTGTTGCTGTCATGCCAACAACCTTTTTGGCAGCTTGAAACAATTCATTCATAGCGTCACCTTGGCCGCTATTATTATTATAATTGTGTAATTCATCCACGATTAAACCATCTACTTTGCCCTTCATATGGCGTTTAATGTACGTGGACAAGGGAAATCTACGATAAGCTCCTGCATTGGAGAAACGCCCATCGGGATTATCGGCAATGGACTGAATAGCATCGCATATCTTGGGTTTCTTCTCGACATATTCAAAGTATAGGTGAGTTAAGCGGCGATGAACAAAACCGTAGTCAGAAACCTTAACCCATTCGCACTGTTGCTCCGGCACCAAAGCCGCCCATAATAATGAACCGCAACTTTTACATTTATGATTCTGTTTGGTTTCTTTGCGAAAGAAGAAAACATCGGCATTTACTCTATACCTGCTTCTGCTGCCCGCAAGCTCCATTTCTAAAGTTTTATAGCAAGATGGACAGATAAAGGCTTTACGGCGTTCATTCCACTTGGCGGCAGGACGGCGCATGTAGCCATCCCTTGCTTTTTCCTTGGTGATTATGATGTAGCAGGTTTTGTTATCACGCTCGAATGCCTCGTAAGCCTCATTCAATTCGGTTATGCTTGTGACAATGACAGCAAAAGTGTTCGGCAAAGTTTCCTCAATTTCCCGAACCCACTTTTTAGCCATATGTGACGGACATAAGACGATATTAAAATGTTTGCTCCACTCCAAGACACCAACACTCTGCTCCTCGTTAATATCAGCAATTTTACGGAATTGAAGCCGTTGTTGATATGCGTGCAGTGCAGTCGTGCCTATCTTAGTTTTACCGCTGCCGCATTCGGCAATGCACAGGGCATCTTTTCCGCGTTCAAGACTTCTTTTTAGGCTTTCGGCAACCGCAAGTTGGGCATCGTAGAGGCTGTACCCTGCGTTTTTCTTGATAAAATCATTAACCGCAAGTATTTCAGGTGACAATGTTTCTGTTGCCGGGTCAAAGAGAGGATTAAACTGTCCTTTTATCCGTTCCGCAATCTGAACCCCAAATGTGTTCAGATACTGCGTAACGCCATAAACAGCAGGAAACTCAACGCCGGTAGCCCCCGGGATAGAAATTTTGCCATAATGCAACCCATCATTAACTACAGCTATAATGTTCTTCTCTTCTGATTCCATTTGCAATACCCATGCGTCAAAATTCTCATGGATTGAGATGACCTGCAAGGGTTTCAAGATGGATCGGCCTTGTAATTCTGTCAGCACATAATCCTGAAACTCAGGAATCAGAGGAACAGAGGTCTTTTTGTCTACTTCTTCAAAAAGTTGTTTGTCATCATCCAAACCACAAAATATATAGCATTTGCGGGGAGCCTCAGCAGGAGGTTCTTTGCTGTTGCCACCATCAGAATTTTTATCACTGCCATTATCGCCACTATCTATTTGTCGCTGTTCTTCATCTTTGATTCGCAAAACAGCTTCGGCATAAAGACCATCATGGCTATATTCTTTGCGATATTGCTTTACTTTGCCGGAGAGAGTGCGTGATTCTCCGTTAATCTCCAGTGTCACAGAGCCACCGCCGAATATGGCTTCGGCCATGCCTTTGACAGATTCAGGGTAGCCGCCCAGCCTTATAGCGGCAATATAAGAAAAGTTGCCATCTCGTTCTATGACCACTGTATCAGCATAGCAGTCCAGCTTAACCTCTGCCTTGTAATCAAAATAATTGACTTTCATTAGTTTTTGAGCTTCTTTCCGATTAGGCCGACCATAGTTGGTATTTGGGGCTTTGGTTAAAACTTCAGGAGCAATAGCAGTAACTGTATTTGTATCCAAAATGCCTTCTCGCCTAAGTTTTATTATTTTTGTGGGTATCATGGTGCCGCTTTCTTTAAACGCACCTTCCGGCAGGTCGATTTCCTCCATTAACTCCAAAGAATCACCTGTTTGAAGCCAATCACGGAAACCTTGTGCTTTTTCATTAGTCCGCCAAAACGGTGACGGGCTAACCACTGACACTAATACACCACCGGGCACAAGCAGCTCGAAAGCGGCCATTATATGATCTATGTCCTGTTGTTTAGAAAACGGCGGATTCATTATGATATGAGTAAATCTTTGTCTTGCATCTCCATTTTTAAGTTCTTTTGCAAGCTCAAGGAAGTCTACTCCAACTATTGAATTATAAGGCTTCGCATCAAGATATTTTTTCATATCCTGATTTAACTCTACGCCCAATAGACTTGAAACACCACGTTCCCAAATAACATCAGCTAAAGCACCTTTGCCAACAGATGGCTCCAAAACTATGCTATCCTCAGTTAGTTCTGCTAAATCGCATATCTGCTCGGCAATTGTACGAGGTGTTGGAAAGAATTGAAGGATTTCCTTCATATCAGTTGTCTCGCCGGTTATCAGCATATTGTTAAATGCCTCAGTTGGATCATCGTCGAAAACATGACCACGAACCTTACGATCCCATTTACCGCCTATATTTTCAAGGCATTTATTAACTTCTTGGTAATCTTTACGGTCAAGCTGCACAGCGGGTAAAAATAGTACGTTGCCTTCAATCCTACATCTTTCTAAAATCGCTAGAATTTCTTTAGATATCTTCATGCTATCCTTCCTCTGCCGTTTAATTGTCTTTGCTGCAACAAAAGCGGGAATAGCAACTCCATAATAGAGTTATCTATTCCCGCTGATGTTTTATGTTCGTTATAGATTTATGCCTTGGCCAATAAATCTTCGACCCATTCTATAGGCATTTTCGTGTATTGAGCGATTTTCGTAGCTTCTAATCCATCCTTGAACATTTCCAGTGCTACGTCGGATGTTTTTTTTAGCTCTCCTTTGGCCTCTCCTTCGACTCTTCCTTTGGCTTCTCCTTCGACCCTTCCTTCAGCTCTTCCTTCGGCTCTAAGGTCATCTTCATAAGAAAATAAAGGCTTGTATACCGTCATAAAATCCTCCTTATCTATCACGTTTGTTAAATAACCGGCTTTTGAGCATTGCTGAACAGCACATTCAAATGCTTTGTCGATACTTGCCCCTTCTGCTCTTGCTGCATCATAGTGCTTGTAAAAATAGGAATATCCTGCCAATGAATTATTCTGACTTTGATTCTTGATTTTATCAAAATGAATATTCACTAATTTTGGCCTAACCCGGATAAAGTCGTTTTCAAATATTAATTTACTCTCGCTATATTTACGTTTTCCGTTGTAAACTACGTAAAATTCAGGCATTGGCACTTGTATAGGGCTACTTTGAGATAACTCTATGCCGGCGTTTACCAACCATTGATGCAAGAGTGCCGCATAGTAAATCAAGTCTCTTTGACCCATATTAGGGTTTGGGGTACTTGTATGCTCCGTTAAAATGATTAGCCGATTGTCCGTGGTCAGTTGTGCCACATCATTTGACAACCCGTTTCCTTTAAGTACCGGGAAAACCCGTTCACTTGGGTTTATGTCGATTCGCCTAAAATCTTCAGGCTTCAGACGTTTTCCACTGCATTCCTCGTACAAGTCAACAAAATGTTCGCTCTGACCGAACAAGCCCCTAAAGAAAGTGTCCTTGTTATCTTTTCTTACAATGTTATGGCTCATACATCACCTCTGCTTCTTAATCCCATTATACTATAACTCCTTCTTTGCCGGCTATACTTACACAGCTATTACTGCCGGACTCGGCGTAACAATCGGTATTCGTTCTTCTACAGGCTTTGCCTGGAAAGTTAATATTTGAGCTGTGCGAGCCTTGCCTGTACCGGTTGTAAAAGAATTGGTGTTGCTTTTAACGCCGGTATGCGGCACGTTTATTAAAACATAATCTTTACCCATTAAGGTCTTTACAATTTCTTTACGCAATACCCATCCGTTGGTTTGGTCATCAAAGATGGTGCCAATCCATGTATCTCCGGCATAAACGCAGTACTGCACGTTGCCGGACATAGTGGTTTCTTTGAACGTGACAGCAGTGTTAGCCATGAGCTGAGTCACATATTCACCATTCTGATGCTCCGGCAACAGCTCCGAAGCCTTGTAGCTGATTTTTAAGCTAAATTCGGCACTTTCATTGAAGGGCACTATATTAAGCCTGTCCTTGGGCGTTGCTTTGGGTATTATTAAAGAAATGCCGCCTTTTAGGTCGCGAGAAACTTCATAACTTCCATCTGCTAGATCCACATCTCCAAAGTAGGTCTTACTTGGATCTATACTCTCAGGAAGTCTGCACCGGCGATTATAAATGATGATGTGGTTGGTTTTATCCAGCAAGTGTGCCAGGAAGCGTGGAATTTCACGGCGAAGATTTATTTCATAGAAATCCGTTGTCCGTACATCGTCTAGCAAAGCACACATACCATCTAACACAGTTAAGAATGGAAATGATTGACTGCCATAACCGTTCTCCAGAGACAACATATACGCTGCATAAGCAAGAGCAGCGCGGTCAGTTGATATGCCCCTAAGCCGTTCGTCACTAATGTTAATGACATCCTCCAAAGAATTATTGAAGTCATCCTGACTGATAGAGCCTTTTTTCATAGCACGAATATTACCGGCTATATCCCGGCAATAAATTTGATACACCGAACGGACATCAGCTATTACGCGCTCCACTTCGTTAATATCCAAGATAGAGGCACTTTTTAGAGATTCTACAATTGAAAAACAACTATTTGCGTCAATCTCCATATCCAAAATCTGCTCCTGAACGAAACGTTGAATATTTGCCATAATAGTATCGCCGTCACTCATCATTTCGATAGTACGTTGAACCCATTTAGACCTGCGACTGGATTTGAGGGTATCGCTTATCGTTTTAATCAACCTTCCGTTGTTATAGCTTTTGGATAGTGTTCGGACAGGTTCATCAAGTCGATTATAGTCAAAGGATTCATCAGAGCGATCCTGAAATTTATCCGATTGCCCTTTGATTTTAGCAAACCAATATGGCGTGAATGGTAGCGCATATTCTTGTTGGTTTGCACAAAAGCGGTTGATATAGCCGGTTTTAGGACGATCAACTTCCAACTCCGATAAAGTGGTTAGCTGATGGTTCAGTCCTTCTAAATAGGCCAGAGCCGTTTGCTCATCCTGAAACTTGGGCTTATAAGGCATCTGTGGAACATCTTTGATATCAAAGCTCCTGTCGTCTGCGTACCCGGCCAGCATCACAAATTTGCGCCGTGCTGCCGGATCATTTATAAGTTCCAAACAACGTGTATTGATATTGCAGATAATACCCAGCATGTTCTGCTGGAGATTGGCGAAAATCCCACGCTGTACAAGCTCTTCCGTTAAGATTACTTTAGCCTGTTTATCACCTGTGTCGTTGGCATTGTAAATGATATAGTCTGCCTGTTGGAACTTATCCGTGAACAGCTTCGTGGTGATACACATGTCGCCGTCCGAATGTGTCATAATAGGACTAACTCGCAAAACTCTTGAAAATAAAGGGATTGCTGCGTTAGTCCGTTTTTATGTAAAAAAATAAACCATTAAAAAAGGAGACAAAAGGTAAATGATTCCAATTAAAATTGAATGGTGGTTGTGAATAGCAAAAAAAATCAAGACGTGTTTCCATAGAAAATAAAATACGATCCATGAACATTAGTATATTTCAGTAAAGGTGAGAGGGTGGGGGAGATGAAGTCAAGTAAATCAAAAAATCCAACGACAATTAAACCAAGGTTTTTACGTAAAGAAATAAAGCAGTTAGAAAACGAAAAAGCGCATCTTGAATGGAAGCGCAGTATACCAAGTAAAGCAAATCAAGTTGCTGACTTAGAAATTAAAATTATTTCTTTAAAAAAGCAGATTGAAAAACTTCACTTAACCCTGGAACGAGTAATTAATATCGACCGTATTGCTGATAACGAACAAATTCAGCGTTATAAAAAACTGCCCAAGAACAGCAAGACCGAAGAATACATTAATAACCATAAACAATCTTTTTACAACAAACTAAATGCGCCGGACAAAGTATGGTGTTCCGATGGAAAAATCCGTACAAAAAGAGAAGCGGAAGCATGGCGCATTCTAAAACCTGCATAAGAAACAGGTGAGAAGGAAGGAGAGGAAACTCACATGCATGAAAAGCATGTTAAGAGGGGAGATATTTTTTACTGTGATCTGCCACCTGCTGCTGGAAGAGGTTCACTACAAGGTGGAGCAAGACCTGTACTCATAATCCAGAACAACGTAGGCAACAAATATAGCCCAACCACTATTGTTGTTCCCTTAACCTCTAAAGTAAAGCAATCTGACTTACCAACTCACGTTACTCTAAATCCATATGATGTTATAGAGCCAAGAGATAATTTTATTGAATCAATAATACTTTGCGAACAGATTCTAACAGTTGACAAGAGATTTTTGATAAGAAAAATCGGCAGTACTAATTTAGACATCAGGAGCGAAGTAGATAAAGCCTTGGCAATCAGTATAGCACTAAATTAGATGTACCTAAAATTTAATCAACACAGCTAATTAACACTAATTAGCATTAATTAAAAGCTAGAAAGAAGGATGAAAAATGAGCAAAGTTCTGGTAATTCCTGTAGATACAGGAAACAGGGGGATGAAAACTAAAAACCATTACTTCCCGGCATCTTACGTAGTAAGCAGTTACTTGCCGGCCATAGGCAGCGACATTCTCAAATATGATGGTATAGAATACACCTTGGATGATCAGCCAATGACGCAGTTAGATGATAAA
>Ga0123355_10007763_pt1 | contig 16137 bp, 9 predicted proteins | sample TergutEmb28metaG_3_FD_89872 | JGI IMG/M metagenome (GOLD analysis project Ga0123355, IMG submission 89872) | Embiratermes neotenicus P1 segment gut microbial communities from Petit-Saut dam, French Guiana - Emb289 P1 | ecosystem: Host-associated > Arthropoda: Insects > Digestive system > Gut ...
CCCTTTTCGCCGTGAACCCACCATGAATAATCGATCCAGTTTTCAATGTCATCCGGTCTTTTTCGATACCACGCAAGATACTCGGACAAATGCCCGTTGCTTTCTGTGCTGTAATAACCAAATCTTTCAAGAATATCAATGCGGACTTTTTCCTGTTTACTATACTCGGGATGATTTTTAAAACTTTCCGGCAGCTTCCCTCTCATATCTTTACCGTTATGCAAAACTTGTAAATACCATGTTTGATGATTAATCCCTGCACAGATTATGTCTACTTCAGAAACAGGCAACCCCAAAACTTTTGCGATCTGTTCATGCCCGTGCTGAACACCGTGGCAAAGCCCCAGCGTTTTTACACCGCCGTAAGTATTCGCCGCCCATGTGTTCATTGCGTTGGGATTTGAGTAATTTAAAAACAGCGCACTAGGATCGGAGACTTCTCGAATATCTTTACAAATATCCAGAATGACAGGAATTGTCCGCTGTCCGTACATAATCCCGCCGGCACAAATCGTGTCTCCGACACATTGGTTCACTCCATACTTCATGGGAATTTCCACATCAAGGGCGAATGTCTCAAGCCCGCCGACACGGATAAAAGAAAAAATGTATTTTGCGCCTGTCAAAGCTTCACGGCGGCTTGTGGTTTTTGACAATTTTACTTTATCTAAACCATTCGCTTTGATGTCTCTGTCCAAAACATTAAAAACCATTTCCAAGCTGTGACTGTCAATATCCATCAAAGCGATTTCGATGTTCCGAAGCTGAGGAACACCTAAAATGTCTGTGACCATTCGTCTTGTAAAGCCGACACTGCCCGCTCCGATAATTGCAATTTTAATTGCTTCAATCTTGATTGCTTCAATTTTCATAACTTCTCCTTTTGCTGGTTTAATTCTTTAACAGCCTGACATTAAAAACTCCGCCGGCTATATTGTCACCGATACATTGAAACTTAACTCTGATAAAATCTTTTCCCTTAACCATTTCATTTGGAACAGGATATTCTACATTGATAAAATCACCTTTAGCAAATTTAGCGATGTCTTCATTTGCCAGCAATTGATCGTCAATCAGAATGTCAAAAGCCCGCTCTCCGTCCCAGTTCCCCCAATAGCGGAGCATAAGTCTGACATTTTCATTACCGCCGGTTTTTAGCCGATATTGAAAAAAACCGCCGTTAACAGCGTCCCGCCAAGCTTCACCGTAATGTAAGCCGTTACGTGAATTAAGCTGCTGTAATTGGTGATCTGTTTCCGGCTGCTGCTCCCCGGGATTTACAGCGTCAATCGTGCGGTTATCCAAAGCAATTTTTTCTTTTTCGGCTTCCAGCAATTTTTCGATAAAGTTTTTGTATTTAACTTCGGTCATGGCAAGCCAGTAAATGATGTAGCGGCTGTCATGAATGCGAAAAAACGGTTCAAAAACAAACTGCTTCGATTTGTCTTGCTCGCGCGAAAAAAGTTCCGAACAAGTATAAGAAAAGGGTTTATCTTTTACCGGCTGCATGAAACTTAGCTTTGCGGCAATTTCGTCAGTCTCACCCAACAAACAAGGAGCTTCGTACAACGGCATGAGCGCTCCGTTAGCGCCCTGATCCCATCTGCCGTATTCCGCCATAAGGCCATCAAGGTTTTCGCCGGATGTTTTTGCTCCCAATAGAATTGGCCCACGCATGATTGCGATGTAGTCAGATACCTTCGGCATTTTTTCAATACGAAAGCTCATAGGCACTTCGATACAAACAGTGTCGCCGTCTTTCCATGTACGATCAATCAAAATATATGAAGAACCTTCAGCTGAAGATTCTTCAGCCCCTTGCCCGGCATTCTCTGCGTAATTTTTACTGTCAATGACAATTTTTATTGCACTGTTTGTTACCCAAAATGGACAGCGTATTGCCAGTGTACATCGAACAGGCTCTTTTACTTTGAGCGTCAACGTTGTTTGATCTTCATCGGGAAAATTTGTGGTTTGTGTTACAACCATGTTTTTTTCTTTCCATTCAACTGATGACGCAGCAAAGAGATTAACATACAAAGTATTATCGATCTGTGTATAAATAAACTCATCATACTTTAGATGATTTTCCATACCAGTTCCTACACAGCACCACATGGCTTTATTTACCTGCGAGTAAACCCGATAATGTCCGGGTCTGGCGGAAGTAAAGTAAACATAACCGCCGTGCTCCGGGTGTTGGCTTGAAAGAATATGGTTATACAAAGCACGTTCAATAAAGTCAGCATAACGTGCTTGAGGATCAATCCTGAACAAAATATTTGCGAGTTTTAACATATTATAGGTGTTGCAAGTTTCCGGCCCTTCACGATCTTCGATCTGTTCTCGTGCGTCTTTGTCGGCGGTAAAATGCTCACGGCGACTGTTGCCTCCAAACGACAGCGTGCGATTGCTTACAACCGTTTCCCAAAAAAATTCCGCAGCCCGCCGATATTCAAGGCTGCCTGTTAATTCCGCTATTCGTGCGTAACCTACCGCCTTGGGGATTTGCGTATTAGCATGTTTGTTATCAAGATTGTCGATACCTTTAAGCATATTGTCAAAAATTTCCCGATGCGAAAAACGTTTTGCCGCCTCAAGATATTTTTCATTGCCGCTTATAACGTACGCATCGGCGTATACTTCGTTCATGCCGCCAAACTCGGTTGCAAGCATTTCTTCCATTTGATCATCGTTAAGCGAATCGATAACGGTACAGCCCCAATCACAAAGATTTAAAAACATTTGTTTTGCGTCATCGTTTGCACAGTACAACCAGACATCACGCAAGCCCGCATACATTTTGTGGATATTGTACCAAGGAGCCCAGTATTCCTTTACAGTTTTAACAACGCCATTTTTTAAATCGCCCCACAGTTTTTCACAGTTGGGAATACCTCCCAAATAACCTTTGCCTTTTTTTTGAACTGGCTTTAATTCCGCAATGATGTAATCCGCTCTCTCCTTGCACCGGAGATTTCCGGCTTTTGCCCAAGCCATCGCAAGCGCAGACAAATAATGGCCGGCAACGTGTCCGTCCAATCCTTTCCAGTGATCAAAGGCAGGTTTCTTCGGCTTCATGCCAGCTTCGATAAAATACGGAGCGAGCAAAGAGTCTGTGTCATATTTCAGTAGTACATTTACATTCAGATCAAAGGCATTTTTGAACAGCCCGTTTAACAAGTTTGTTTTTATCATTTGTTATTCCCTTTCAATAAATTACCATTATTTGATTATAAGCGATATAGGTAATTTTTAGAATAACTACGGTGTTTTTAATTTGAGGCTGTCCCAAAACTTCAGTCTTTGGGACAGCTACCGTGAGATGGACTTTTTAATTCATTCTTTTAAGTGTTGTTATTTGTCCTAACATAGAAAGAGTAAGTGTGTTACCGTGTATGGAATAATCCACTGACATTGGGGAAAAAGTGTAGTTCAACATTTCGTCAATTTCGGATTCGCTCATGTTAAAATTCGAGTCCGCTATTAATGCCGTTCGAAGTGCCCCTCTTGTAAACCAACCTGCTTCAAATCCAAAAGATTCACCACGAATGTGTGTGATATTCATTGTAATTATACCATTACTTGTCGTATAACTTCCTCTAGCAAGCAAAGAAGCTTCTGGAGGATCATTATTACTCCGACTTACCATGTATATCTCAAATGAACCATTATTAAACCTAAAATACTCCATATACCAGATTTCATCACAGGCATACTCAACTCCCATATCTAGACTTTTTTCACAGTCACAAAAGACCAAAAACCATGTTCCATTTAAAGCGATATCTACATCATTGTCAGTTGTTCCATTATTACAACCAATAACCGTCATTCCGAATACCAGAACCATTACCAGTATTCCCATCAATGAAAACAATTTATTTTTCATTTTATTCCTCCAATTCATAAAATCTTCACAGCAAACAACTTGCTGTAAGTTAATATTTTATATTATTACTGGCTTTTTGCAAGTTGTCAATAAGTTTAACGGTCTATTAGCATATAAATTACGTAAAGATTATATAAAAAGGGGGTAAATTTATGACATTTCAAGAGCTTTTTATAGTGAATTTAAAAGATTACAGAAAATCATATAAACTTTCACAAGCAAAATTAGCGGAATTATGTGAATCGTCTCAAGCCTACATTGCAGAAATTGAAGTAGGAAAGAAATTCCCTTCTCCTGATATGATTGAAAAAATAGCGTCTGCTTTTAATATTGAATCTTATTGTTTATTCCAAAATAATGCCACAATAGATATTAGAACCCTTACTCCACTGAAAAGGCAAGAAATAATTGACAAAATAACCAAAATTATTAACATTTATTAAATACATTGTAAAATATTCCTGATTTTATTTCGCATAACTTAGGTTTAACAGAAAAAATAGGCATTTGGCTGCTTTTTCGAAAGCTTGTCCCGAAACTAACCGAGTTTTGGGACAGGCTCATTTGTAAAATACCGACGAGCTAACGTTCTGCCAAATAAAAATTCAACGCTTCCCAAGCAGGATCAGCGTAGAACCAATGCCCGCCGTCCCCGGTTACAAGTTTGATTCGATCCGTCGCTCCCGCCCCTTCGTACATACGAAGAGCTTCTTTAAAAGCTTTCTGAACACCGTTATATGGAAAAATGTCATCGTCTTTGCCTGCTGTAATTATCAATGGACGAGGCGTTATCAGTCCGGCTAAATCTCCCATGTCAAAAAAGAGGCGGATGTTTGGAATGTAATTGCAGACACAATGATGCATGGCTCCGATACAATCATCAAAAGAGCAGAAGTAACATGAAGGCACTGAATAGCGAATTCTCGGATCAAGGCATGAAGCAAAAAATGTTGTAGCTCCTCCTGTGGAATTGCCTATACAAATAATTTTTTCTTTATCAAATTCAAAGTGTCTTTCCGCAGCATCCAAAGCTCTTTGTACATCCCAAACACGCTCACCCATTATCGTTCTTCCAATCAAAAGTGCTGCCATTGACGACTCTCCGCAGTTTGGCCCTTTTTCTGTTCCGCCCAATTCACCGAAGCACCGCTGTTCGATAATCAGAGCGCAACAGCCTTCTTTGATTGCCCGTACAGCGACATCACTTCCAATAATACTGGGAAAATTGTCATCTCCCGGATATTTGTGCCGTCCCATAGAAATGTGCATACCTGATGTATGCCCTTGCAGACAGATTACCAGCGGACGCAGACGTGGACTCAGTCGTGGACTTAGTCCATGGCGCAAGCTCGGACTCAGTCCGGACAAATCTTTGGGCTGCCAGAAATGGCATGGCACAAAAAAACCTTCTTCACTTTGAAAAACAAAGCGTGTCTCGGTAAAGTTATCAAACTCCTCTTTATACTCAACATAAAACTTGTCATCGCATTTTTGAAAAGGCAATCCCAAAAGGCAATTCAATTTGCCTTTTGCCCGATTTTGCCAGACAGAAAAATCCTCTTTGCCGTCCCAGCGCATTGACGGAACTATGTTTGCTGTTTTTTCCCTGATGAAATTATGCGGGGTAGTCATGTTTACTTTTTCCTTTCGGACAGCCCTTTATCCATAGCTATCGTGAAAACATCAAAGTACCTAAACCGGGTTGATCGTATGCACCGGAGGTTTGTCCCATTTGCGGGCCTTCTTCCGGTGAGGAAACTTCTTTTGCCATTCTTGTCCAGCGAATATCTCTGGAAGCTACGCCTTTCTCCACGGCATAGTGATAGTATATCAGCGCCCAAACAGGACGATTGGCTCCGCGATTACCCCAGGCAATCTCAGTCATTATATTTCTGGCGGGGCCCGCATTTCGAGGTCTTTGAGTATTGTTTTGCCACAAACGGACATATCTGGTAAACGGCACTTCAAGACCGGCGATGTTATATTTCGCTGTATATTCCGCTGACATAAGAAGCAGATTGCCGCCAAGAGCAAACAGGTCATCGCCTTGATTCCATGCCATTTGGGCGATAACACCCATAAGACCGAGTACCATCAACGGGTATGATTGAGTACCGCCGCCCGGCTGGTAGCTACTGCGGCCGCTTTCCTGCTGTTGAGCAATCCTTGTGCCGTCTTCTAAAGTATGAACGTAATTTATTGCCTTAAACCAAAAACCATTTCCAACAACTCTTATTTGATCTTCAAAAGCGCTGTGAGGCGCTCCGTAATTACCCTGAAGAGCTTCCATCGCCCAGTTGTATAAATCCCGCCTGTCGGTAAGAACCCCGATTGCCATCAGCGCTGCCAAATTACACATCGCCCAGTTTGCCCAATAATGATCGTCCCAGCAATTATGATGCCGAATCAAAAAGTCCATGATTTCGGGATACCACACATCAAGCATCCACTGCTGATATCCGGCAAAATCCGCAGGAGCCCAGCCGTCAAAATCTCGCATAAGATCTCCGGCAAGGGCAAACATATAACCATATAAACCCGCAGCTAAACTTCGATCTGTAGTTCCGGTAATGCTGGTGGTTGTAGCTGCCCACCTGTTCATAATATAGACAGCCCGCTCTCCAAAAGCACGAGAGTTGCTTTCGTGACCTATACGATAAATCAAAGCATTCTGATAAGCAGCGGTTGCCGATCTCATTGCGTGCTCAAAATTTTGTCCTGCCCCGCCTCGCACAATCGACACCGTTGGATGAGGGCCATTCCAGTCTGGCTGGACATGGCTGTTTGTTATCAACTGCTGATAACCAGAAACCCAAGGTTCATGGTTCGCAGCCAGTCTGTTTCTAATTCTGATAAAATCTTCCTCTGTGTGAAGTGCGGCAGGTCTCATCGGCACTGACGGATCTCTCGGAAGAATTCTTTCGTGAGAAAAACCGTCAAGTATTTCTCTGGCTCCAAGATTGTTGTTTATCTCCTCTAAGGAAAACGCCCTGTTGTAAATGCTCAAACGATAAAACATTGATCTGTCTAAATATGCAGGCGTGGGTACACAAGGAGGATACTGACCTGCCGGAGATTGCGGCCCGCCCGGAGTCAGAGCAAGAACTACAGGGCGTGATAAAAAATTATAGTTCATAGCGCCAAAACCGTTATGAGCTACAGTTGTAGTAACTTCGTTCTCGAGCCTCCCGTCAATATACAATCTGAATGTATTGCCCAAACGAGTTAATACTACGTGTTCCCATACTCCTCTTCGGAGCGGGTTATTGGAATTATTAAAACGATGAAACACAGGCTGCTGGGCATTTCTTCCGCCGTCAGAAACGGCAAAGATACGGTTAGCGGCTCTAAGCGACATATATGCGCCGTCTGCCGCTGTCGCTCTTTCGATATTAGAAAAAGTCCATAAAAAATGACCTTCGCTTTCTACATCGTTATCTCTCAGCATATTCCAGAAGTCAATATGCACATAAGTCTCTATGGTGAATTCAGGAAGGCTTTGCAGTAAAACACCAACCTGCGCACCAAGATCAACCCAGCCGTCATTGTTATTTCCCATGTGTACCACACGCCGGCCGTCTACTGTTGTTATGTGAGCGCCTCCATGAAGCGCCGCATTCCACGAAGCCCCAATCGCAGGTGTTGCGGTAAAAGCCGTCCCCTCAGGATTAACTTTGTACCTTAAAACCAAATGATCATCTCCTTGCGGAGAGCCGCTTTGCTGCGTAAACCTAAAACCACTTGTTAGTATCATGTTTGTTATCATGCCGCCGTAGATATGCAACACAGATGTTGTTACCATACTGCCGGAATCAGCCTGCAAAATGTAAAAGCCTGCCGGAAGCGTAAGTGTTCCTGAAGCGCCAGCACTGCGTTCAAAAGACACAGGAGGATCGAGCTCTGCGCCTTCTACAGTAAGCACTCTGAAACGGGCGGCAGTTTCAGCACGATACCTCAACGCTCCGCTTCCTTCGTTTGTTATCGGCTCAATGTTGATCGTCACAGGCGTATTGGTTTGACCTGCAACCACAGAAAAAGTAACACGACCGCGCGCTACGGGATAGTCCGCATCAAGCAAACCCGGAATATCACGGATAGCGGTGTGCGCAGTCAACGTAACAACCCAGTTTCCGGGAGCCAGCATAACGCCTTTTCCGTCACCTGCAAGATCCCTTGGGCTGACATCAAATATTTCGTTAACCGATGGCTGTCCGCTGAGTCCGTTAAAACTCAATGAGTAACGGGAAAAGAAAGTCGGCGCTGTCGGCAGCAAGGTTCGTTCACCACCAACGTCGCCGCCAGCCAGCCGGAATAACACTGTATTTTCCGCTTGCAAGCTAGTCGGAGTTTCTATCTCTACAATACACCCACCCCAAATCAATATCGTAAGTAAAAAAACAATGGCTGCTTTTAAATAAGTTTGTTTCATAAATTTTTCCTTATATAGTTTCTTCATAGTTTCTCCCCTCAATCGGTAACTGTAACGGCGACTTCTCCAGACCACGGAGTTCCGTTTGTATCAACAGCGATTACCATTATGCGGTGTTCGCCGACAGCAAGAGCTGACAAAGTATCACCGCTCAAAACAAAGGAGCTGCCAGTTTGAGCAGTCTGCACAACTCCATTCAGCCTCCAAACAAATCTGTTAAAGTTAACAGGGGTCGCAAGGGCAAGTGTTAAAGAGCCGCCATTTCTGGAAACTGAAGCGCCGTCTCCGCTTAGGTTGATTGGATCACTGGGAATGCCGCCAAAGTTAATCGTGATATATTTTGGAGGCTGAACAAACGGAGCGACAGTAAAAGCCACACGCTGACTTTCCACAAAACCTCTGCCAGATTCAGTTGCCGTAATAAAATATGCTCCCGGCGGAATGTCACTGCCGGCAGCGGTAAGCGTCAACATATTGTGAGTATTCCAGAAAGAAGCGCTGATTGTTGTCAGCGGCTCGCCGCCTTCAGCGCTTGAGTAAACTTTCCATGTCCAGTCTCCAGCGTGAGAGCTGTCAAGCCTAAAGGTAACTTGCCTTTGTATAAGACCTGTTTTTTCGACAGTCGCATTTGCAAAGCTTACAACAGGCGGCCTTGATTCTACAGGCAGAATAACCAGCACCATATCAGCGCCAAGCTCATTATTTATCTGCTCTTGTGTAAAAGCTTGATTGTATACATTAAGTTGATAATAACGAGCGTTTCTCAAAAACGAATCACCGGGGAAAATCGATCCGGCAAGATAATTGAAATTCAAAGAACCAAGCTGCGTTACAGTTACAGGAGCAACAACAGAGCCCATTAATTCGCCGTCTACAAAAACGTGATAATGTTCTGCCGAGTCTTTTGTCAATACCACATGACGCCAACTGCCTCTTTCGATGGCTCCCCTGTTTGCAGTTCCACGCTCGTTGTTCGAACCACTGTCAGAAATCGCAAACCTTTGCTGAGTAGCCCGCAAAGACATATAACCGCCGCTTGCCGCAGCCCCGGAAGCAGTGCTGGAAAAATTCCAAATAAAATTGCCGTTAGCCGCAATTACTGTATCCGACGGAATAAACACATATGTTTCAATCGTAAATTCAGGCAAACCGGCAAGAACAGCGCCAAGCTCTGCTCCCAAGTTCACATAACCGTTGGATGCGCCGACATCAACTATCCGTATACCGTTTATATTTCTGATCGATGCGCCGCTCTCCAATGACGCATTCCATGAACTGCCGCTTGAGGGAGTTGCCGTAAAAGCAGTTCCCTCAGCATTGACTTCGTAACGAAGTACAAGAGCGTTATTTATCGCAGTTGGTCTAAAACCTACTGTCAGAGCAAGGCGGCTGCTTTCAAGCATTCCGCTTTCCTGAACCGAAACATAATAAGTACCAACAGCAAGATCGCCGCCTGCCGCTGTCAAAGTTAAAGTTCTTGAAGCAGAAACAAACGAAGCGTTTACTGTTGTCAGTGCCGTTCCGCCTGCCTCATTGTCGTATACTCTCCATGTTGCTCCATCGGGGTGGCTGCTTCTTAATGTAAAGCTAACACTCGCTTGTGGAGAAGCGGTTTTGGCAACAGCGGAATTAGGAAGCTCCACAGTAGGCGCTGAAGTTCTTGGCTGCACAAACGGCAACACTACAAGAGCAAGTCTTGCGCTTTCACCTCTGCCAGTTTCTTGAACCGATACAAGATAAACACCGGCAGCAATGTCGCCGCCTGTCGCTGTAAGAGTAAGAATGCGAGTTGAAGTATCGAAGTTGACATTTATCCCCGTCTGCAAAACACCATTGGAATTGTAAACTCTCCATGTTCCGGTGTGAGAACTGCTCAAAGTAAAATTGACACTCGCCTGTGTCACAGCAGTTTTAGTAACAGATGCATTCTCCGCATTAACTGTCGGGATGGCAGATACCGGCGGCACAAACGGAATGATGGTCAGCGCAAGACGTTCGCTTTCGAGCCTTCCGCTTTCAGTAACCGCCACAAAGTAAGTTGCCGGAGCTATGTCATTTGCTCCGCCTGCTGCAGCAAGACTGAGAACTCTTGCCGCAGTGTTAAATGAAGCGTTCACTGTTATTAAAGGCGTTCCTCCCACTGCGGAATTGTACACATTCCATACCGCACCCGAAGGATGATCAGAAATCAAATTAAATTCAAAAAGCGTTTGTAAAGCTGATGTTTTTGCGATAATAGTGTCAGTCACTGCTGCCATCGGTTTAGCGGATATATTTGACGCAGTAAACGGAAGAATCGTAAGAACAAATCTTGCGCTTTCTTCCCTGCCAAATTCTCTTGCCGCAATAAAATAAACGCCCGGGGAAAGATCTCCGCCGCTTGCCGAAAGAGTAAGAACCCTTGTTAACGGTTCAAAAACGGCGGTTACTTCCGAAAGGGCTGCTCCGCCTGCCGCAACATTATATACAAACCATTCAGTTCCTGACGGATGGTTGGTAATCAAATTGATAGAAACTTCTCTTTGAGGTGAAGCAGTTTTAGCTATTGTATCGGTAAAAGAAAAAGGCGCAGAAGAAACTTCCGGCGGCAAAAACGGGCGAACCAGTAAAACCAAACGCTGGCTTTCTGTTTTTCCGCCTTCCGTAGCGGTAACCCAATAAAAACCATCAGGAAGATCTGCGTCGGTTGTTGTAAGAGCAATTTGATGTATAGCTCTATGGTAAACAACACTAACATTTTCCGGAACACTATCGCCTATTTCACTGTTGTAAACTCTCCAGATAGTTCCAATTGCAAATTGATCCCCGCTCAAATTAAACCGAACATCTCTTTGCTGAAAATTTGTTTTGTCGTAAACAGGCTCAAGAGCGGCAGGTGTTGGCGTTTGCGGCATTGGATCGATCATCAATAACAACCTGCGGCTTTCAGCCCGTCCCCTTTCTGTTACTGTGAGCCAATACGATCCAACTTCAAAGTCACCTGCAGCGCTTGTCCAAAGAAGATCATGAGGCGGGAAATACTCAACTGTTATCGTATTTATAACACTGCCTCCGGTTGGAACATTGTATACTCTCCAAACTGAATCGGCAGGATGCTCACTCGTCAATGTAAATTGAATAACGGGTTGCACAAGAGCGATTTTGGATACTCTATAGTTTTCCGCAGTTGGGGCGGCAGACTGAGGCAGCGGCGGATCATCATCTCCCCCACAACTTAATAAAAAGAAAATTGCTGCCAACCCAAATATGGCAACTTTCAATATACCGACAAAATTTTTCATTGCACCTCCTTATCCGATTTTATAGTCCTTTGATTTTACTTATTGTACAAGGAATTGAATAATTCCTTGTACAATAAGTATTTACAATCGGAAATAGTCAATTGATAAAATTAATTGACTATACTTTGACTGCAAAATCGGATTATTACTTATCAAAAATATTTTAACGTCTATCGCTCATCCAAAAATTGCTGCACCTGATCGATAACTGCCTGTCGAATTACATCGAGTCCGGCGTTTGTCGCTCTTGTGTGGTATTCTTCCAAAACTATTCTTGCTTGTTCGGGGCCGCCGGCAAGACCAAGCATAAGGATAGGCCTATATGTAGCTTGAATGCCCGCAACAGCGGCAAAAGCTGTTCGCAATTCTGTGGTTGCTTCGTTGTTAAAAACAAAACCGGGGATAGGACTTGGAAGATAGGTTTCCGAATCATTTTGATACCAAAAAAGTTCTTTTACATAATCAGGAAGCTCGGCATTGATCCTGATAAAATTAGGATTCCATGTCAGCTGAAAACCGGGGAAGAAATACTTGGTCGGGTTATCAAGGTCGATGAATTCATAATCACCGACAGGAAGCCAGTCTTCGCCTTCGATCCCGAATTCAAAAAGGTTATGATTTTCCCGGCTCTGGAAAATCCAATCAAGAAACGACATTGTAAGCTCTACTCTTCTTGACTGACGGGGAACAGCCAGAAAGTTCCACGCTGTAAAAGGCTGTGAAACAATCTGTTCACGATTTCGCATAGTCGGAACATACACATACATTTCTACATCCCAGCCAACAGCTTCCATCGCACGTGAGACTGCCATGAAGTTGGAAATGTTGCCTTCTGTTGCGGCGACTCTGCCTGTAAAGAAAAGATTTCTCATAGCGTCGGTTTCTGTCTGGCGATCATTTTGAGCAAATTGCGCCCATCTGGTAAGGTGGTTAATAACACGGTAGTTTCTGGTATTCCGATTAAATGGATACGGAAACATTGCGTACGCCGAATCAGGATCACCCAAAGTTGCAGCTCCCAAAACTGTTCTGCCGTCTTCGCTCAAAGCAATGTCAAACATCATTCCAACTCCGCTGCCCGTTCCATCAATATTGAGTACATTCCTTGCCCGTTTTTCGATGATGTTATCATCAAGGTAATAAAAACCTCTGGACTGACCAATTCCAAACGGAGCTACCATGTTAAGCTCTCCCCTTTGTATGCCGCCCTGTACGTGCCTGAAAAAAGTTTCAAGTTCTTCGTTTGACGAAATTGGATCCATGCCGAATTGTTCACGAAGGTCTCTGCGAATAAAAATTACCATGATGTCTTCCGGTGCTTGGGTAAAAGGAATTGCGTAAATAGCGCCGTTAGGTCTTGTTACCTGAGCCATGAATTCAGGCGGAAAAGCTCTTTTCAGGCCGGGAAAATCTTCATTATGAAAAAACCTTGATATATCCATGTAAGCGCCCTGGTTAGAAAGCCTGTTAAGATTCATCCAGAAAGCGTCAAAAACAAGATCGGCTTCTTCCTGATTCATCATGATAAGAGGCATTCTTTGGCGGTGATCCGCTCCGGAGTTCCAGATAATATCGAGCTTGATATTAAGAGTGTCCCTTGTCTGTTCATAAAATTCGGCAAGCACCTTGTCCAAATTCTGAGCGCTGCTGAACAGATAGATTTTGAGCGTTCTTTCATCTCCTCTGCGTCCGCAAGCGCTAAAACTTAAAAGCGCTAAAACAACAATAGTTACCCAAACAAATGTAAATCTTTTTTGCATAATAATCTCCTTACTTATTTATTTTTACAAATTATTAACCTTTAACAGACCCAACCATAATACCGGAAGTAAAATACCGCTGTAAAAACGGATACAACAATACAATCGGCCCGATAGTTACCATAGCAGTTGCCATTCGCATTGTTATCGAAGGCAAATCCATTATCTGAATACGCAGCTGCCCTGCCATCTGCGCCATAAATTCTACATTTCGCATCATCGTCATTATCATCGCCTGAAGCGGCTGGAGATGCGGGCGATCAATATACAACATTGCTAAAAACCAGTTATTCCAGTAAGCAAGGGCATAAAACAAACCGATTGCCGCAAGCGCCGGTGTCGCAACAGGCAAAATTATTTTAAATAAAATCGAAATTTCACTTGCCCCGTCAATGCGTGCCGATTCAGAAAGTGAAGCCGGAACAGACGCAAAAAAGTTTCGCATTAAAAACATATTCCACGGATTTATCAAGATAGGAAGAATTAATACAAATATACTGTTCCTTAATTGCAGATAACGGGCTATAAGCATATATGTTGGTATCAGGCCGCCGCTGAACAGCATGGTAAAGTAAACATAAAAAGCAATTTTGTTGCCGTACTTGAGCTTTCCTGTTGCCAAAGGATAGGCAAGCATTACCGTTACAAGCAAACTTGCGATTGTCCCAAAAGCAGTTACAAAAATAGAAACTCCGTAAGATTGGTATATTTGGTTTGTCTGGAACAAAACTTCATAAGCTGCAAGGGTAAAATCGCGCGGGAATAAACTAAAGCCGTAACGGAGAATTGCCATTTCGTGAGAGAACGAAGCAGAAAGCGCAATTATAAATGGAATGATACAGGCGGCTGTAAAAACAAAAATAACAACATAACAAACCATAATGAGAGTTTTATCAGTTCTTGATTCACGTATATTATTCATAAAAATTCCTTAAAAAATAGCCGAGGCAGGCTCAAGTTTGCGGGCAATACGATTCGCTGTATACACGAATATAAGACCAAAAATACTTTGCAGCATACCAACAGCAGTCGCCATGCCGTAATCAGCCATACTGCGAAGCATACGAAACACAAAAGTATCAATTACATCCGTTGTGGAAAACAACATGGCGTTATCCTGCACAATTCCAAAGATCATTCCAAAGTCGCCGTAAAAAATCCTGCCCACGCTGAACAGAGTCATCAAAATAATAACAGGGCGCAAATGCGGAATGGTTATGCGAAAAATAATTTGCAGTCTGCTCGCTCCATCAATACGGGCTGCTTCAAAAATTTCCGTGTTCATGCCGGTAATCGAAGCGATATATACAATAGCCATGTGACCGGCTCCCTGCCAGATGCGTGTTACCACCAAAACAAAACGCCATACTTCAGGTGTTGAATAAAAATCAATATCCACTCCCCTTGCTCTCAGCAGCATGGTAATGATGCCGCCGTCACTTTGCAAAAAGCTTCTGAGAAACAAAGCGATAACTGCCCACGAAATAAAAAACGGCAGAATGGAAATAGTCTGGGTGATACGCTTAAAACTGCGGTGCGTGATCTCCGAAAACATAATCGCCAACATGACCGCAAAACTGGTAGTAAATACAATAAACAAAATATTGAGATACAGAGTATTCAACATTACCCGAAAGACTGTATCGTTTACAAACAAAAAACGGAAATTTGCAAACCCGGCAAATTCACTGCCAAATATACCTCGTACAATATTGAAATCCTGAAAGGCGATTATCAGCCCTCCCATGGGGATATAACTGAATATTAAGAAAAATAGTATTCCCGGTATAGTTAAAAGGTAGAGTGCTCCATTTTTTTTCATTTCTGCGGAGAAAGAACCTTTTTGTCTCATCAAACCTTCCTTAACTTTAATCTAAATTCAATGTAAAACGGAGGGAATAAAGTGTACATAGGAATAATTTAGAAAAAATATAGGTTTTTTTTAGATTTACCTTGACGAACCCTAATATTGGAAGATATAGTCCTTTAATTTTACTTATTGTATAAGGAATTGAATAATTTCTTATACAATAAGTAATTATAATCGGAAATAGTCAATTAATAAAGTTAATTGACTATAAATACGCATCAAACCTCAAATTCTAGCAGCCGCAAAATCTGAGTTGACTAAAATCCGCTTTTTTTACACAATGACCTAAGATGAGTGACATTTTATCCAAAGCTGTAACACGGGCACAGCTTGAAGGTTTAAGTACAGACGAGTTAACAAGAACAGCCGACTCTTATGGCATTGACATCCCGCCTGGACTGGATAGAATCTTCATAATCGGAGAAATATTGGAATGTGCCGGAGAGGAAATTGATACATCTGCAGATAAAAATGAAGATAATCCGGTCGTCGATTCGGCATATCCAGAAGCAGTTTTTCTGCCAAAACAATACAATATTACTTTTATTGATGTGATGATAAGAGACCCCCTTTGGGCTTTTGTTTTCTGGGAAATCAAAGGGCAAGACAAAGAAACGCATGAAAATGATCCGGATTTTAACGGTTATTGTTTAAGAGTTATTCCGGTAAATGAAGAAGGAATTGAAGAATTATCAGACGAAAAATCCTTCACTATAATGGTAGGATCTCAAGATAACGCCAGATATTTGGGGTTTGCGGAAAAAACAGGAGAAGGTTATTCGCTTGATAGTTCAGGGAGCTATATAATCAAATTAAGCGTATTGTACGGCGAAACCGAAAAGGAGATTATTTCTTCGCGAATTTTCAGTTTGCCAAAATTATACGAAGATGAAACCCTTTCCAAC
>Ga0123355_10007765_pt1 | contig 16136 bp, 13 predicted proteins | sample TergutEmb28metaG_3_FD_89872 | JGI IMG/M metagenome (GOLD analysis project Ga0123355, IMG submission 89872) | Embiratermes neotenicus P1 segment gut microbial communities from Petit-Saut dam, French Guiana - Emb289 P1 | ecosystem: Host-associated > Arthropoda: Insects > Digestive system > Gut ...
GGGTTATTCAACAATGCACCGGGACGTTTTGATGTCATACTTACAAATCCTCCGTTTGGTGCCAAAGAAGGAAAAGAAGCGCAGACAAATTTTGCATACAAGACAGGAGCAACACAGGTGTTGTTTCTTCAACATATTATCGACAGCTTGAAAACAGGAGGTCGTTGCGGCATCGTTCTTGATGAGGGTGTTCTTTTTCGCACAAACGAAAACGCCTTTGTACAGACCAAGCGCAAATTACTTGACGATTGCAATGTGTATGCGATTGTAAGTTTACCCGGTGGGGTGTTCACTGCCGCTGGTGCGGGAGTTAAAACAAACATATTATTTTTTGAAAAGGGCAAGCGAACAGAACAGATTTGGTATTATGACTTATCAGATATAAAAGTCGGCAAGCGTACTCCGTTTACAATGGACAAGTTTGACGAGTTTTTCCGCCTTTTACCTGACCGCGCTGACAGTGAGCGAAGTTGGATGGTTGATAGGCAAGCTATTGAAGATAATGGTTTTGACATTAAAGCTGTAAACCCAAATCGCAAGGTTGAGCAAGATACCCGCACACCAGCCGAGCTTATCGCTGTTATTGAAGAAAAGCAAATCGAAATTATGAACGCATTAGCGGAATTGAAGCAATAACTAAGCATCAATTGCCGACAAAATATAAATTTACATGGAGGTTCACATGGATTGTAGGGATTGGATAATGTTTGCCGCTACTTTAGGAGGGGGTATCATTGCAGCTCTTGCGACATTTTTCGCCGTATGGCTTACAAACAAAAAAACAGCTAAGATGTATGAAGAAGAACTTCGCCACCGAAAAGAAGAAAATGAAATTCAGCGCAAAGAAAAAGCAATGGTTATCATAAAACCGCGAACAATGCGAAACACGATTGAAGGTGTCCTTGATACAATAATTATGCGTAATTCGTTGGACAGGGTACTTTTATTTTCGGGCGCGGATGGATTTGACTTTGTAAATCAATCAACAATCAAAGACGACGGAAAAAAATATGCACCAAAATGGCGGTTTGTCATTATGGAAAATGAATCACAAAATGAAATTTATTCTGTAAAACTTACGACACATTCTAAACTGACAACAAATTCAAACGCAATTTTCGAGTATTCCACAAGTAATTTTGTTGCATTGTTGAGAAGCAAAGAAAGCATAGCAGTAAGAATTGAAAATTCTGAACAATGGAATAAATTGGACGAAGCTAAAGAAATTATTTTTACTTCTACGATTGAATATTTAACTGCGGCAAGACAACAAGTTTGCTACAACTTTGCAGTCAAGATAACAGATTTATCATCCGAGGTTTTAGAAGATAAATTTACTGTATCTGATAATATAACTCTGCCCGGAAACTGTATCCCTACAGTTTATCGAAATCTTCAAGATGATATTGGCACTATTGATAGAAGTGCATATGCTTGGGAAAAAATTGGAGCAGCACAATTACGCGGTTTCGCTAACAATTCATTGCCAACGCGCCCAAACTCAGCTGATTTTGATGCCTTAATGGGTTATGCTGAAAAGCTCATAGGGTTTGTGTTTGGGATTTTTAGTAAAGATGTTCCTGAAAATCAAACCGAAAAGTTGATTGAAAAACCCGAAGTGGAAACCGAGGGCAAATGAAGCCAGTCAGCTTGAATCGTTTTCTCGCATATAAAACAAAATCGTAATGAAATTGAAAATAATTTCCCAAAACCCTGCCAAAATGTGACAGGGTTTTATTTATGTGCTTTTTTGACGAATTGAGCCGGAATGTTTTTTTGAAAACTTCTTCAAAGGTGCAATAGTCTTGCACCTTTGGTATTTATACTGGGTTCATGCGGCTATCCAAAAAAATTTTCTAAATAAGCAATATACTTGCCTATTTCCCTTTTATACTGGATTTAGTGGATAGCCTTACCACACAAACACCACTGGCAACGGTGGTCATATGCAGTATCTCGAATACGTTTCGGTTGTGAACGAGCGAACGGACGGTGCGCTATAGTCTGCTGGACTGCGAGAAACGCCATGTTCCGAACAAGCCTATTGGTACGACTTGCGCCATGACCCACAGCCGAAGAAAGCGCCTCCGTCTTGAACGCCTCACCGCATTGGACGGCTTGCCATCAGAATGGGGAGAACGCTGGGTTGTGCGCGATGCGGCAGGCTGGCGTTGGGTAGCGATTACCAAAGCTGTGTCGAGATATTCCCCTGCCGGGGGTGCGGGTGGCAAATGCGGCAGATTTTGGAATTATGACAAACTATGTGCGAATAGATTTTATCATCGGGCAAAGGAGGCGGCAAAGTGAAAATAATTATACATTATCCAAAAAACAAAGATGATATAATCACATTACAAAAAAAAGTCGCTGTCGTCCATGCTGAAGCCGTTGTCCGCCATATTGAAAAACTACCTTGCCCAACATTACAAAAAACTGCTTTAGTGAACGCAATTAAAAAAGGCTCACAAGAATAAATCACACTTGTGAGCCTTTTACGTTCTTAACCTAATGCACCAAATATCCGAAGCCAATGCTTCTTTAACATTCGTATACGCCCCTGCTCCCATGCCTTAATTTGATGAAGATTGTAACCGTATTGTGCGGCAAATTCCGATTGCATCAACCCCAGCGATTTGCGGTATGCTCTTAACTGCGCGGCTTGTCCATCTTGTAAAAAAGCATTGTAGCCGTCGAGCAACTCGGAAACATCAATACCAAACAAACCAGCAAGCCGTTGTAATACTTCGGGCGGATAATAATCGCGCTCATCTGCTTCGTATGCGCTGTAATTTGTGCGGTCTATACCAACCGCCTCAGCAACCTCTCTTTGCAATAAGCCCTTGTGGTAGCGATGATAGCGTAATTTTTCAGGAGTAGTCGTGAGAGTAGATGTGTCAGCACAAATCTTGTTGTATTTTTCGGCATCACCCAAAAAATGCGGACAGAGGAATGTAAAACGGTGAACGAAAAAAGGAGCGTGGCTGACGACGTCGTGAACATTGCGAACCATGACATAAAGAAAATCGCTTATTCGGTCAAACACACGCCATTTTTCCTTGTAAGGTACGCCGTTTTCGACATCTGCGCCATGAACACCCATTATGTTAGCATAGCATTTTCGATACAAGTGGCCGCGTAGGTCGCCAGTTTGATATTGCGCGTGGGATTAAACGCCCGAATGGCCTTGATTAACCCAATGGTGCCGATGGAAATTAAATCCTCGGCATCTTTTGCATGGTTGGGGAATTTTTTGACCATGTGCGCCACCAAGCGCAAGTTGTGCTCGATGAGAATATTGCGCGCGTCATCACAACCGTTAGCCAATGCTTGTATATACTTGCGTTCGTCTTCTGTATTTAAAGGCGGGGGAAATGAATTGCCCCCGGTCAAATAACCCGTGAAAAAAAAGCCTTCCAGTAAAGTAAGGAAAAACATGGAAAACACCTCCCGCACCTGTATCTTATGTGCGGGAGGGTAGATGGGTGCGTGGCAATGGAGCGAAGTCATGGTGCAATATCCAAAATCAAGTATGTGTCGGGCACCACACCCGTAATCACCGTATTGACCAGCGTGATATGACGGTCAACGGCCACTTCAAAGGAATGCACCGGATTAATAATACGCACGATGGCTTCAATATTAAGGCCGATGCTAAAGTGCGTTTGGTTAATGCCCACCGCAAAAAATTGCGAATCATGCGTCACCAGCGCGTTGCCGATGGGTGCCATTGTAAAATTAAAGCGCGGCCCCACTTGCGACAGGGTGTCCAACCCAAGCAACATACCCATGGGGATGGACGCAACCTCCGGTTCCATCGTGTTCAAATACAGCGAAATGCGCAACGCCGCTTCATTGGAAATATCATTAATCAACACTGTATTGACGCTCAATGTAGGTGCACCTGCCGCCGCATCGTAATGCTGCATATAAAAATCCCCGGCTGTAATGCCGCGGTCACGAATAATTTCTGATATGACACGGTTGATTACGTTGTTTATTTCCGTTTGCAAGCTCAACTCCGCCGCTTCCAATACAATCGGCAATATAGCGCGGTCGAAGCGGTAATAACTGTATACAAACGACACCACCACAATCGCCAGCATTAACATGAAGGGATACTTGCGCGGGATGCGGAAGCGCGAGCGAGAAGTGCGGCTCGTGCGCAAAAGACCACGATCGGTATATGCGATGGAACCGCCATGTGATGGCAAACTGCGAAGTGTGGCGGTACTGCTGCGTGATGTGCTGCTCTCCCGCGCAACAGGGTACGAAAAATGAACCGACTTGCGCCCACGCCGCCGCAGCCAACGGCTAATAAGAATCCGCCACTTTTTCATCCCACACCCCCTTACACAAAAACGTAGATGATATATATGCGCGGCACAGCTTGGGGCAGTCGCGATTGCGGAAAATAAAAATCCGGTTGGTCCCAAAGTGGGTCTAACCGGATTGCGATGAATGACTTATATAGTGAATTCGTTATTACTGTCGATATGCGATTAAAGATTGAATTCGTACCATAGCTTGATTTAATAAAATTAATTCTTCAACGAGAATATTTAATTTGCAAAGATTTAACCTAGCGAAGAAATCGTTCTCCATTAACAATACATTTTCAATCACATTTAAATTTACGGTTGTTGCTCTGTATATATCAATTAATGAAAAATACATTTCTGCGCTGATGTTTGTTATTATCAATTCACTGCTTAACGCAATATTAAGCGTGACAACAGGCATTATAGTATTGATGCTAAACCAAGAAATAATTATATCGTAAGAAATTTCGTTTTTTCTCCACTCCTCTATAGTATGTAGTAAATCATTCGTGATAAAATAAATAAGCCTCGCTTCATCACTAATCGTATTTAAAATTGCGTTTGCACTTGCACGATTTGTTGATGCAACATGCGCATTACTAATAATCAGTGCGAATAACACACCAAAAAAAGCAATGCTTAAATCAATTGCATATTTTTTAATTTTATTTTCAAAAGGCGGATTGGCATTTGTATTCAATTCGTTTTTTAGAATTTTCTTTGGGTAAATTTGATTTCGTTTTATGGCTATCCATGCAATCAGGACAAAAGTAATGCAAAGAGCCACCATTATTTTATAAAGCATGAATTCTCTCCTTCATAACAAAGAACTTCTCAGCAAATCACTCCTTATATTCCATGAAGCCTAACAACAAATAAGCCGCACTGTCCAACCCGCACTGCCCAAAGTGCGTGACTTCCGGATTATTGTTCTTCCCGTGCCAGTCGGTACCGCCGGAAATGTAGATTTTTGTGTCCTCTGCGATTTGGCGGTACTTGGCGACTTCGGCGGTGGAGTGCTTAGGGTGGAATACCTCGATGCCCTGTGCGCCGTGGCGTATCAAGTCGCGGACAGTATCATCGTCGTAAATCGTCTTGGGATGCGCGATGACAGGAATGCCGCCGTTGGCCTTGATGATGTCAATGGCATCGTAGCCCGTAAACGTTGAACCGGACACATAGTTATCATTGCCGGGCCAAAAATACGCGCTGAACATATCCCACAAACCCATGCCGGGCATCTCATAACCGTCGGCTTGCATCGCCTTCAGCACATGCACGCCGGATATACGCGATTGTCCTTCGTTTAATTCCAAAACGCGCGCCCATTCGAAGTCGAATACTTTATTCGCGCGGGCATTTTCGAAATTAATGCGCGTGGTTTTGGTTTTGTCGGCGCATAGGTCTTGAAGTGTGCGTTGGAATTTGGCATCGGTGGGGTCGATGTAATAACCGAGGATGTGAATCATCTTGTGGTCGGTTTCCGTAGAAAGCTCGATGCCGGGGATGATGCGGATGCCGTCGATGGGTGTATTCGCCAAAGCCAAGTGCGCGGCCACGCTGTCGTGGTCGGTGATGGAAATGACTTGGATGCCGTGGGTTTTGGCGAGGGTGATTAATTCGTGCGGCGTGTCCGTGCCGTCGGAATGGGTGGTGTGTAGGTGTAGGTCTGCGTACATGGCATGCCTCCGGAAATTAATTTGAAAAACAAAAACGATTTTGCCTTCGTATGATGCCCTTGAAACATCGTCGTCATGACAAAATCGTTTTATTTCGTTTATGCTTAATTGTCGTTGGGTGGATTTTTTTTAGGTTTCTTCTTGAAACACATGCCTATAATCATACCGAAAATTAAACCGAAGGACGCTCCGCCAATTAAACCGTCTCCAAGCGAATTAAATAAAAAATTAAGAAATGGCAATTCAAGCAAACCCAGTCCGGCGCCGATACTCAGCCCTAAAGGGATGCCTTCTGCCATATAGGTGTCGCTGCCGTCGTTTTTATTTCCGCAGGGTTGGTTGTCGTTGGGTTCGTGGTAGTGGTTGCCGTTGGGCGCGCTCATCCCATCACCACTTTCACGTCATGCACCTTGCCCGATTGGGTCACGGGCAGCAATGTGCCGTCCAGCGGTGCGCCGTCGAAGGTTACGTTGGCTACGCCCTTCTCCACGCCGTTGGGGTTCTCGACGGTGATGTTGTAGCGCACGCCACGGAATTCGCGGCTTACGGTGAAGCCTTTCATATCCGACGGTACGCACGGGTCAATGCGCAGGCCGTCGTGTTCGGGGCGGATGCCCAAGATGTATTGCGTTATGGACACATAAGTCCACGCGGCGGTGCCGGTGAGCCAAGAGTTTTTGCCTTCGCCGTGGCGGGTAGCGTCTTTACCTGCGATCATTTGGCAATAAACGTAGGGTTCCATGCGGCGCAGGTTGACATCCTCGCGGTAGGCGGGGCAGATTTTTTTGTAAGTGTCGAAAGCGCGGTTGCCGCGGCCCAATTTGGTTTCTGCGATGGTAATCCACGGGTTGTTGTGGCAGAAAATGCCCGCATTTTCCTTGTAACCGGGCGGATAGGACGAAATTTCACCCAGTTCGATGTGATAGCGTTTGTAGGCGGGTTGTTGCAGGACGATGCCGTAGGGGCTGTCGAGGTGTTTCTCGACGGATTGCATGGCTTGCAGGGCGCGGCCATCGTCGACACCAATGCCCGCCATCACCGCGAAGCCGTTGGATTCAATGAAGATTTTGCCGTCTTCGCACTCGTGTGAGCCGATTTTTTTGCCGTAGGCATCGTAGGCACGCAGGAACCATTCGCCATCCCAACCGTGTTGGCCGATGGTTTCGACCATGGCGTTCATTTCGCGCGTGGCGCGGTCGGCCTCGTCTTGGCGGTTGGTGCGGCGGCAGATTTCGATGTATTCGGGTGCGGCGAAGACGAAAATGGCGGCGATGAGCACGGATTCGGCCACGCCGCTTTCGTAGTTGGCGGTTGTTTGGAAGGACTCGCCGGGGGTGTTGGAGAAGCAATTGAGGTTCAGGCAGTCGTTCCAGTCCGCGCGGCCGATGAGGGGCAGGCCGTTGGGGCCGCGATTTTCCAGCGGGTGGTTGAAGGATTTTTGGATGTGGGCGAACAGCGTGTCCGCGAGGGATTCGTCATTGTCGAAGGGCACTGATTCATCCAAAATCGAAAAATCGCCTGTTTCCTTGAGATACCATGCCACGCCCAGAATCAACCACAGCGGGTCGTCGTTGAAGCCCGAACCGATGTCGTTATTGCCGCGCTTGGTCAACGGCTGGTATTGGTGGTAGGCCGAGCCGTCGGGGAATTGCGTGGCGGCAATGTCGAGAATCCGCTCACGCGCGCGCTCCGGCACGAGATGCACAAAACCTAACAAGTCTTGGTTACTGTCGCGAAAGCCCATACCCCGCCCGATGCCCGATTCAAAGTACGACGCACTGCGCGACATATTGAACGTGACCATGCACTGATATTGATTCCACACGCCCGCCATGCGGGCCATTTTTTTGTCGTCCGCGTCCACGGTGAATTTGCCCAGCAAGGTCGTCCAATAATCACGCAACTTGTCGAAGGCCGCGTCCACGGCTTCTTCGGTGGCGTATTTGGCCAATAATTTGTCGGCGGGGGCTTTGTTGATGACGTGCAGGGATTCCCATTTATCGTCCTCGGCGTTTTCGCAATAACCCAACACGAACACGTAGGTTTTGCTTTCGCCCGGGGCAAGGTCGGCTTGGATGTGGTGCGAGCCGATGGGTGCCCAACCGTGCGCGATGCTGTTGCGCGCTTTGCCCGCCAACGGTACTTCCGGCGCAGCGAAGCCGTTGTACAGGCCTTGGAAAATCTCGCGGTCGGTATCGAAACCCGCGATCGGCGCGTTGACCGCCCACACAGCGTAATGGTTGCGGCGTTCGCGGTATTCAGTTTTGTGGTAGATGCGCGAGCCGTGCACTTCCACTTCACCGATGGAAAAATTGCGCTGGAAGTTGGTCATATCGTCGTTGGCATTCCATAAGCAAAATTCCACGAAGCTGAACATATCCACCGACTTGGGCGCGGCGGATTCGTTGGTGAGGGTCACCTTGTGGATTTCGCACGTGTCGCCCATGGGCACAAAGGAGGTCTGCGCGAACGCCAGCCCGTCCTTCGCCGCCGCAAACTTCGAGTATCCCATGCCGTGGCGGCATTCGTAGCGGTCGAGCTTGGATTGCATGGGCATCCACGTGGGTGTCCATACCTCGCCCGTGGAAGCATCGCGCAGATAGAAATAACGCCCGCCCGCGTCGGCAGGGGCGTTGTTGTAACGATACCGCGTAAGCCGCAGCATACGCGCATCGCGGTGGAAGCAATAACCACCCGATGTGTTGGAAATGAGCCCGAAGAATTCCTCGCACCCCAAATAATTAATCCAAGGGTAGGGGGTGTCGGGGCGGGTGATGACGTACTCGCGGTTGGGGTCGTCGAAATAGCCGTAGGACATGGTGGTTCCTCCTTGTAGGTCGGTTATTTATTTTGTTGGTTGATTACGCTTGAAAAAGATGAAAATGACAACGCCGATGACGGCTAATGCGGTGGCGCTGATGACGAGGGTGAACCGATTGTTCGGTTCAAGTGGTAATTCGGCATGCGGGTCAAATACGCGCTGCCGCGGAAAAACAACCCCGTTGGTCAAATCAAATGTAATTTCATGACCATGAAAAGTCGTGACATGAAGTCTGTCGTTGGCACGATCGTGAATTGTTTTTTCGCGTATTCGCCATCCCAGCGTTCTCAAAAAGGGATCGTTTTCAGGAAGAAACGCGTCCCCATACGGGAGAAATCGCCGTATATTGTGAGAACGTATATAAACACCATATTCAAAAAAACGTATCGAACCGTCTGCATCTGCCGGCACAGCAAGAAAAGACATGGCATCGGCAGAAAAATATAACCGATCCCAAATTAACCAACTGTCAAATGAATATACAAGTTCTCCACCGCGGTACAAACCACCCACTTCGGGATACCCTTCAAAACTTGTTTCAAGCCAAGATGGGTTGGGTATCATATAAAAAACCAATCCATCGCCCAAATCCATCCGTATCGGAAAGGGCACTATAGATAGTGCATCGGCATTGATTGGAAAAATAATTAACAGCAAAGTACACAACGCAATGAATAATTTCTTTTTCATACGCATCACGCCTCCCCGTTAATTATAATTATGTAGGATTGCATAAGCTGCGTTTATTATATTCGCCGTACAAAACAATATCAATCAACCGCGGCTACATTTCAGTTGGTTGCAAATGGCAACCAACTGAAATGTAGCAAGCTGCTTGTTATCGGTTTTATTTTTTGGCATAATGGCGGCGGTTACATATCACAAAGCAATTCGCAGGAGGTAATCATGTCCAACCCTTCGCATCGCATTGCAACCAAGCAAATTAAATTTCCCGCGCAGGCGGGCACGGAAGTACGCGTGCGGCAAACCCGTCACGCGTTTTTATTTGGCTGCGCGGAGTTTTCGACGCTGCCGTATGTAGCGGGTGAGATGCCTGAAGCAGAAGCGGTGGCGGCAGAGCGTCGTTACGGCCACATGGCGGAGCTGTTCAATCAAGTAACGCTACCGTTTTATTGGGGTCGGTACGAGCCCGAACAAGGCAAGCCCGATTTTACCCGTATGAAAAAAGCAGCCGAATGGTTAGCGGCCAAGGGCATGCGCTTAAAAGGGCATCCGCTGTCTTGGCATACGGTATGTGCACCGTGGTTATTGGACTTCTCTAACGAAAAAATATTGCAAATACAACTGGAGCGCATCAAGCGCGATGTAACGGCTTTCAACGGCTTGATTGATGACTGGGATGTGATTAATGAAGCGGTAATCATGCCCATCTTCGACAAGTATGATAACGCGATGACACGCGTGTGCAAGGAGCGCGGGCGCATCAAGTTGATAAAAGAACTCTTCGCAGCTGCCCGCGAAGCCAACCCAAATGCAACATTGCTCATCAACGACTTTGATATGAGCGAGGCATATGACATCTTGGTCGAGGGCGTGCTGGAAGCGGGCATCAAAATTGACGCCATCGGCTTGCAATCGCACATGCACCAAGGTTGCTGGACACCCGAGAAAATGGCCGATGTGCTGGAGCGTTTCTCGCGGTTTGGTTTGCCGCTGCATTTCACCGAAGTGTCGCTGGTATCGGGCGATATCATGCCCGCGCACATCGTAGACTTGAACGACCACCAAGTCACCGAATGGCCGTCCACTCCCGAAAGCGAAGCCCGACAAGCCCGCGAAGTGGCGTGGTTTTATGACACACTGTACAACCATCCGTTGGTGCAAGCCATCACGTATTGGAGCTTCAAAGATGGCTTGTGGCTCAATGCGCCCTCCGGCTTGGTTGACCACGACAGCTACGCCAAGCCCGCCTATACCGCCCTGCACGACCGCATAAAAGGCAGTTGGTGGACACCCGAACATACCCAAACCGTAGATGCCGACGGCATGATAACCGTCACCGGTACCAAGGGTGATTACTTGGCTGTGGCAGACAGCGGGCAGGAAATTTCATTTTCAATTCAATAAATTAAAAATCGAGCAACAGAGCACGTGTTAACAGGATTGCGTATTAAAAAAATTACATAATGTATCAATTTGTGCATTCAAAATAAAGCTTGTGCAATTCGATAGGATTCAACATTATTTGTGTGTAAACACAATCGGAGGATTTTATGCATTCGATATTTGAACAACTGGCGACGTACAAAATTGTTCCCGTTATTACGTTGCATGACGCAAAAGACGCGGTTCCGCTGGCGGAGGCGTTAATCGCGGGGGGATTGCCCTGTGCGGAAGTAACCTTTCGTACCCCGGCGGCGGCGGCGGGCATCAAGGCCATGACCGACGCGTTCCCGCAGATGTTGGTGGGTGCGGGTACGGTCTTGACCCCGGCGCAAGCGGACGCTGCCGTGGCTGCCGGGGCCAAATTCATCGTTGCCCCCGGCCTTAACCCGGAAATTGTGCGTTATTGCCAACAAAAAAACGTGCCCATGCTGCCCGGCGTGATGACCCCGTCGGAAGTTGAGCAGGGGCTGGCTTTGGGGCTTACTCATTTAAAATTTTTCCCGGCGCAGGCTGCGGGTGGGGTGGGTATGTTGCGTGCTTTGTCTGCGCCCTACGGTGCGGTCAAGTTTATGCCCACGGGCGGCATTGACGCCGGTAACGTCAAGGATTATTTATCCCTGCCCAACGTATTCGCGTGCGGGGGCAGTTGGATGGTTAAAGACAACTTAATAAAAGAAGGCAACTTCGCAGAAATTGAAAGATTAACCAAAGAAGCGACGGCGTAGGTCAACCCCTCACACCGCTTGCATCGCGTGTGCCGTTAACACCTAGTACGCCACATCGGCACTTTTACTTTCGCTAAAACCTCGTATCAAAATGTCGTTTTCATTTTATCCAAACTATATTTTCACAGGAGCGATAATCATGAAAAGTTTGTGCGGTAAATTTACGGCGTTTTTTTTGTGCCTTTGTATGGGTGTGGGATTACTGGTACCCATGACGGTACACGGTGAATCTTATCTTGATTTTTTTGACCCGACGTATGGATTGCGCCCTTGTCCGCAGCGAGCAGATACTTACATATTAGGCGCGACGGGCGCGGCATCACGGTCTTTCCTTTTGGATACCGTGCATACACACACTGCAACAATATACATTGAAGGAATCGTGCATTTAACCTTGGCGGATGATAGCCACTGGACCATCAACCGCGACAACTTATTTCAACCCATTATTGGCGGCATTCGCGTAATGCAAGGGAGTGCTTTGCACATTCATGCGCAGTCAACGGGTAGTGCGATGGGTCGCTTGACCGTGTATGGCAGCCACGCTGCAGCGGGCATTGGCAATTCCTATCCATTTGGCAATGCGCCTGCGGGTGGCGTGGGTACCATTGTGATTAACGGCGGGCATATTGTTGCCAATGGTGGTAACAACGCCGCAGGCATCGGCGGCGGCAGAAACCATGACGGCGGCACCATTATCATCAATGGCGGCATTGTAGAAGCCACCGGAGGTACCATCGGCGCAGGCATCGGCGGTGGAACAAACGGAAGCGGCGGAAACATTACCATTAACGGCGGTTATGTAAATGCAACCGGCGGATTGAATGCCGCGGGTATCGGAGGCGGATCCAATGCCGGTAACAATCCGGCTGTAAATGGTGGCGTCATCCGTATCAACGGAGGCGTAATAGAAGCCACCGGCGGCAACAACGGGGCCGGTGTCGGCGGCGGATCGCAAAGCGGCGGCGGTACCATCCATATAACCGGCGGAGACATTACAGCCACCGGCACCGGAAACGCCACAGGCATTGGCAGCGGTTCTGCCACGACGGCACAAAATATTCCCGCAGGCAATTTATTTATAACAGGCGGTGACATAACGGCTGCAAGCGGTAATATCCCGACCATCCCCGGAATGGGAGGATTGGGCGCATTTACGTCAGGCTTGGCTGTTATTACAGGCGGCACGCAAATCGTCAACGGAACCGTCCTAACCAATGCCAATATGGATGATTTGATTGGCAATGCAAGCATCTCTACCCAACTGGCGGATAATCCCGATTATGTCAACGTCGTATACCTGCCCGGGCGCGGCAATACCGCCGTTAGCAGTATTACCCTCAATGGGGTACCCCTGCCCATAAACAACTTATACATTTCCGGCAACCACCAATTGCAATTAATTCTTTCACCCTCCGAAACACCTGAGCTATTAAAAATCACACTAGCCGGGGGCGACATCTACCGCGCAACCTTCGCACGTCCCGGCGGATACCCCACGCCAATAACCATGCAATTTTATGTACCCACCACCACCCCAGCAAAAACAACGCCTGTAGAAACAACACCCGCAGAAACAACCCCCGCAGAAACAACTCCAGCAGAAACAACCCCAGCGGAAACAACCCCCGCAGAAACAACCCCAACGGAAACAACCCCCGCAGAAACAACCCCCGCAGAAACAACCCCCGCAGAAACAACCCCAGCAGAAACAACCCCAGCGGAAACAACTCCAGCGGAAACAACCCCCGCAGAAACAACCCCAACGGAAACAACCCCCGCAGAAACAACCCCAGCAGAAACCACCCCAGCGGAAACCACCCTAGCGGAAACCACCCCAGCGGAAACAACCCCCGCAGAAACAACCCCAACGGAAACAACCCCCGCAGAAACAACCCCCGCAGAAACAACCCCAGCGGAAACAACTCCAGCGGAAACAACACCCGCAGAAACAACTCCAGCGGAAACGACTCCCGCGGAAACAACCCCAGCGGAAACGACTCCCGCGGAAACGACTCCCGCAGAAACGACTCCCTCAGAAACAACTCCCGCAGAAACAACCCCCGCGGAAACGACTCCTGCGGAAACAACACCCACAGAAACGACTCCTGCGGAAACAATACCCGTAGAAACAACTCCCGCAGAAACAACCCCCGCAGAAACGACTCCTGCGGAAACAACACCCGTAGAAACAACCCCAGCAGAAATCACTCCACCAGAGACAACGCCACCAAAAACAACCCCAGAAGACACAACACCACCTGTTACTACTCCTGCGACAGAAACAACCCAACCCGCAACAACATCAATTAATTCTTCACCACCTCCACCCCCTATGCCACCGTTAACACTTCCACCTCCAACAACCACAACATCACCATTTCTTTACTACGAGCCGTCAATTTCGGCATATTGCGCAATAACAGCCATCATCCCGTATGGCAACATATCGCGTGCGCATGGTGTGTGGATGTTGTGGATGCTTGCTGGCAACCCCGATGTTGAAGGCTTGCCGAATGTATTTATTGACGTTGATGATGGCACATGGTACGACGCACCCCTGCGTTGGGCGGCGGCGCAAGGTATTGTTTTGGGTGTGGGAAATGGGCGATTTGCACCATATAATGACATGACTTATCGGCATATGTATCTTATATTTAGCCGTTATTTGTCCGCGTACCACGGATGGTTTATCGGATATGTAAACGACCGCGCACCCGTATCACACGAACGATGGATGCATCAAATGTATGTAGTAGCAAAAATAATCGAATAACATAAATTAATCGCATCCATTACAAAAACAGGGGTTGAATCGCTTGTGCGAAACAACCCCTGTTTTGTACAAATCTGTTAATGCAATATTATCTGTTTGCCATCATTTCCCACACGTTTAATGCCGAATTCATGTCGGAGGTGATGCGCTGCACGATGTTGATTCCCAATGCGTCGGAAAGTGCATGTAAGCGTGCCAATGCATCATCATTCATGTGGTTCCAATTAATCCTAAACATGCTCATTTCCAATGTACCGCTGTCATTAATCATTGCGGCAAATACAACAGATCGGGGTGCGAAATCACGCACGTCGGTATATGCAATGTGCAAAAATGCAGCGGTACCGTCTGTGTTGGTTTGTGGCATAAGGAATGATTGCAACGGGCGATACGTGTCTTCGCCATATTCGGGTACCAATAAAAATATTGCATCCAGGGCCGATCCCTGCGCTGCGCTCCAATTAAAGGTGTCGAATCGGCCAAGAATGCTTAAGCGTACTTCGTTGGCTGCTGCTACATAGCTTGCATTTTGCGCAACAGAATTTAAACGGAACCCGCTGTCGGCTACAGTAACATAGCTAAGATCGGCAATGCGGAGCCAGTTGTCGTTCAGTAAGTCGCGTACCCCGGCAGGGATAATAAACGCCGTTGTTCCTTCGTCTGTTGCGTTTTCTTGTTCTTCATCTTGCTTATCGTCTTCGTCTTGATCATTGTCTTCAACTTGGTATTCGTCTTCATCTTGCTCATCATCTTCAACTATAGGTGTACGTGATTGTGCATACACATTACCCGGGCCGATTTTTTGCAAAATCATTTCAGAGTCCCAATTGAAGGAATAGGCAAGGCTGATATCCAATGCCGCGTTGTAAAAATATACCCAAGTTGCATTACCATATTGGTTGATGTTTTGCATGGCAAAGCCAAGGTTTGCCAGCACAATATCATACGCATCAGTATCGGGTATCCACGCCGAGGCGGATATCGCGTATAAAATTAAATAATCGTAATAATCGTAAAACATATGACCCGATGACAAGCCAAAGGACGCAGGTGCTCCGCTTTCAAGATATTCCGCATTATTGCTGACCGTGATAAAGGTTGGAATCTGCGGGAAACCCGGGAAGTATAACGGCCCGCGTTCGGCATCATCGGCAACTGCTTCGGTTACATTGTCAGTTACATCGTCGTTCATGATGGTGCCCAAGATGAACGACAACGCCAAGTCAAGTGCATCCGTGCCGAAAGGCGTACGAACATCGGGTGCAATGCCGTAGAACTCCAATGATTGGCCGTACGCATTGGTGGTATAGCCGATATCTGCACGCCAGATGATGCCCGTGTTGGGTAATGCCACGTACAAGTGGGTGGTGCTCATAACCATAGAAGTGTTGGTACCAACAAGCGTTGCCATACCGGCGTATTGCATCATATCGGCCAGCAAAGAAGATGCAGATGCGCTGTTACCGTCAATCAGCAACCAAATTTCGCCGTCAAAACCTACTGCATCGTAAGAGGGATGAACCAGCGAACGAGAAACCATTACATAATCCAGTAAAGCCAAGTCGGCTTGGTTAAATTTGGTCATGTTGCGTTCGGCCACAAAGGTTGCTGCGTCCATGATGTGTGCATACATCAATTCGATTTCTTCGCTTTCGCTTGCTTGCGAATCTGCCAGGATGGCTTCCATCA
>Ga0123355_10007766_pt1 | contig 16135 bp, 17 predicted proteins | sample TergutEmb28metaG_3_FD_89872 | JGI IMG/M metagenome (GOLD analysis project Ga0123355, IMG submission 89872) | Embiratermes neotenicus P1 segment gut microbial communities from Petit-Saut dam, French Guiana - Emb289 P1 | ecosystem: Host-associated > Arthropoda: Insects > Digestive system > Gut ...
AAGTCGATTGAGGGCAAAAAATTCGATTTGGCAATACTCGATATTTCTTTGCCTGATGGCACAGGTTTTGACCTTGTTAATTCACTAAAAACAGCAGGTACATCAATTATTTTTTTAACTGCGGTTGATGATGAAGGCAATATTATCCGCGCTTTTGAAGGTGGGGCTGAAGATTATGTGACCAAGCCCTTTAGGCTTGGCGAACTGATGGCACGTATCAAGGCTGTTTTGCGCCGCCGTTTTGGTCAAGGCAGTGTCATGACCTTGGGCGGGGTCACGATAAATACAAATGAGGCAAGAGCCTGTGTAGGAAACGATGCTTTGGAGCTAACGGCCCTGGAGTACCGCCTACTATTAATTTTTGCAAACCACAAAGGGCAAGCTCTAAGCCGTGGGCAGATACTAAACTTGTTGTGGGATTCAGAAGGTATGTTTGTCGAAGATAATACACTAACTGTTTATATAAAACGGCTACGAGAAAAGCTGGGTACACTTGTAGATATAGAAACCATAAGAGGAATGGGGTACCGCGCCAATGATAGTTAGTAAAAAAGAAATAGATGACCTCTCAGCAGATATACGTCGTATAATCGATGGTCACGCACTAGATTTACGTGACAACTTGGAGGGACGTCTTTCTATCTTAAAAAATGATATCCACACGTTGGCAAGGCGTCTAAACGAGCAAGCTGTAAATTTGCAAAAAGAAAAATTGGCACTTTCTAACGCTTTGGCCGACATATCGCACCAACTCAAGACACCACTTACTGCTATGATGGTAATGGCAGACCTAATAGAAAACGCTCCACCAGAAAAAAACGCAGAATTTGTTATGAATATAAAACAGAGCCTAGCCCAGACTGTATGGCTTGTGAGTGCTTTGTTAAAAATGGCGAAACTAGAATCAGGAAGCGTCATATTTTCAAAATCTGAAGCTACAATAAATGAATTGATGGAGCAGGCACTTCATCCACTGCATGTCCTTATGGATGTCAAAAATCAAAACATAACACTAGAAGGTGATACTGTCTTTTATTGCGATAAAAATTGGACAGTTCAAGCCCTTACCAATATCATAAAAAATGCTCTCGAGCATTCCCCACAAGGCAGTACAATAAAAATCACAACAGGCAAAAACCCAATAGCCAGTTGGATTTCAATATCAGATATGGGCAAGGGCATCCCCATGCACGAGATAAAAAATTTGTTTATACGTTTTAGCGGGTCAAAACTCGGGACGGGCATTGGTTTACCACTAGCGCTTTCTATTATGCGGGGGCAAAACGGGGATTTGGAAGTAGACGGCGGCAGTCGCGGCACAGGAGCTGTATTTACAATGAAGTTTTACGTCTAGCTCGTGTTTGTGCTTTATGTGCTATACTGCTTTTAATTATGTAGGATGGCTATAGTTTCGGGAGGACAAAAGATGACAGAATCGGTGATTGCATATACCGCTTTTGACGGATCAAAAATTTATGAAAATACACTACAGATGACCATTGTAAAAAAGAAAGTAGGCTCAGGGAGCGACCTTGTCAAATTGGCTGCGCCAAAGGGCGCACAAATATTATACAACGCAATGCGAGTCGGCCCAAGATTAATACTGCGTTCTGCTTTCGAATTACTACGCGCTAATATGATCACCCGGGTCATATCAGTTGTAGTGTTACTCGCCATCGATAAATTTAGTCTAATACGAGGACGCATCTCCGTTAAGCAATTTATTATCAATGTAACATTGGCTCTTATGCTCTTGGTTGGCGGGACAGCCGGTTGGATGCTAGGTAGTCATGTCCTTGGCTTGATATTAGAGAGTATAGTGCTTGGGATAATAGCGGGTATAGTAGGAGCGGGCATATTGAGTGCTGTACTTACCGTGATCGTAAACAAAATCATACATTTGTTTATAACAGACGATACAGAGGATATGCTCGCCATTTATAGTCAAGTATTTTCATCCTTAGCCGAAGAGCATCGCCTTAATAATGAAGAAATCGTGTGTGTAAAAAATAAAATAGCCATGTGCAAACAATTGATACAGGACATGTTTACAAAAGAAGATAAATTGGCATATGCGAACGATGTCATTGCACCTCATATAAAAGAACAGTCAGCATCACGCTAAAAAGGATAAGGTGATAATAAGTGGACACAAAACAACTGCTATCCTATGTAGATCATACGCTTTTGGCCCCAACAGCAACAACCAGTGATTATCTTGGCCTTTGCGATGAAGGCATAAAATACAATGTAGCGTCCGTATGTATTCCGCCATCAAGGGTCGAGCTTTGTCAAAATCACGTTGCGCAAAAACTAAAAATATGTACTGTAGTAGGGTTTCCAAATGGCTATACAAGCTCATTAGCCAAAGCCCACGAAGCAGAGCTTGCAATAAAGCATGGTGCAAAAGAAGTTGATATGGTAATAGATATCGGCAACGCCAAAGATCACAACTATAAAGCCATCCTTGCAGATATACAAACTGTTCGCAAAGCAACAGAGGGCTATATCCTAAAAGTAATCATAGAAACCGCAGTGTTGACCCAAGATGAAAAAATAGCACTCTGTCACGTTGTGAGTGAATCAGGTGCTGATTATATAAAGACATCAACAGGTTTTGCATCAGGCGGTGCTACATTAGAAGATGTGAAATTGCTGCGTGTACACACAGCAAAGCAAGTAAAAATAAAGGCCGCTGGCGGTATCGCCACCCTTGATGATGCATATCAGTTTATATCACTTGGAGCAGATAGGCTGGGTACTAGTAGGATAGTAAAGTTAGTGCAGGGGCTTGAAGGGGATGGCTACTAGAGCATTATCATCCCACATACAATGAGCTTCTTATACAAAGATGAATCAAAATAAGTTGCTTCGCTTATACAAATGAGTATGCAGAAAAATGCCTCAGATTCTAAGTCGTGCTATAGACTCGTCATCGTCCATTGCACCTGTTTCTAAAAACCCTAATGAAGCAAACAATTTTTTTGATGCAATATTTGTCGGCTTATATGATGTATAGATATGAGTTGCCTCGCCATAAGGCCTTGTCTTAATTTCCTCTATTACTTTAATAACAGTTTGTTTGGCATAACCTTTGCCTTGATGATTTTTATCGACCATAATTCGCCATAAGTTATAACAATCTTCGCCATATATATCATCTTCTTTCTTGACGAAACCGTACATGATAAAGCCCACCATTACATTTGAATCATAGATAGCATAAGGTACATCTATATACCCCTCTTGAGCATTATTATACGCTTCTTCTAAACTATCTGCATTGGACGCGCAAAATCCATTTTGTTCAGACGCAATTTCAAGACTAATACATTCTCTTGCTATATTATCGTAATTAGCGGCATCTGAAATCACTATCTTTCTAAGTTCGATCACATTGACTCCTCCTGTTGCAAAAAACGAAGCAGTATGCCTACTTACAGTTATTTTCATGCCACCCTTTTTTTTCAAAGAGTGGATATTCGCAGTTTTTCATAGCACCTTCATAGGTTATGTTGCCACCTGATTCAATTATCGCATTGAGATAACGTTCAAGGTTTTGTAAATACCCTTGAAGTTTATCGCCGTCAAATGGCGAGCCATGTGCCGGGATTATTGTAAACTGTGAATAATTTTTAAGTTTTGCCCAAGCGTCAAGTTGTCTCTGTCTTTTGACATCTGCTTCACCATTGCACAGCCAAGGTAATGATAATTGTCCTTCAGTCGAAAATATAACCTCATCTGCTATATGAAGAAACTGCTCGTTGATTTTTGTGAGCATGGTACATTCCGAATGACCGGGGAATGGTATGAGTTCAAGTTTATGCTTACCGAACTCTACGGTCATTGGTTTGTCAACGATAATGGTCGGTATAAGTTTTGCAACATCATCTTCGCAATCTTCAAAAATAAGAGTTTCTTTGAATCTTGCGCCGCCATAAAAGGACACACCGACCAACTCGTAAAGACCGTCATAATGGTCTTCATGAAAATGCGAAATCACTACGCTGTCAACAGTTGCTCCGTTTGCGGCTAAGTCACTTATCGCAAGACCTATCTGGTCATCATATGCAGTGTCAATGAGGATAGCCTTATCTCCATCTATCACAGCAATTATGTTGTTGGCAATGCTGTTAGGTTCTTCTGGGAACGAATATAACACTATCCCTGATGACAGTTCTTTTTTTATCATTTAGTTAGCCTCCATTTTTGTGTTTATCAAGAAATTTTTTGGCACGAAGCCCACGGATAATAGTCACGAACTTCCACTCAAAAAAGTGTGAGACTACCGACTTCATTGTTGTACCATATATTTATGAATATTTCTACAGTTCTGAAGCAGCTTAGAATATTTGTTCGGTTGCTGTTTAAAATACTCATCATATTAAACTAATACGAATCTCAGAAAATCACGTTGACAAACGAACGGAAAATCGACGGCCTTAAGCCGTTTTTCACGATGCGTTGTCGACGATGATTTTCGAGAATCGTATAAAAAGTAACCCATTTTTAATTTGAATGTTTTGACATTGTAATTATTTCATCTTGAATTTGAAGCATTTATGTCATAGGATATCTGTATAAGCACATACAAGTACATAAACAAAATCAATCAAAATATCTGGACATACGCCATGATATACTCATGCCCCTTCAAATCCGCCCCAAAGCGGCGCGTATTTTTGTCGTTAGACAAGGAAGTGCCGCTGACGCTTAGATTGCGGCAAAAAGACCGCTGAATTGGGACGGATTTGGAGGAGTATGAGTATAATTAGCAAGAAACAACTATACCTACATCAGGAGGACTAGGCATGTTTACATTTACAATGATAGGTTCCATAATGATGATTGTCGGTATGCTTTTACTGGTTTTTCTGTTCTTTAAAAGAGGAAAACGAGAATCATTATCAGATATAAATCGCGACAGATATAAACGGTGACGCGCTGCTTCTATATTGATTTATGCTGACATTAGAGTTGTAACGAAATTACATTTGCGGCTATAAAAATCGCGGGCTTTAACGCGTTTTTATGGCTGCTCATTTGGTATTTCGTTACAACTCTATTCTTAACCTGCATTCAATAAGCGCGGCAAAAGCCTATCCCCGCTTAAATCTCCGCTCAAGTTCCCGCTGTGTTATTTCTATGATGGTTGGTCTGCCATGAGGGCATGTGAATGGATTTTCTAGTGTTAACATTTTTTCTACCAAGCCCCGCGCTTCATATGGCGACAATCCATCTCCTGCTTTGATTGCAGCTTTGCATGCAGCCATTGCAATTGCTTCGACTTTGTGAGCATGTATGCTCGTGCGGGCAAAACCCGCTTCGTCAATTTTGTCTAGTATGTCTGTAAAAAACTCAGTAGGAGCAGGTCCTTTGAGCATAACAGGTACCGCTATCAGCATAGCCCCATTATTGGGGCTATTTTTAGTTATTTCTAATTCAAACCCAAACTGAACAAAGAGTTGCAGATTTTGTTTTAGTAATGATATTTCCATTGGTGTAAGATGGAGCTTGGTTGGGGTAAGTAAGGGTTGTGATTGTAACGTTTCGCTTGCTGTTTTTACGAGTAGTTCTTCGTATAGGACGCGTTCGTGAGCGGCATGTTGGTCTATCAAGTATAGCGACTGCCCTTGTGTCACTAGCCAGTATGTCTCAAAAATCAATCCCACAACACAGTAGTCAACAAAAAAAGATGATGCTAAAGTGTGAATCGGTTGTGATGCATCCTCTTTTACAGACATGATGTTTGTAGTATGAGACCCCGCGTCAAAATATGCGTTGGGCGGTGATATTTCTTTTTTTACAGGTGCGTTGTTTATAGAATAGGATCCCGCATCACATGACTTGTTTTGCTCACTTGGCGTTTGTGCTTCGTGATTAGATTTTATTACGTTAATTTTTGGCTCATATATTTTTGCTCCGTTTATGGATCTATTGCTTTTGTTGACCAGTGATATTTTCATTTGTTCTGGTTGAGGTTCTGTTTCATGCATTTCATTATTTCTTATCCGCATTTCAGGAATAAGGTTGCTCTCAACCAGCTCTTCCCGCACAGCTCCTGCGATAAATTGATATACTTTTTCTTCATTAGCAAATCGGACATCCATTTTTGTTGGATGCACATTAACGTCTACTGCATCGTAAGGCAGGTTCAAATTGAAAGTGTAAACGGGGAATCTCCCCGTGGGCAACATGGTCTTTGTAGCCTCTTCTACTGCTTTTGTTAACAGGCTACTTGATATCAGTCGACCATTTACAAAAAAACTTTGCCTGCTCCTGTTGCCTCGCGCAATTTCTGGCTTACCTATTAGGCCCGATAATTTTAGTTCATCATGTGTGGCAGATATATTTATAAGTTTTACCGCAGTTTCATGCCCATAAATGCTAAGTATAGCATTTTTAAGATCCCCTAAGCCGTTTGTTTGAAAGCTCATATGTCCATTGTTGATATAACGAATAGTCAATCGTGTGTTGCTAAGGGCTAGCTTTTGTAAACAATCGGCAATATAGCCTGCCTCTGTAGCAGGTTTTTTTAGAAATTTGCGTCGTGCTGGAGTGTTGTAAAACAGGTTGTTTACAATCACAGTGGTACCGTTTACCGTCCCAATTTCTTGACGGCTGACTACTTCTCCGCCATGTATTTCTGTACGCAGTCCCATTATTTCGCCAGCAGTTTTTGTTATCATTTCAACTTGAGCAACTGCCGCAATGCTAGAAAGAGCCTCGCCTCTAAAACCCAAGGTCTCTACCTCAAATAAATCCTCAGCAGACGCAATCTTACTAGTTGCATGTCTAGTAAAAGCCAAAAGGATTTGATCAGCTGGTATGCCAATCCCGTTATCTGTAACACGAATCGATGTAAGCCCTCCATCAACAATTTCTACTGTAATTGTTGATGCGCCAGCATCTACTGCGTTTTCCATCAGCTCTTTTACAACAGAAAGGGGGCGTTCGACCACTTCTCCTGCTGCTATTTTGTTGATAAGAGGTTGATCCAATCGGATAATCGGTTTCATATGTATCACGTCCTTTTGTATATAGTGGACATACTACCTTAGTTGTTAATAAATGAAAAGTCACGCCTTGTGCATTCTGATATAATAAAATCCATATATAAATAATCTGTTAAAAAGGAGTTGAAAATATGGCAAAATATGAAACAAGACTACGAGGAAATTTTGACGAACTGCTCAACCAACTTAATCATGGTATTTTAAAGGGTAGTATCTCTGCCACATATGAAGACGGAAGCGATTATAACAACAACGGTGTGCGATGTGCAGTGCGTGTTTACGAGCGTCATAGTATGGCCAAAGGCAGTAGAGTGAGTATGTCTGTTACATTGGTAGGATATGGAGAAGAACTCTTTGTGACTGTAATTACAGCTGGAGGCAGTTCTGCAATGTTTTTCAAGATAAACACAATTGGGGAACATACCTTTCTTAATAATGCGATAAAAATTATCGAGAGATATATGTACGGGGGTCGCTAACATGAAAACCCGCGAAACCTCTCGACTGATACTTCGCAAGTTTAAAGAAGATGACTTTGAGGCGGTACACAGCTACGTAAGCAATGAAAAAAATACACGCCACATGCTCTTTGGCCCAAACAATGAAGATGAAACACGATCCTTTATAAACTATGCGATGGCAGAAGCCACAAAAACCCCAATATCTGCATATGAATTTGCAGTGGTTTTACGTGAAACCAATGCATTAATAGGTGCTTGCAGCATAAATATAAAAGACGATAGCGGATCATTGGGATGGATTTTTCATGAAATATTTTGGGGTAAGGGTTATGGCACAGAAGTTGCAAAGCACTTGCTCGCATTTGGTTTTGACGAGCTAAACTTGCGTCGGATATACGCCACTGCATCTGCCGAAAATCTAGGATCTATCCGGATAATGGAGAAAATAGGAATGCGGAAGGAAGCACAACTTCATGACTTTCGTAAAGCTCGAGAAAGTTACTTTCGGGACTATTATGACGAGTGCCAATATGCCATTTTAAAATGTGACTGGGATGTGCAAAAAGAAATTGCACTATACAACGCACTGCCATACGAATTTAATGATTTTGTGGATGTGCCAGTTTTAACAAACGGTGATATCTTTTTAGTATGCACAGATAAGCATCCTCCAAATGCAGAAAAAAAGCATGTTCCAATGTACAGCTTTATCATATGCAAGGGTGGGGAAAAAATTGGGCGACTCAATTTAAGAATTGGTTATTCCGATGGCTTATATTATGGCGGTCAAATCGGCTACGAAATTAATGAAGCGTATCGGGGCAATGGATACGCTGTAGAATCTTGCCGCTTAATTGTGCCAATTGTAAAACTGCATAAGATGGAAAAATTGCTAATCACAAATAACTATACCAACAATGCATCCCGTAGAGTATGCGAAAAACTAGGTGCAAGGCATGTCCGCATGGTTAGGTTGCCAGACTGGACAGATATGTATAAAGATGGGCAACGATTTATTAATATATATGAATGGGAGATATAACATAACCCTAGGAGGCAAAAATGTCATACAAGTTTGAATCGCATATCCATACATCAGAGTCTAGTCAATGCGCTGCTAGTCCCGCCGCGAAAATGGTAGAAGCATATCACGATGCGGGTTTTAGTGGTATCGCCATAACAGATCATATGTATCCATATATATTACCCGACTTAAATAATGATTGGAATGCATACATCGATTTCTTTATTAAAGGCTACAATAATGCAAAAAAACGAGGAGACGAGCTAGGGATTGCAGTGATTCTTGGTATGGAGCTTAGTTTTACTGGCGCTCCTGGCATTGACTACTTAGTATATGGTTTTGAAGAGACATTTTTAAGAGAAAATCCTTTCATAACTGATCTTGGTATAAAAGAGTTTTTTCGCCGCTTTGGGGAGGAATTATTGATTATCCAAGCGCATCCATTCCGGTATGGCGTCAAAAAAGCAAGCACAGACTATGTCCATGGCGTAGAAGTATACAACGGCAATCAGTGGCATGACTGCAACAATGAAAAAACCCAATCGCTCCACAAGGCTCAACCTGACTTGTATGCCATTTCTGCATCAGATGCGCACAGTTTAGAAAGTATTGGCACAGGGTGGATAGAATTGCAAAGGCCGATTGCGGATTCATATCAGTTTGCCGATATAATACGAAATCGAGAATACACCCTAGGCAAAACGTAAGAAGCCCTTGGATTGGATATCCAAGGACTTTTGCATATACGCGCCTGGCATGAATCGAACATGCGACCTACCGCTTAGGAGGCGGACGCTCTATCCCCTGAGCTACAAGCGCAAAACTTTATATAATAAATCAGCAACATATCCTAGAAATTCTACGAAACATATAGCCTGATGTCAAGGAGATAGCAAATGATAAAAATAATCCTAGCTTCCGGATCACCCCGGCGGCGTCAGCTTTTAGCACAAGTGGGTATCCCGTGCGAGGTCGTTGTTAGCGATGTAGACGAAACCATATCCGGCCCGCCAGATTATCAAGTGCAGGAGCTGGCTTTGCGCAAAGCCAAGGCTGTACAGGATATGATTAATAAAGATCCAAATAATCTAATTATTGCAGCAGATACCTTGGTTTATATAGACGGCGAAGTGCTTAGCAAGCCGGATGGAGCAAAGAGCGCATTTGCAATGCTCAAAACACTAGCAGGCCGTTGTCACACTGTATATACAGGCGTTGCGATACTAAAAGATAACAAGCAAATCATTTTTGTCGATACAACCAATGTATATTTTAGGGATTTTTCTGATGAAGAGATATGGGGCTATATCGCTACTGGCGAGCCTTTTGACAAAGCAGGTGCTTATGGCGTACAAGATAAAGGCGCACTGCTAGTAGATCATATCGAAGGTGATTATTTCACCGTTGTGGGCTTGCCGATTGCAAAAGTAGCTGCTAGCCTTAGGGAGATGGGTTATGATCCTTGGCATAGGAGTTGACATTGTAAAGATATCCCGTTTTGAAAACTATACCGAGCATTTTGCTTCACGTATCTTTACGCAAAATGAAAGAACCTTTTTATTGACCAAGAGTCATCAATCGGCTGCTGGGCTTTTTGCCGCCAAGGAGGCAGTGTCCAAGGCTCTTGGGACTGGGTTTTCTGGTTTTTGGCCAAATGCAATAGAAATTGTTCACAATGAAAAAGGCCGTCCCCAGGTAGTTTTGCACCAGGAAGCGGCCAATATTGCAAATAAATTGATTAATGATAGTGGCAATTGCACGTACTCATTTCACATAAGTATATCGCATTCGGAATCTGATGCAGTTGCTTTTGTTGTAATGTCTGGGGAGATTTAGTGTAATGCTATTCCACAAAAAAGCATATATCCAAAATTATATTGCCATTATCGTCCGGTGTGGTAAATCTCGGACAGCCATAACGTTCGAAGCACCAGTCGTCTTGGATTTTATATCCCTTATTTTCTAGTTCGAGGCCGCATCTGCCTTCTTGCATATAAACTTCGTCTTCTTTGCCGTAGACCCAGCAGACACCCAGTTCGCTTTTGGGGAAGTCAATGGACTCAAATCCTTCTGGAGCCGTGATATCTGTTGGCAAAAAATATCCGATCCAATACTCGAAAGCTCCATCCACTTCACGCATCAGGCCGATTGATGCGTCACCATCTTCGCAAATATTTTTCATCTTGCCTTGGGCTAGTTGTTCTAATTGATCAAACCAGCCATTCCCGAACCACTCGCCCCACATAGCACCAAATGTGCCATCAACTCTGTCTTCGTCTGTGTAGCGTTTGCCTATAAACTTGGAAGCATCCATGCTTTGGCGGTAAACATTTGTGATTTCTGGCATAGTACAGCTCCTTTTTAATAGAATGTATGTTTGCCTATATTATACGTAAGATATCAAATCTGTCTACTGGTTGTTGCATTTTTATTTGCAATTTTTGTTGTGGATGGGGAGCGGATTGTATTTGATTACCGTGTTCATCATACATATTTGTTATTATTTGTCTAAAGCTGTTTGTGGGGCTTACTATTTCGAGTTCGTCTCCAACTAAGAACTTGTTTCGCTGTTCTATATGTGCAATGCTTGTGGATTTATCATAATCTGTGACAATCCCAACAAACTCTTGGGTATTATTAAAAACTGTATTTGTAAGGTTTTGGCTATCCTTGGCCTTGTTTATAAAAAAGCCTGTTGTAAATCCGCGGTTGCCTGTCCGGTTAAGCTCCTTCATATAATAATCCTTTTTTGAAAGATATAGAGCTGGGTCGGTAAAATAATCGTCAAGTGCCTCCCGATATACTTTGGTAACAATAGCTACATAGTACGCTGTTTTCATGCGCCCTTCTATTTTAATGCTCGTGACACCAGAGGCCACTAGCTCTGGAATATACTCAATCATACACAAATCCTTGGAGTTTAATATGTGAATACCCCGTTGGTCTTCGTATACAGGCATATATTCCCCTGGTCGTAAATCTTCTACCAAATGATACTTCCAGCGGCAAGGCTGAGCGCAATCGCCCCGGTTTGCATCCCGACCTTCTGCCATATAATTGCTCAATAGGCAACGCCCAGAATAAGACACACACATTGCGCCATGGACAAACACTTCGGTTTCTAGGATTTTACGGTTATTGATTTCACATATTTCGTTAAACGAAAGCTCGCGTGCCAAAATCACTCGACTCGCACCAAGTTCTTTATAAAGGGCTGCTGATTGATAATTTGTGACATTGGCTTGTGTGCTTATATGGATTTCTAGGCCAGGTACTTGCCTTGCAACGTTAAAAACGCCTAAATCCGCTACAATTACTGCGTCTGCGCCAATGTGTTTTAATGCTTCCAGATATTCTTGCAAGTTATCAAAGTCGCGGTTGTTTGCAAATATGTTAACGCTTACATATACCTTTGCATTTTTAGAATGGGCATAATCAATTGCTTGCGCCAATTGTGGTAAATCAAAGTTTTTTGCATTGGCTCGCAAACTAAACTCCTTACCGCCAACATATACAGCATTTGCGCCATATGCTATAGCCATTTGCAATTTTTCCATATCGCCTGCTGGTGCTAGAAGTTCAGGTCTTATCATCTATTACTTCATGCCTCCTTCGTCTGTGGAGCAAATATGTTGGTGCAAAAAATGCGTTGCATTTTTCATACGTTCCTCCAAAAAAGGAAACCTACAACTCCTATTAATAAAAAGGCACCTGTATATATCGCGGCATGAATAGGGCTTGAACTTATCAGCGCATAGATCATAAACCCAGCTCCGCCTGTTGCTAACAGTGGTGCAAAAATCCGATTGAATACATTAATTTCTTTGCTTTTGTGATTTTTTATGATAAACCCAATAAAAATTGGAATAAGGAGTACAAAGAAAATCATATTGTAGAAATCTGGCAAGTCAAAGCGGAACGGTCGCCCATCAATCGTCCCAAACCAACCATTGTGATTGCCAAAAATTACAATCATCCAGAGGAATGATAATCCGACACATACAATCATACTGTTTGCGGGAGATCCAGTACGAGGATCGAGTACAACTAGTCTTTCAGGAGCAGGGCCGCGTCCGCGCCGAGACAGTGCATAAAGGCTACGACTCATCCCCATGCAGCACATATTGAGGATCCCAAGGCCAGAAATAATGACAAAAACCAAAATAATATATCCGGCCCTATAACCAAATATATTGGCAAACGCTGCGCGTGTACCTAGCTGATTGTTTGCCATTAATTGATAAGAATTTCCGGCAGATACTACACCCACAAAATATAAGACATAGATTACCATAACAATAAAAAAGCCTACCATTAAAGCGATAGGCAGGTTGCGCTTGCTGCTATTTATTTCGCTATTAAATGCAACGGCGGCTTGCCAGCCATTGTAAGCAAACACTGTTGCGAATACCGCACCCAAAAAAGAGGGTGCGCTCATACCTTCGCCTATTCCATAAACGGATAACGCTGTAGGTGCTATATCCCTTGTAAGTATGCCAACTACGACTCCAACAGTCCCCATCAAAACAAGCGGTATCATCCTGGCTACAACCGTAAAGGTGTTGAGTTTCATTGGCAGTTTTGGAACCCAGAAATTAATTAAAAATATAACAACCATATAAAATACAGATAAAATGAAAACAAATGGCGTGTTGGTTACATTTGTATGCCCGGCAAGAGTTGCAGTAAAACTTGCAGAAATCCAGGCAATTATTGCATAGCCCGCTGTTTGGTACATCACACAAAAAAACCATCCTGCTAAGTAGCCATACTTGGAGCCTACAATAACTTCGGCATAATCTACCATGCCGTGGATTTTTTCGTATCTACCGGCCATCACTGCAAACATATATACACAGGCAGAAATGACTAATCCGCCGATGACCCAAGCCAATATTCCTATCCAAATGTTGCCACCGGCTTCATAAAGCACTCGGCCTGGTCGCCAAAAGATCCCTGTACCTACAACAAAGCCAACAACAATGCATATAGTAACAAATAATCCGTATTGACGCTTTAGTATGTTTTTTTCTGTCATCCATGTACCTCATTTAAGTAAATTTTAATGCATTGTTTTATTCGTTTTTTTATTTGCGTTTTTATTTATTGCAAGGGTGATCCGCAATATTCGCATTCTCCAGTAGGGCCATAAACTTTGTTATTGGCTCCGCAGCCGTCGCAGACTACGATCCTTTCTCTTGTGACATGAGCTGGAGCCATACCCATGCTCCCCGTTGGTGCAGCGTGGTGCATCATACTTGGATGCGGCATCAGCACAAGTTCGTTGGTAGCGCGGTCTATCCTTGCTCCTACAAAAAAACCTTCGTTGATCATCTTTTGAAGCTCTAGCGTCACCATGTCATTAGTAAGCCGCATAATAGACGCAATGTTTGGGATAAATCTCTGATTTTGATTTATCACAAGATTTACATACTGCCTATACCGATTGCCTCGAGCCGTATTTCTCCTTCCAGAACGAAATACCACAAACCCACCGATAATAAACAGTGTGCCAAATACCGCGCCTCCAGAACCAGTTACTATCAAAATGCCGCCGATAATAAATAATACGATCGCAACTCCAGTTAGCCGTTTGCCACAAGAAAAAGTTGCCGTCCTATCAGAAGAAAGGCGTTTAAATAATAAAATCAAACCTACAGGCCAAAAAAGTATCAATGCCAATACAACCCAAAACCAGGAGATCGGTCTTTGCATATAGATTCCCCCCTCAAATATTTCGCTATGTATACTATTGTATGCTAATGGATGCAAAAAAAAAAGAGGCATTGCATTGATTCACCCCAAGTCCCACTTGGACATAGAATAAACCAGGAGAAAAGGGCTTAAGGGGTAATTATCATGACTCTAAAAAATTTCGCCATTGTAGGCGGCGACAAAAGAAATGTTGCTTTAGCCGAGATGTTGTTTCGTCAAGGGCATCGGGTAAAAATGTTTGGATTTACAAATTACGAACAAGAAATCCCAAGCAAGTGTAAAAATCTACATGAAACTATAAATGATGCAGATGTAGTAATCGGCCCGACCCCCTTCACTCACAACAGCGGGATATTAAATATGCCATTCCAAAATGAGCCTGTGTTATGTGAGGATTTGTTTAAGCTCATAAAGCCAGCGCAAGCCCTGATTGCCGGATATGTAAGGCCGGATATTTTTGAATTGGCAAAAAAGTTTGACATACAAATTATTGATATGTTGAAACGGGAAGAGCTGCTTGTTTTAAATGCCATCCCTACCGCCGAAGGAGCAATAAAAATCGCTATAGAAGAAACCGACGTAACCTTACACGGCAACAATATGCTTGTAATAGGATACGGGCGTATCGGCACAGCACTAAGCAAAATGCTTTCTGGTATAGGGGCAAGGGTTGTAGTTGTTGTCAATTCGAGTCACAAAATGGCCTTAGTAAATAGTTTTGGTCATGGTGCGATTATGTATGATGATCTGGATATGTATCTCAAAGATGCGGATATCATTTTTAACACAGTACCAAAGATTTTATTAAATAGGCAAAACATGAAACACATCAACAAAAACACATTGATAATTGATTTAGCATCTCCACCATATGGAGTAGATGTAGACGCGGCTAGAGATCTTGGACTCAAGACGCTATTTACAAATTCGCTTCCAGGGAAAATCGCACCAGTCACAACCGCCAGATATATATTTGAGACGATTACAAATATTATCGCCGAAGGAGGTGCATCATGAAGGATAAGCGAATTGGTTTTGCGCTAACCGGATCTTTTTGTACATTGGATGTGGCACAAGATATTATGAAAGAGTTAATAAGTGCAGGTGCGGATGTGCTGCCTATAATATCAAATGCGGTTGACACAACAGATACCAGTTTTGGTACTGCCGACAATATAAAAAGTAAGCTCATAGAAATCACAGGCCAACCGATAATAAATACCATAACCAAAGCCGAACCCATTGGTCCCAAAAAACTGCTGGATATTATGGTAGTGTTGCCTGCAACAGGTAATACACTAGCCAAAATCACCAGCGGGATAACGGACACCCCAGTAACAATGGCGGTAAAAGCGCATCTAAGAAACAACCGTCCTGTATTAATTGGGATATCCAGCAACGATGCTTTAGCCGGAGGAGCAAAAAATATTGGCTTGCTTTTGGGTATGCGCAATATTTATTTTGTGCCCTTTGGGCAAGATATGCCCCAGGCAAAGCCAAGATCATTGGTTTTTAAACAAGAATATGTAATGGCTGCTATAAATGAAGCACTAGAAGGACGACAAATCCAACCAATTCTAGTTTAAGCATCAAGTAAATGATAAACTAATTGTTTTTATGGATTTATGTGAAATCAGCAATAGTCGTCGGTATTATGCCGTATCACTTTTTTCAACAAAAACCGGTATGGTGTCATACCTGTTTTTTGTTGAAAATGCTCACTTTATACGAATCTCAGAAAATCACGTCGACAACCGAGCGGAAAATCGGTGGCTTTAAGTCGTTTTTCGCGATGTGGGTGCGTTGTTGATAGTATAGATATATGATAAGCTATCCCATCAAAAGAGATGGGGTGTATCATGTTGGCTTGTAAGAAATGCAGTTCCGAGCGACTCGTTAAAAATGGCATAGTAAAAAGT